>Ga0105103_10001741_pt1 | contig 11663 bp, 7 predicted proteins | sample PPLLaktember2015_2_FD_79107 | JGI IMG/M metagenome (GOLD analysis project Ga0105103, IMG submission 79107) | Freshwater sediment microbial communities from Prairie Pothole Lake near Jamestown, North Dakota, USA - PPLs Lake P7 Core (6) Depth... | ecosystem: Environmental > Aquatic > Freshwater >...
AGCTCTGTGTCGCGGGGCGTTGGGGATTGCCACGGGTAGTACGGCCCATAGAAAAGGAACCCCGCTTGCGCCAGCGCCAGCCACTCGCGGCTGCCGCCGTCGTAGTCGGAGAGATATGCGTCACGCATACCGGTGAGCGCCACACGCACGGAGTGGTGGAAGTCCTCGTTGAACAAGCCATCCAGCCCGTAGCCGCCGTCGCTCGAGGGGCGCATCAGGCGTGCGTGCTGCGGCTCGTGCTCGGCGACGACGACCACGGATTTCAGCACGGCCGCCTCCCGTGCCACTCTCGCGATGGCGGCGACGATGTGCTCGGGCGAGTCGTCGAAGATCTGCTGCGTGGCGTCCAGCCGGAAGCCGTCCATGTGGAACTCGCGGACCCAGTAGGCGACGTTGGTCAGCACCAGTTCCCGCGTCCCGGCGGACCACTCGTCGTCGAAGTTCAGCGCCGAGCCCCATTCATTGCGATGCCGGTCTGTGAAGTAGTGCGGGGAGAATGCCGGCAGGAAGTTGCCGGCCGGCCCGAGGTGGTTGTAGACGACATCGAGGATGACGGCGAGACCGAGCTGATGGGCCGTGTCCACGAAGTGCTGCAGGTCGGCTGGCTCCCCGTAGGTGTGCATGGGCGCGAACCACAGCACGCCGTCGTAACCCCATCCGAAGGCGCCGGGGAACTCGGCCACCGGCATCATCTGAATGACCGTGACGCCTAGATCGCGCAGCCGCGGCAGACGCGTTTCGGCGGCACGCCACGTTCCTTCGGCCGTGAACGTGCCGACGTGCATCTCGTAGAGCACCTGACCTGGGAGGGACACGCCCTGCCACGCCAGGTCCCGCCACTCGAACGTCGAGAGGTCGACCAGCGCGGAGGGCGCCTCGGGCCCGTCGGGCTGCCAGCGTGCCGCCGGATCCGGATACAGCCGGGCGTCGCCCGACAGGCGGAAGCCGTAGCGTGATCCGGCGGTGGCCGGGACCTCCGCCGAGAAGTAGCCTCCGGGTTCGGACCGCATGAGCGTCGCGACGCCGGCGACCTCGAGGCTGACCGCGGCGTGGGCCGGCGCCCAGACGCGGAAGGACGCGCGGTCGGGCGCCAGCAGCTCCGCGCCCACTGGATACCGACGCGCGCCGGCAATCATCTGTCGCCCTCCGCTCCCGCCGGCATCAGCAGGGCCACCGCGTATGCTTCCAGCTCGAATCCGTCTGGAGGCAGCAGCGTGCCCTCGCCGCGGCCGCACGCGGTGTTGACGATCACCTGCCACGGGCCGATGGCGGATGCGGGCACCATGAAGCGCATGGGCTGATCGCCGGCGTTCAGCAGCAGGACGGCTTCGCTGTCGCCGTGCCGCCCGGCCAGCGCGAGATGCGCGCGAGGCTGCTCCCAGTCGCCGTTGCTCATCTCGGCGCCGTCCTCCCGCAGCCAGCGGATCTGCAGATCCGAGCCCGGCCAGTCGTCCTGCTTCAGCCAGGGGACCTCGGGGCGCAACGCGATCAGCTGTCGCGTCAATGCCAGCAGCTCCGGATCGACCGTCGACCAGTCGAGCCACGACATCTCGTTGTCCTGGTCGTAGGCGTTGTCGTGGCCATGCTGGGTCCGGCCCCATTCGTCGCCGGCTGTCAGCATGGGGGTGCCCATCGACAGTAGCAGCGTGGCGATCAGGTTCCGCTGCAGGCCCCGCCGCGACCGATCGCGGGCCTCGTCCGTGTCGAGCGCCGCCAGGCGAGACGCGGACGCGGCCAGGTCGCGCAGTGTCAGCCCATCGTGGCTCGCGATGTAGTTGATGCTGGCGCTCGGCCCGCGCCCGCTTCGCTGGAAGACATCGGCGCTGCCGGTGATACGGCTCGCCACCTCGGGCAGCCCGCCTGGGCCATCCCTCCACAACGTGCGGATGCTCTCGTGATACTTGTCGTTCCACTCGGACCAGTGGAACGGGAAGTTGCCCACCTGATATCCGTTGGCGCCGGTGTCCCATGGCTCGGCGATGAGCTTCACGCTCTGCAGCACGGGATCCTGGTGGATCGTGGCGAAGAACGCCGACCACGTGTCTACGGTGTGCACGCCGCGGGCGAGCGTCGCCGCCAGGTCGAAGCGGAAGCCGTCCACGTGCATCTCGGTTACCCAGTACCGCAGCGAGTCCATCACCATCTGCAAGGTGTACGGGTGACGGAGCTTCACGCTGTTGCCCGTGCCCGTGTAGTCCATGTAGTGGCGCGGATCGTCGGGCACGAGGTGGTAATAGGCGGGGTTGTCGAGACCCTTGAAGTTCAGGGTCGGGCCCAGGTGATTGCCTTCGGCGGTGTGGTTGTAGACCACGTCCAGCACCACTTCCAGCCCGGCGGCGTGCAGCGCCTTGACCATCGACTTGAACTCGCGCACCTGCCCGCCGCGCTCATCCGCCGCCGCGTACTCGGCGTGCGGGGCAAAGTACCCATAGGTGTGGTACCCCCAGTAGTTGCGCCGCCCCTGTTCCAGCAGGTGTGGCTCGTGCGCGAACTGCTGGACCGGCATCAACTCCACCGTCGTGACGCCCAGTGCGCGGATGGCCTCGATCGCCGCCGGCTCGGCGAGACCAGCGTAGGTGCCGCGCAGATCGGGCGGCACGTCCGGGTGGAGCTGCGTGAACCCTTTCACGTGCAGCTCGTAGAGGACGGTGCGCTCGGTCGGGTGCCGCGGCGGACGATCGTCGCCCCAGTCGTACGAGGTGTCCACCACGAACGAGCGTGGGGCACTCGAGGCGCTGTCCTGTTCGTCGATCGCCATCTCGTCACCGCCGAGCGGATACGAGAACATCGCCGGGCTCCACCGAATCTCGCGCGACAGCGCCCTGGCGTACGGGTCGGCCAGCAGCTTCGCCGGATTGCACCGCAGCCCGCGCGCCGGATCGTATGGGCCATGCACCCGGAACCCATAGGGCTGGCCGGCGCCGACGCCGGGGACGAATAGGTGCCAGAGGAAGCCGGCCTCGGCGCGCATCGCCAGCCGCGTCTCGTCGCCGGCCTCGTTGAACAGGCACAGGTCCACCCCAAGGGCCGGGCTGGAGTAAACCCGGAAATGCGTGCCCTCCGGAGTGCAGGTGGCGCCGAGAGGGCCGTCGATCGTGGTCATGGGTGGCCCGCGAGTGCATGGTGCGTTCCAGCTACCCAGCGCGGCTGTTGGACCGTGCGGCACCCAGATTGTGAACAGCCTTACCCCACGCGTCCACTGACCTGAGGCGGGTGCGCGGCACCCGCCGGAATCGTTCTTGCTCTACCAGCGGTCATGGCGCGGGCAGTCTGGAAAGGCCTCGTGAACTTCGGGCTCGTCAACATTCCGGTCGAGCTGCATACCGCGGCCCGGGATCACACGCCCCGCTTCCGCCTGCTGCACCGGACCGACCTCTCACCGATCAGCATGGAGCGCGTCTGCCAGAAGGACGGGCATGCCGTGGCGTGGGACGATCTCGTGAAGGGCTATGAGATCGAACCGGGTCGGTTCGTGACCGTCACGGAAGATGATTTCAAGACCGCGGCCCTCGAACGCAGTCGCAGCATCGACATCCTGGCGTTCGTCCCGCTGCAGTCGATCGACGTGCGCCACTGGGATACCCCGTACGTGGCCCTGCCGGCGAAGGGCGCCGAGCACTCGTATGCGCTGCTGGCCGAAGCCCTGGCGAAGAGCGGCCGGGCCGGCATTGCCAAGTACGTCATGCGCCAGCGGCAGCATCTGTCCGCGCTCCTTGCCGTCGAGGGCCGTCTGGTGGTGCAGACCATGCGCTTTCCAGAGGATCTCGTCGCCCTGCCTGACGCTCCATCTCGCGAGAAGCTGGGGTCGCGCGAGCTGGCGCTGGCCTCGCAGCTGATCGAGGGGATGGCCGACACCTGGGAGCCCAGCCGCTACCGGGACGACTATGTGCCTGCTCTCATGAAAGTCATCGAAAGCAAGGCCGAAGGCGCCTCGGTGCGTCGTCCCTCGAGCCGGAAGCCGGTGCAGACGAATGTGGTCGATCTGGTCGCGCGATTGAAGGAGAGCCTGGCCGCCACGACGGTGGCGCGCGGCGCTGGGAGCGGCCCCGCGGCGAAGCGCGCGAAGAAGGCCGTGCGGGGGACCGGCGCGGAACGCGGGAAGAGGGCGAAGAAGTCCGGGCCTCGCAAGCGAAGCGCGGCCTGATCAGTCGGGCTCACCCGCGCAGCTCTTTCTCATGTGGCAGAGGTAATAGTGGCGCACGACTTGCACTACATCACAACAGGGATAGCCCAACTGTGATGACTTACCTATTCAATGGAGAGAGACTCATGCAGGCACACTACGCCACTCGTGCAATCTGCCTCGTCGTACCGATCGTGTTCCTCGCGGCGTGTTCGCAGGACAGCGAGCGCAACGCGCCCGTCACCACGACGACGCCCGCCGGACAGAGCAGCGCGCCGTCGGCGGAAGCCGCCGAGAAGCGGGACACCGCCCTCGTGCGCGTGGTGCACGCCATTCCCGCCGGAGCCTCGGTCGACGTCTATGCCGATGACAACCGGGTGTTCGAGAAGATCGGGTTCAAGGACGTGACGCCGTACAAGGAACTGGACGGGCAGCGCTACGCGTTCAACATCTATCCCGCAGGTACCCCGGTGACTGCCGGCGCCGGTGCCACCGATAGCACCCGTCCCGACGCCACTCGTGGCACAGCCGGCCGCACGACGGCCGCCCGCGGCACCAGCGGCTCCGGTCAGCGGGCCCTGGCCAGCAACAGCGAGGGGCTCGATGACGGCGACTACTACACGGTGTTCGCGCTGCCCGGTGACGACGGCGATCCCGCCCTCCTCCGCGTGGTCGAAGACCGTCACGAGCGGCCGAACGCCGACAGGGCGCGGGTTCGCGTCGTGAACGCTGCAGCCGAGGCCGACGAGCTCGACATCTTCGCGCAGGGGCAGACCGATGCGCTGATCGGCGGCGTCGACTTCCAGTCAGTGTCGGACTACGACGAGGTGAACCCCTTCACCGGCGCCCTCGAGGTTCGTGCGGCCGATGACGACGCGCCGATCTCGACACTGCCCAACATCCGCCTCGAGGCGGGGAAGAGCTATACGATCGTCGTGGTGGGCAGTCGCCGCCGCGCGCCGAAGCTGGAAGCCTTCGTGATCGAAGACGTGGTGGGTCCGCCGACCACCGCCGCCACGGCAGTGCGTCAGTAAGCCTGCGCCCGTGGATCTCGCCTCGTGCCGTCTACTCCTGTTGCGCTGCAATAGGAGTAGACGGTTCGGCGGCGATTGAACTAGGAATCAGCGGGGGGCGTCGCGTCATCAGTTGGCGTCTCGCCCTCCGGGCTCGTGACCGGCGCGTCGCCGGGCCGGTTCGAGATGCCCTGCGTGTTGGGTTTCACTCCGGTCTGGCGATCGCCGGTGTCGCCCATGGCGAGGCTCTGGCCGTGCCGGGCTCGGTCCACGGCTTCTTCGCGCCGGTCATGGCCGGTGGCTGAGGTGACGGGCGTGTCGACCTCGTCGTTGGCAAGCGGGTTCTGTGCGTCGTTCAGTGGCGTGGCCATATGAACTTGTCCTCTCCTCATGCGCACTCGCGCGATGCGGCCGCAGCAACATCCGATCCAGTGCCGAGACCGGCTTGAAGCGTGCCGTCGCGAATCAATGCGCGTGACATTGGCCCTCCCACGGATAAGATGGCGCTCATGTCACTCGACGTGCGGGAGGGCGCATGAAGTCGTTCGCCGCGCCCTGGGGGTGGAGCCTGAAGGTGTCGACGGGCATCGCCTGCGCCGTGGTCGGCGTGCCCACCGCTTACCAGTTGGCGAACGGCCGACCGATTGGATGGCTGCTCCTGGCCGTGCTGGTCGTGCCGGTGTTCTACATGGTGCGGGGCTACACGATCACCCCGACCCATCTCGAAGTCTCTCGGCTGGGGTGGACGAGCCGCTTGCCGCTTGAGGGCTTGCAGTCCGCGACGGTGGAGCGAGGCGTGATGGCGAGGTCACTCCGCACGTTCGGCAACGGCGGCCTGTTCGCCATCACCGGGCGATTCCGCAATGCCCGGCTGGGCGCCTACCGGGCGTACGTGACCGATACCGAGCGGACAGTGGTGTTGCGGTTCGGCTCGGTGACCCTGGTTGTCTCGCCCGATGACCCGGAGGCGTTCACGAGGGCGATCACGGAATACGCGGCCGCCGGCTGATCGCCGCGCCGGTGTCCACCGCCCGGCTACCGCGCGTCGTGGCGGGCACTGGCGTGGCGGTCACCCGGACCGGTCGGTGTGCCGATCACCCGGGCCTCTGGCCTGCGCAAGCACTCGAGGCCAGAACCTACTTCTCTCTCAACCCCGCCGCATCCACCTCTCCCCCGTAGTGGTGGACGACCTCGGCCGCGATGCGTCCCTCGGCCACGCGCAGATCGTCGCTCGACCCGCGGTGATGGCCGGCGAACACCACGATGACGATCGGTTCACCCTTCACCCAGACGATGCCGGCGTCGTTGGCGACCCAGGGCTGGCCGTCACCGGTCTTGTGCGCGATGGTGACGCCGTCGCCGAGATAGCGCGGCAGCCGATCGTTCACCTGCTGCTTCTTCAGGATCTCGATCATCAAGGCGCTCGCGTCCTTCGACACCAGCTCGCCCTTGCCCATCATCGCGAACAGGCGTCCGATCTCCCGCGCGGTGCTCCGGCCGAAGTACAGGCTGGTGTTCTCGATCACGTGCCGGAACGCGTCGCTGACGGCGGCGGAGGGATACTTGTCGAACGGGAACTCGACGCTCTTGTCACCTGACGCGCCGGCCCAGGCGGGGTCGAGCGTGGAGAGCCAGAGGCGGTCCCAGTCCAGGTCCGAGAACCGGATGCGCGTGCGCGCGAGCCCCAGGCTCGCCATGTGGCCGGTGACCGTGTCGCGCCCCACGAGATCCGCCAGCGCGTCGGTGGCCTGGTTGTCGCTGATGATGCTCATCAGCGTCAGCAGGTCCTTGACTGTCGGCTGAAGGCCCGGGTCGAGCGCGTAGAGCACGCCGGATGGGAGGCGGCGCTGATCGGCGCGCATGGGCACGCGCTGATCGAGGCGCAGTTTGCCCTGCCGCACCTGCTCCAGCACGGTCGCCATGATCGGGATCTTGATCACGCTGAAGGTTTCGTACTCGGCGTCCGCGTCGATCGCCACCTGCTCGCCCGTGCGGAGATGTTCCACGTACACCGCCATGCGGCCGTCCACGCCATCGCGGATGGCGCGCAGTCTGGACTCCAGGGTGTCTGCCGGCGCGGAGGGGGCGAGTCGATCGGCCGCCGCCGAGAGCAGCGCTTCGTTGCGGGTGATGGCGGCTTCCACCAGCGAGGCCTGCTGGCGCGCCGCCGCCCAGTCGCCGCGTTCGGCCGCTTCGGTGATGCCCGGCAGCGTCATGGCGGCATAGGTGTAGCGGGGCGCATAGAGCAGGTGCTTGAACCACGGCCGCCCCGGGATGCCTTCGGGATGCGCCCAGTTCCCCTCGAACGCCAGCAGGTCCTGATTGAGCCGGTTGGCGGCGTCCGGAGCCAGCGTCCCGCTGGCCAGCGCGGTACTCACCCGATGCTCCAGCCGCCGCGCCGTGGCCCGCAGGGCACGCGTGCGCTCGACCAGCGGGCGCGTATCCAGGTTACCCGCCACATTCGGGATCGTGTCCAGCGCGCGCACGAACTCGCGCAGGCTCGCCGCCTGTTCGTCCAGGGCGTACGGCAGCACGTCCGCGTTCGCGAGCCGCAGCGCCAGCGTGCCCCACAACTGTGACATCAGCGTGTGATAGCGAAAGCCGGGGTCGCCGATCTTCGACACCCAGTAATGGTTGTCGTAGGCCGAGTGATACACGCCGTACGGCCCGTCGAATGTCATATCGATGACGGGCCTGGCGAGGAAGTTGAGGAAGACCGTGTGATCCGAGCCGCTGCCGATGCGCGTCGTGACCAGTGCCTGGTCCGGCAGCATGCCCTCGGACGGGCCCTCGGCGGGAGCGGTCGGTTTCCGCCACGCGTCGTAGAGCGACACGCCCGTGGGGTCGCGAAGGTCGCGCGCCACGTCCACCATGAGCGGTGCCAGCGCGCCCACCGCGGACGCCTTGAGGTTGGGGCCCGACGCCGACGAGTCCACGTTCAGATAGGCCACGAGCTTGCTGCGGAGCTCCGTGCCGAACTGCTCGCCCCATTCCGTCGAGCCCGTCAGCGTCACTTCTTCGCCGTCCCACGCGCAGAAGATGAGCGTCCGGCGCGGACGCTGTCCACGCCGGGCCATCTCGCCCAGCACCCTCGTCGTCTCCATCATCGTCGAGGTGCCGCTGCTTGGGTCGACGCCGCCGAACACCCACGCGTCGTGATGGTTGCCGAGCGCGATCCACTCGTCGGGGCGCTCGCTGCCGCGAATGCGGGCCTCGACCACCCAGTTCGGCTGCACATCAGTCCGCATGTCCACCTTCATGCGCACGCGTGCCTCGCCGCCGAGGCGGTACTGGATCTTGAGCGCACCCTGCCATTCCCTGGGCGCCGGTGGTCCACCGAGGCTTTCGAGGATCGGCTGCGCGTCGCGCCACGACATCGGCACGCCCATGATGGTGGGCACCGAGACGGCTTCTTCCTTCGTGATGCGCTTCGCACCGGGCGTGGACGCCCAGCCCGGCGTGAGCGGATCGCCGGGCACGATGTAGTCGTAGGCGATGCCGCCGCGCTGGAAATGACTGTCCGGCCCATACGGGCCCTTCGGAAACACCTCGCCGAGGGTGAAACCGTCCTCGGCCGGGTCCGAGTAGACGATCAGGCCGGCCGCGCCTTCGCGCTGCGCGGTGAGTGCCTTGAAGCCGCGATAGCTGTAGGGATTGGAGTAGCGGACGATGACGATCTTGCCGCGCGGATCGATCCCGCTCGCGCGCAAGCGGTCGTAGTCCTCCGGATTGCCGCTGTTGGCGTAGACGACCGGCGCCGTGACGTCGCCCGAGGCCGAGAACGACAGCCACGCACGGCTGATGTCCTTGTGCCTGGTGTCGGGATCCTCCGGATAGGGGTCCTCACGAAGGGTGGGCACGTAGCGGCGCGGCGACACCATCTCGACGCGCACTTCGCGCGGATTCGACGAGAGCACGTCGTAGCGATGGATGGCCACGTCCTCGAGCCCCTGCTCGCGCCAGGCCTGCGCGATCCGCTCGGCGATCTGCTTGGTTCGCGGCGAGGTCGCGGGATGGGGCGCTGACGTGAAGTAGCGGTGCCACTCGGTGATGCGTTCGGCCGACGGCATCTCCTGCATCGTCCGTTCGGTGTCTCGCTGCGCGGCGGCGCGCGCGGGCGTGAACCCCCGCATCGGTACGGCGGCGCTGCCGGATGTGGCCGGCGCCTGGGAGAACACGGTGGGACCGATCGTCAGCAGGCCGAGACCGAGCGTCAGAAGCGTGCGGGGCGTGACCATGGGAAGGCTCTCCGTGCGGCTGGTGTGCTCGCATCCTACACGAGCGACACCACTGCCGCACAAGGGTCGGTCCCGAAGCGATCGTCGGGACGTCGGCGCGCCGGGTTCGCGGCGACGGCACGTCGCGACGCCACACAGCCGACGCTGATTGTGGCTGGCGTGGGGAGAGTGGCCCCCACGAAGAGGGCCACTTGGAGTGGTTACTTCTTACCGGCGACGATCGGCGAGGACTGCTGAAGGACCTGCTGCCACTGCCCGTTCTTCCGCGCCAGCACCTTGAGCGAGCGGCTGGCCCCGGCGGTCCACGTCACTGCCGCGAGGTCGCCTTTGACCATCAGCCGGACGTCTTGGTCCGCGCCTGGTGGCGGGTTCGCTGCGGTGGCGGTCGCGGGCGCCTTGAGGGCCGTCACGCGCTCGGCGCGCGCCATCCGAGCGCCGTCCGCGCCGATGATCGCGTGGTCGGGGGCTGACAGCCGTTCCCACGCCGCGACGTCGCGATCGGCGTTCGCCTTCTGGATGGCGCGGAAGGCGGCCAGAGCCTCCTTCTCCGCGGCCGACGAAGCCGACCACGCCGGCAGCGCCTGAGGCTCGGCGCCCGTCGGCGCAGGTGGAGGCTTCAGGTCGGTGCTCTGCGCCAGTGCCAGCTTCCACTGGCCCGCTTGCCTCTCCATGATCCGGGTGAGGTATCCCACCGGGCCAGGCTTGCCATCCGCTCCCATGGGTGTGTTGCGATAGGTGACCACGGCCCCCTCGCCAAAGACGCGCACGCTCACCTGATCGTACTTGCCTGGCTGCCGCGCCGCCCCGGGCGCCGCCACGTTCTTGAGCCACTCGCTCCGGCCGAAGATGCGACCGTTCGATCCCACGCGGACGAAGTCCGCGGTGGTCAGCGCCTCGTACTTCTTGACGTCGCGCTGCTGGAACGCCGAGTTGACCTGGTCGATCGCCTGCATCACGGCCTGCTCGGCCGGAGATGTCTGTGCCACGCCGCTGATGCCCATTCCGCCCCACGCCACGCACGCGCCGACGACCCACGCCAGATGACGATGTCGCATCGCGAACTCTCCTGATTTACCGGGTTGCCGCCAACTACCTCGACCGTAGAGGGCGAAGTATGCGCCTGTCGTGGGTGGCGGTCAACCGGACATGGAGGTGGCACCCGCGAAGCGAGGCCTCCCCGCGCGCAGCGCTGCCTGGAGACGTCAGGGCTCGCCGAACGCGTAGAGCGCGGCCGTGGTCCGCACGTAGATGCGGCCGTCGGCAAACGCCGGCGTCGCGTAGGCGTCTTCCCCCAGGTCGTTGATCGCCTTCGGCGCGATGTCGCCGCCCGGCGCGATCACGACGACGGCGCCGGCTTCGCTGGTGAAGAAGATGTGCCCGTCCGCCGCCACTGGCGAGGCGAAGTGCGGCCCGGGCGCGCCGGTCAGCCGCCCCTGCTTGATCATCGCGCCCGTCTCCGGGTTCAGCGTGGTGACGATGCCGTTGTCGTTGATCATGTAGAGCACACCGCCGTAGAGCAGCGGCGATGGCAGCTGCGGCACGGTGCGCTGATACTTCCAACGGATCGCCGTGTCGCTCATGTCACCCGAGCCGCCCAGCCGGATGGCGAGCATGCCGTTTTCCGAGTCGAGAGCCGCGCGATAGTAGGCCCACTCGTCCTTCGACAGCACGCCGTTGGTGTCGAGGTCGGTCGCGTCGAACCAGAAGGCCGCCGTGTACTTCGGGAACTCGGTCTTCGAGATCGTGCCGCTGCCGTCGGTATCCGCGGTCTTCCACACCTCGTCGGCGGGCGGAATCGAGACCTTGTTCCCCGGGTCGTTCACCGGAGCGCCGTACCCGTTCACGTAGATGGTGTCGCCGCCGATCACCGGCGTGGACTTCATCTCGAACGACAGACCGCCCACCCACCACAGCTTCTTGCCGGTGGCCGCGTCGTAGGACGTCAGCAGGAAGGAACCGGGCAGCAGAATCTGGTCCTTGCCATCCGGGCCCTTCCAGAGGATGGGGGTCGAGTGTCCGCTCCTGGCTTCAGGGCGATCGACCTTCCAGCGCACTTTGCCCGTGCGCTTGTCGAGCGCCATCACATAGGAGCCCAGGCTCTGGTCGCACGCCAGCACCAGCATGTCGCCGACGATGATGGGGGAGGCGCCCATGCCGTAGATGTTGTTGAAGGGGCCGAGCGGCATGGTCCAGAGCTGGGTGCCGGCGGCGTTGTAGGCGACCAGCCCGTAGTCCGGGAAGAACACGTACACGCCATCGCCTTCGACCGCCGGGCTGGGCGATGCGGCG
>Ga0105103_10001742_pt1 | contig 11658 bp, 6 predicted proteins | sample PPLLaktember2015_2_FD_79107 | JGI IMG/M metagenome (GOLD analysis project Ga0105103, IMG submission 79107) | Freshwater sediment microbial communities from Prairie Pothole Lake near Jamestown, North Dakota, USA - PPLs Lake P7 Core (6) Depth... | ecosystem: Environmental > Aquatic > Freshwater >...
CGCGGAGACTTCGTCCGTCATCCGAACGGTAGTACCACAGGTCGACGCCGCGGTTCCGTCCATAGGTCGCAAGCAGGCTGAATGCCTCGAGATTGAACATCACGTAGTGTCTTGAGCGCGTACGCGCGAGCTCCTTTGGTAACGAGCCATCCGGTTCGATCTGCTTGCCGATGCGTTCGGCCTTCGCCCGCTCGAGGATCGCCCGCGCGGATTTGAAATCGCCGACGAAGCAGGCGACCGAAACAGCATGGATATCAAACCATACACCGTGATTATTCGTCGCCTTGGATTCGCCAATGGCGTTCGGATGGGTTTGCAGCCACTCCCAGTACCGCTTCATCCAATCCAGCATCCGTGCTTGGTCATCTTTTGTCCAGGCACCCGACCCATTGATAAGACCGATCGCTTCGACGACGCGATGGATCTCTCGTCCATCCAGAACTCCGGACGGACGGCCGTTGCCGCGACCTATCACGTACTGAGCATAGTTCAGGTTCGGATTCATCGCCGTCGCGCTGTCGAGGTACCACTTCCGAACGTAGTGAGCCGCCTGCTTCGCATACTCAACGTTACCGGTAAAGTAATATGCCAAACTTAGAGTCCATGTGCCCGATGTAATACGTCCGTAGTGGTATTCATCCGGGATGTCTCTGGCTTCCGGATTGGTCTCGCCATCCCGTCTGATGTACGGAAGTCCGTCCGGCTTCGACGGGTCGGGCCACCAGTAGCGGCTCATGCTTGTGTAGTCATGCTTGTCGCCGCTCGGAGGGATCTGCGGCTTGTCGACGATCGTGTTCGGACTCGTCTTCAGGAGCTTGTCGGCGTCTTTGACGAGACGCTTGAACGCGGGGAGTGCGTAGGATTCCTTGCGTTGAACCGCCTCGGCCGATGCCCGAAGGAGCGATGCATCGAGTAGGTAGTTTGCTGGCGCAGACGACTGGGAGTGCAGCGCGCTTGCACTGAAAAGAAAGAGAAAGAAGAAACGGCCCAGATGGTTCATCGTTCGGACATGTCCAAGTGTGTGAAACAACCTGACCGGGGCTGCGAAGGGACTCGCAACCCCGATCATAATACATGGAGATCACTTCATGAGCAACATCTTCCGGGTCTGCATCTTCTCGCCGCTTTGCAGGGTGTAGAAGTAGAGACCGCTCGAAGCGCCGTCCGCATTCCACGTGACGGTGTGGAATCCGGGGGCCATCATGCCTTCCGCCAGCGTCGTCACCAGCCGGCCGAGCATGTCATACACGCGAACCGCGGTGAATCCCGGTTTGTCGAGTCCGAACCGAATGCTCGTTGCCGGGTTGAACGGGTTGGGATAGTTCTGGCCGAGCATGAAGGAAGCGGGGACGCCGTTGCCTTCCTCGATGCCGGTCGCAGTATACTCCAGCGTATTGGTGGTTGTGCCTGTCGCCCTGGCGAGTGCAACGAAGACCTCTGATGTCCCTGTGATTTGGACCCATGAACCCGACGCCAGGGAATCGGGTCGAATCGCGCTATCGGTTTCAAACGTGGTATCCGGAACTGTTTGAGCCATCCCGATCCAAGTGGCCCTTCCGTCCGTGGAATACGCGACGCGCAGATCCGTGTTCCCTGCGCCGATACCATCCTCCGCTTGATACTCGGGAACGAAGAGATCAATCGGCATCGTCGTGGTCGCGCTCGTGAAGGGGAAATACGTGATCTTGTAGTAGCGGACTGCAGACACTTTGTCGATTCCGCCGCTCAACGCACTTGATCCCGTATTCGCGTTCCCGGCAATCGTTTGAACGGAAACATAGGCTCCCGTAACCAATGTTGGCGCTTGACAACGGAGTGTAATCTTCCGATAACCGTTGGAATCTCCCACTTCAAACACTCGATTGATGTTCGTCGAACCCGAGGTATTGGACAGGCCGCGACCATGCATTCCATTGATGTAGCTGGCAGCTGACGCTCCCTGAACGTGTGATGATGATGTTCCCAAGTGGTTCCACGAACTCCCACCCTGTGTCTCAATGATGCCGCTGACGAGGACAAGCGTATCCATCGCCGTTGATGAGTTGTTGTTCTGATACACGTTGCCTGCCGCGACGATCACCTTCGCTCCCGCTGACTTCTGGATGATGACCGTGTTGAATTCCTCGACGCTCGAACCGTACGTGGATCGACCCATTCGGATTTCCGTGTTTGAACTCCCGGTGAATATCACGCGTCCGACGCTGACGTTCGATCCGCTCCCTATCCGCATGTCGAAACTTCCCCCGGGGATGACGGTAAGGTTCTTATGCAGGAAGAGATGCTGCGTCACCACTCCCGTAGGCGTGGCCGCCCCCGAACGAAGCCTCCCCGTTGAATCGACCAGAACATTTCCGTACACCGTTAAGCCGTTATTCGAAGTCACTTGGTTGAAGAACACATAGCCCTTTGCGGTGAGGTCGTTGCACTCGGCATTGGGGATGTCGATGGTGACTGTGTGAGAAGTGTCAACAATCACGTTGCTTGACGGCCCCGGCACGTTTCCACCGACCCAGGTCGCTCCGGCACTCCAATTCCCAGAACTGGCAGAAACTATCTGGGCGTTCGCGCTCAATGCCACGAACAGCACCAGCAGTACGATTGAAACAAGGTGTTTCATGGGAACCTCCTTTGGTTAAGGTTGACTGCTACTTCAACAACATGATGCGAATTGAATGCGTTTCATGTCCCGTGCGCAACATGGCGAAATAGACTCCGCTGCTTTGTCCTGCCGCGTTCCAAGTCCGTGTGTACGTGCCCGGCGCAACTGCTGCCTCGAACAGAATGGCAACCTCGCGGCCGAGGATATCACAAATGGACAGCTTGGCAAATCCGAAGTCAGCAATTCGAAATCCGAAATTGGTTGTTGGATTGAACGGGTTCGGATATGCCGGGTAGAGCACGCACGTTTGCGGAATAGCTTCGCCCGTCGCACCGGGGACACTCGTAATGACCAGTTCTTCGGACGCGTCGGGGCCAACGTCAGCGGACGTCAGCGGTCGCGATGTCTTCGGTACGTCCGAGAACTCATCCGCACCGATGTCCCATTGGCCGCTGCGCGGTTGACCATCGATATCGACGAGAACGCTCGACGCGCCTGCCGCTGCGGCGTCTCGGGCCGGACTGCTTTCACTCAATCGCCATATTCCCTCGCTCTGAGCGAGAAGCGGATCCGATAGTCGAATCTCCGATTCCGAGGCGGTGATTCCCAGTGTGGCGGAGCCCGTGGGATGCATCAGATTCCCCGTCCAGGTCCACCGGACCGGCGTCGTCAAGACCGACACAAGCGGATTCGCCGTTCCGACGACGAGATTGTTCAGGAACATCACGTCAGATGGGGGCTTGTTGTATCCGCTCCCCGTATACCCGATCTCGATGTTGTGCGTGTTGTTGACGAGCGTGTTATGTGCGATGAACAGGAAGCGGGGACGGAAATGACTGGTCAACGACGTCGACGGATAATCCACATCCCCGTTCGTCACCGTGATCGGCGCATCCCAACGCGTTCCCGTAAGCCCTTCGAAATAGTTGTTCACAACGCGATGTGAGTCCGCATAGACGCGTACACCACCGGTGCTGTCCAGGCCGTCACCGAAGAAGAAGTTTCCTTCTACCACACTGCCGTTCCCATGGCGCAGACAGACCGTTCCTTTCGAACGACGGAATGTATTGGCGCGGATGGTATCGTGGCACGTCTTGACCGAAATGATCTCCGGGTCGCCGTCGCATTGCTCGAAGAGATTGTATTCCACAGTCGTGAAGCCGCTGGACATCGACATCGCGCTCCATCCGAGACGGATGGATTCCATCTCGTTCACCGCCCGAGGACCGATGTTCCGGAAGTGATTGTGGTCGATGCGGTCCCGCTGGGACGACCGGGCCGGCGGGTACGAATCGGGCGAACCGTCGATCGTGATGAAATTCCCCAGATCGTGTTTTTCCTCGAAGAGGTTGTGGTCGATTCGATTCTCGTAGCTATTCGGCTCCGAAGAAAGATAGTACCCGCCAATGACGATCCACTTTGACGAGCTCGAAGAACTCACCAGCCGGAAGACATTTCGCGTGATACGGAGATGATGCGAGCTTTCGGTCTTGACCGCCGTGTTGACATCTCCCGTAAAGACAAAACCTTCGAGGATGACATAGGAACTGAACCGAAACGTGAGACTGGAGCTTCCGCTGAGGATCGCCCCTCCCCTGTTGCTCGCTTTCACGCGGATCGGAAGCGCCTCCGTGCCTGTCATGGTGAACGTGCCGCTCAACGTATAGGTGCCATCGGCGAGTTCCAGTGTGTCTCCCGGAACCGCATTCTGCATCGCCGTCTTCAGGGATGAGGCGGACGTGAAGATCTTGCGCGAGCCTGAAGGGATCACATTCACGGCAGCACCCAGCACCGTGTCCGTGGTGATCGAGAACGTGCGAGGTGTCGTGCTCCCGGAGAGAACACCCGTCCAGTTCACGAACCGATACCCGGAGTCCACCGTGATGGATGCGGTCACCGCTGTGTATGCATAGAACGACGAATCCACGGGCGTCACGGATATCAGACCGTGTTGCGGCTGAACGATCGTCAGGCGGCAGAGCGGAGGTGGATTTATCGTGTCGACTGCAACCGTTGCGCCGATGGTTATGTCTTTCGCAATGGCAAATGACACGAGCGTGTCTGTCCCCGCGAGATCTCCGGTCCAACCGGCATTGCGGTATCCCATAGGCAGATGAAGCGTTGCAGTCACCACCGTTCCGCTGTCATACACCCCGCCGGACGGGGCAAGCGATATGGAGCCAACGGACGGCTGATTGACATTCACCGCATAGCGGGGAATGACCGGTTCGAAGAAGACGCTGTCCGGCGGCGTTGTTCCGACGTACAAACGGTCGATCGCGGCATCCAGCGAGCCGCTGTTCGTGTCTGTGCCCAGGTTGAACAGAAGCTGGTGGTATTCCTTGATGTTCGCGGGCCGCGTGCCGGATGCGGTCGGCGTGTAGCTTTCACGGAAGGCAACGGCGACAGGCTCCGCTCCGTTGATCGAGACCTGATACGTGCTGGCCGCATAGTCCACCCGGACGGTCACACGATTCCATGTTCCCGTGCGATACGACGCGATCGTCACTTTGCTCGAGCCGTTGTAGATGCGGACCGACCCAGTGTCGTTCGCGGGCACGGTGAAGTCGACGACGAATGTGCGCTTTCGACTTCCGCTGTATAAGTCATTGCCGTTGATCGTGAATTCTTTGCCCGTCGAGGCGAGGATCTTCACGTAAAGGTCGACATAGACGATACCGGTCACTCCCTGAACGTCTCCGGCATACGGCTGATGCTGAACCCTCAGCGCGGAGTTCGTGCAGGATATCTGCAGACCGCGCATACCAGTCCACGCATAAACGGAATCACCCGAGACAATTCCCGATCCATTCGCGACACTCCAGAGATTCTGTCCATTCACCGATCCAAGGGCGTACGGAGGAGCATCGGATTGCTCGAACGATGTCGCAATGATCGTCGTATCCGTGACCGCTGCGGACGATGCAATCCCGGGCAGGATAAGCACGAGCATCAGGAACGCAATGACTTTACGGTTCATCGTCCTGTCTCCATTAGCGCGCGAGCCATCCACCATCCACGACCAACACATGACCATTCACATAATCAGAAGCGGAAGATGCGAGGAAGACAGCCGTTCCGGCGAGATCGTCCGGCGTTCCCCAACGTCCTGCGGGGATGCGATCCAGGATCGTTTTGGAACGGACAGGATCTTCCCGCAGCGCCTTTGTGTTGTTGGTTGCCATGTAGCCCGGAGCGATGGCGTTGATGTTGATCCCTTCCTTCGCCCACTCGTTCGCAAGAGCTTTCGTCACCTGCGCCACCGCGCCTTTGCTTGCCGCGTACGACGGCACGATAATTCCGCCTTGGAACGCTAAGAGCGATGCGACGTTGATGATCTTTCCGTATTTCCGCTTCATCATGTCGCGCGCGGCTGCCTGTGCGAAGAAGAACACCGTCTTCGAATTGATCGCCATGACCTCATCCCAGTCCTTCTCGGAGAAGTCGATCGCAGGCGTCCGACGAATGATGCCGGCATTGTTCACAAGGATGTCGACCTTGCCGAATTCCTTCACCGTCTGATCGACGATCCCTTGGATCGGCTCGATCGTCATCAGGTCTGCAGCGATGCTGATGGCGCGTCGGCCAAGAGCCTTGACCTCATCGATCGTCTCGCCTGCTCCGTTGCGATCGACGAGGGCCACATCCGCACCAGCACGGGCAAGACCAAGCGACATACCGCGGCCGAGCCCTGTGCTTGCGCCGGTCACAATGGCGACACGGCCGGAGAGATCAAATGCAGACGACATATGAGGCCTTTCTGGAAGATCCAAGATGCCAAGAGACAAACAAGATCCAAGATGCCAAGAGCCAAGTGACAGACAAGAACCAAGATGCCAAGAGCCAACTGCTAACCGCTATCACCTACTCCACATCCACCCGACGGATTCTTCCACCGAGGGCGAACACGGAGACGACCGCGAACGGGACGAGCGTTGCCGCGAGCAGGAACACCGGCACATAGCTCACAGCGCTCAACACGGGGACGAGCCAGGTGCTGAAAACCAAAACACCGAACACCGCGCTCATGCCGCCAAGTCCGGCGAGCGAGCCGACCGATTTCCCCGAGAAGAAATCACTGGGAAGCGTTTGAATGTTGTTGATCATCACTTGGAACCCAAAGAGCACCACGGCGATCAGCAGAATTGCCGCCATTGGTTCTGCTGCGAATGCGGCTAAGACCAGCGCCGGCATCATGATCACCCCGCCAATGACAATGGCCGTCTTGCGCGCTTTGTTCACCGTCCAACCGCGAGAGATCATGTGCCCGGAAAACCATCCGCCACTCAGGCTTCCGATCCCGGCACCCAGATACGGAACCCAGGCGAAGAGACCGATCTGCTTGATGTCGAAACCGAATTGCTCCGCGAGGTATATGGGGAGCCAGTTCACGAAGAGCCACCAGATCGGGTCGATGAAGAACCGCGAGACGATGACGGCGTAGCTTTGCGGATAGCGCAGCAATTCGGACCATGTCAGCGCGCGGCTCGCGGCAACAGAGTGAGTCGTCTGTTGTTGCCCAGTAAGAATGTATTCGCGTTCTTCGTTCGAGATCCACGGATGTGACTCAGGACCGGAATGGGTGATGAACCACCAAGGGATGATCCAGAGGAATCCCAGGGCTGCAATGACGACGAAGGTGGCCTTCCATCCAATTAATAGATACAGCGTTGCAACCAGCGGTGCCGAGACCACCGCGCCAAGCGATGCACCGGCATTGAAGATTCCCTGAGCCAAGGCCCGTTCTTTCACCGGGAACCATTCCGCGCTCGCCTTCGTCGCACCCGGCCAGTTCCCCGCTTCGCTGAGACCCAGCAATGCGCGGAAGATTCCGAACGACATCACCGAACGGGCCACACCGTGGAACGCGCACGCGAGAGACCAGACGGAGATCGAGAGCACGAATCCCATCCGCGTACCGATCCAGTCAAAGACCCGACCTGATAGCGCTTGACCGACCGCGTAGGCGATCATGAAGACCGAAACGATCGTCGCGTATTGGTCCTTGCCCAGGCCCACATCCTTGGAGATATCCGGCCACATCACGGCCAGCGAAGTGCGATCGATGTAGTTGATGACCGTCGCCACCGCAACGAGTCCAATGATCCACCATCGGAGTCCACGCATGTGCTTCATTGATCGTTCATTCCTTTGTTGATGAATGCTCATGTTGGAATAAGTATATCGCTGTATGATAGAAGAATGACCACGATTCCCACGTCAGGTTTCGACAGGCTCAACCTGACGTGAGATCAAACCCAACGAAGCTAGCGGAGCAGGAGTCCCTTTACCTGTCGTCGTTCCACGCCGCGTCTCAACTCAACGATGTACACGCCGGAAGCCGCCTCCCGATCATTGCCGTCGCGTCCATCCCAGCGAAATCGATGCCGCCCTGCCGCAAGTTCTCCTTCCCATACCGACCGTACGAGCCCTCCCAGCAACGAATACACCTTGACGGAGACGAAATCCCGCACAGGGAGTTCCGCCTCGATCGTGACGGATGGATTGAAGGGATTCGGATAGAGCGGCAATAATGTGAACGACGACGGAGCAACGAATCCTGACTCCGCAACGTCGTTGCTGGCCAGCGAGCTAATCAGGACCGTCCCCTTCTCCGAGACCGAGAATTCCGTCATCCCGGGAGCGGGATCCGTGAAGACGATCGGCGTGCCGTTGAGCGTGACAGTATGGGCGTTGGCGACAGCAACCCGGACAACGCGCGCCCCGTTGATCGAATCAAGGTCCATCCGGAAGAGCGTGTCGGAAACGAAGGAAGCAGCCAGAGTTATCATGCCGTCCGCAGAGACGACCGTTGCACCGTTCCAATCGAGGAACGTGGCATCGATCAGGGAATACCGGCGCAATCGAGATGCCGTCGTCCTCGTCCATGCGAACCGGGCATCCGTCCTGAGGGCTCCCGAGGTTTGGACGTCTATGCCGCGGCGCACTGAGGCCTGGTCGGTGTTTCCGAGAGTGGGAGAGAACGCGAAAGCATGCATTCCTGCATTGCTCATGTCTGTGATCGCGGGTATTCCCTCGCCGGACTTTGTGGTCCAGAGAAGGTGAAGAAACGCGACCGTATCGGCAACAAGCGTCGCCTCCGTATACGTCTGCGGGACGGAGTCCTTGAACAGACACGTGGTTCCGGTTCGATCAGCGAACGTCGCCGTTGCCGGGAAGACCGCCGTATGGAGATTCGCCGCGGAACCGTATTTCGAATCGGACGGGATACTCCAGGTGCTCAGGTTGCCGGTGCGCGACATGGTTCCGCGTCCGTGGATGTTCAGTTTGTAATTCGTCGACGCGTTTGTGGCTGCAAGGTTGTCGACAACGATCCAGTAATTGCCGTCGATGAAGGCGATGCCGCGGCGGGCGATTCCCCCCGCAGCACTCGTCTTAGCTTCTTTTTCTGCGTACTCGAATTGCGGCGCGACGAGATACTGGACATCCTTCGGATCGACATTCTCAAAGAACTCTACGGGGGCGGAGCCGTTGATCGTGACGATGTTGTTCGCCAGCGGCTGCTTGTACCATGTATCATAATTCGATTGATCCTGCCCGTAGCCGGCGTCGACCGCCATGCACGTGTTCCGAGCGTTCACGATATAACTGAGCGCATCTTCGTGGTCGTGGTTGTCGCACCCCGCGACTGCGTGAAAGAACAGATACCGCGCAGAAGAATCGCTCCCGCTCCATTTGTTCCGGAACGCGATCTGGCCGCTCGCGAGACGCGTCGTCGGTCCTGCGTCTGGAACTGCCGTCGGGATGGTCGAATCCCATAGCAGGAATTCATCGATATCCCAGCAGATGTCGTTCGTCGCGCCGGTGTAATCGATCGTGAAGAAACTCGTCGTCGCCCAATTCCACTGGAGCACGTCGGACAGCGGAGCCGTTGAATGGAGCCGCGTCGGAGTCGTGCGGTACGCCGCGGCCACCATGTGCGTCGGAGCCGGCTTCACAAGGCCGTCCTCGTGATTCGGCATCCATCCTCTTTGGTCGCGGATGAACACCGGCCATTCGAACGAGGGAGCGTAGTATGGAAAGAGGTCGACGCTTGAGACATTCTTGTAGTGCCAGAGGAATGGGATCGTGTTGACAAGCGTGTAGATGTAGTAATGTGATCCTTCCCGATAGATCCCGTCCGCACTGAATTGATACTTCGTCACCGTGTTGATGTTCGTCAATGCGGAGTCGAGCCATCGTGCGGCGTTCGGGTGGCCCGTGAGCGTGAGTGCGGCGGTTCCGAGTCCGTACGCCGGCTTCGTCCGATGATTGTGCGGTCGCGGCGAGTATTTCACACCGGAACGCATGTTGTCGCACAGCAGGTTCGCCTCGGTGGCGATCCTGCGACGGATCGTGTCCCGCTGCGCCGGCGTCAACTGATCCTCAACCCAGTCGTATGCCGAGCAATAGTTCTGGATCCATGTCGCCCGATAGATCTCGTCGTATGCATCTGAGAATGACGCGGTTGACGCGGTCTGCGGAACTCCGGTGTACGCCGCCATGAGCGCGCTGATGGCGGTATCGCGCGCCGTCACATCTCCATTCATGATCCAGGCGAAGGCGCAATATCGCGCCATGCGCGGTCGGTCGTTCTCGTCCTGCGAGAGAACGGACTTCGTCTTGTAGCTGTTGATCCGCGAAGTGATACGGGACCAGAGCGTCGCATACGCTGTATTGGACTTTCGCGCCCGGACCGCCGTCAGCTGCGTGCTGTCGAAGAACAGAGAAGGATGCTTCTCGACCGCCGGGAGGATGGGAGTCGTCGGCGTCGTGAAGCCGCTGTACGAATTGTAGTTCACCTGCGCCGCCGCGATGCTCGCGCACGCGAAAGCCGCCAGGAAGCCAGCAACGAGCCTCATCTGTTTACTTCTCCGTCACAAAATCGAGACGACAGGGAGTGAACATGTCCACCAGCAGACTATCCTCCAACGCCGTCACACCATGGTCGATATCCGCGGGGATATAATAGAGATCTCCCCCCTTCAGGACCTTCTTCTCGTCACCGATGGTGACCTCGAACGATCCGGATTGGATGTACGTGATCTGCCGATGCGGATGCTTGTGAATATACCCGATCGATCCCTTCTTGAATTCGACAACGACCGCCATCAGATCGTCTCCGTAGGCTCCGATCTTCCGCCGCACTCCGTCGCCCGCCGACTCCCAGGGAAGGGATTCTGCGTTTACGAATCGCTGCTCCTTGCCGACACGCATGGCTCTTCTTCCTAGTTCTTGATGAGTGAATGATTTCCGGTCCAGGTGAGCGTTTCCCCGCCGATCCGGACCGTGTGCGATCGCGCTTCATCTGAGGGACCGTGTGATACCGCGAACCGCCACCGGATCGCGCCGTCCCCGCTGTATTCAACCACTGTCGCCTCGTCTGAGGTAAACAGCACGCGGACGCGGTTGAACGGAGGCCGATAGCCGAGCGAAAGTTCGTCCACAGGCTCGAACACGCCGTGCGGCTGGATGACCGAAGCAAACACGGTCGTCGTCGTATCCCGACGAAGCAGGAAGGCCGGTTCGGAGCGCAGGTTGAAATTCGGATCGTTCGCCCCGGTCCGCACAAATAGGAGTTCCGTCTTCGGGGCAGCCGCGGAGGCGACCGTGTAGTACCGTCCTGAAAGGAGCCAGGTCACCGAGATGGTGCTGTCGCTCTCTCCCCCAGCCGTTTCCCACAGATGCTGATAGCCGTTCGCCTTCCCCACAGGTTTCTGCGACGACGTTCTCGCTTCATAACGGACATTCGTATGAATGAGATGTCCGTCGTAGTGGAACGGGAGGTCGAGTTGGTGAGCACGTTTCGCAAAGACCTTCAGCACATCGAGGACGACGGGTCGGGTCAATGCGGCATCGGTCACGAGAGCCATGGTCCGCTCGACCGATACTCCGTTCGCGATGTCGGGAGCGATGGCAGAGACGACCTGACAGGAGGGATCGTTCGTTGAAACGTATCGCCGCTGACCGGGATGCTTCTCTCCCGCTTCGAGGTTGGCGGCATAGTGAGATGTTTCATCGACAATGATCGTATTGTGTGCGACGCTCTGCATCGCGTA
>Ga0105103_10001743_pt1 | contig 11657 bp, 13 predicted proteins | sample PPLLaktember2015_2_FD_79107 | JGI IMG/M metagenome (GOLD analysis project Ga0105103, IMG submission 79107) | Freshwater sediment microbial communities from Prairie Pothole Lake near Jamestown, North Dakota, USA - PPLs Lake P7 Core (6) Depth... | ecosystem: Environmental > Aquatic > Freshwater >...
CTTTCTCCGTCAAGCGGCGGCGGCGGTGGCGGTGGGGGTATTATCATCACTAGTCCGTTGAATGTGACCGTCACCCGAATAGACAATATAATAGTAAGTCCACTTTGGACGGACTGGCATTACTCCACAGTCAGCAGCAGGGCCGTCACCTGCAAGTGCCAGAAATTCGGGTGCAGTAGCGTCGGATACGTGGTCACAGTCAGCCACCAAATCCAAGCCAGCAACCAAATCTTCTACAACATCACGGACACATGCACGCTCACAGACAGCGCAGGAAACGGAGTGCTGCTCCCAGTGAACTTGAATGTGGTGAACCTCGCAGCCTATTACCCGACGAAGAATATCACTTCCCCGATCCGAAGCGACTATATCTTCGCGGAGGCGACGGGCGGCGGTATTGCGGGAATATATTATGTCACAATCAGCTGCGTTTTTGGCGGACTCGCCTACGCATATAGGAGGTATTCATAAAAATGAGCGAACATAAAAAGATTAGTTTTTGGGTGTATTTTGGCGTGTTCTTGGCGGCGGTCTTGGTGACTTGTTTACTTGCTTCTGTAGTGAGTGCGCAGTTGGAGCCGAAGGAAGAAGACAAGGAGCCTGTTAAGTGGGAGGTTCCCGCAGGCGAAGTCTTTGTCTCATGCGTCAGCGGCGGCTACTGGGAGTCGGGTAAGCTCATCCTCGGCGCAGCTACGTATGAACGACACGACGGCCTATGTCGTCCTGCTTCAGAGATGAAGCTATCCTCTGGATTGTGGACTTATCTTCTCACCGAAAACACGACGCATTATACGGCGTCGTGGACTGATGGCGATTTGATTTCGCTCCCTAAAACTAAAGGCTACACATACGGCTTCGAGAAGGGGCGCATCACGCAGACGATTACCGCAGCCTCATTCACAGACATCACCGCAGCAAGCGAAGCGAAGGAGACAATTAACCGCGCTTTCACACTCAGCACCGCTTCGGCTTCATGGGAGGAAGTCCGCGACCACGTATACTGGGATAGTGAATACGACCTCACATACGCATACAAGAATAAGACGAACATCTCGCAGACGCTCACTAAAGAAGTCATAGGAGGCACATTCACATACGATAAAGAAGCTCTCTTGTTCGTGCAGCCGATTAAGACTTTTGAGGATGCGTTTACAAAAGACGCTGCGACAGAACTCACTATAGCATTTAAGTCCTACGTCATCAACGTCAGCGGCACAGGCGCAAATTCAACATTCGGAGCAGGCAGCCACTCGAATACTGTAGTAAAGAAAAGCACAGGAGAACTGCAATTAGCATGGACGCCGAATGATTGGCAAAGTTACTGGACCGGTGACGAAGGCACAGGCACAAAAGCATACGACCAAAACAGCACAGCAAACGGAACCCTCAACGCAGGCACAACATGGGGAACAGGAGTTTATAATGGCGGAATGTCATTTGACGGCGTAGACGATTCAATCTCCGGAAGTTTAGCATATACCGCCAACACAGTGACAGTCACAGGATGGATATATCCAAAGAGCTTCCAATCAGTATCGGGGTCACCTGATTGGGGAATGAACACAATATTTTTAACGGACACCGAGGACATAAAAATAGGGATATATAATGCCGGTGCAACCCAAAAAGTCAAAGCATATTTCAAAGGCAGTGGAGCCACGAAAGGCGTTGTTCTTGGAACAACAGATTTATCAGTCAACACATGGTACTTTTTCACATACATCTATAATGGATCACAATCCCTAATGTATATTAACGGCAAATTTGAAGCTAATACCTCTGCAACAGGGAATATGGATGATTCCACAACATTCCAGATTGGACGCTCACCCGAATCAAGCGGCTGCCAAGAATTTAATGGAACAATAGATGACTTAAGAATTTTTAATCATGCCATTACACCCACAGAGATTAACCAGACGAGGCTTAATACGCATCAGTCTACAGGAAACTGGACGAGTGCGCAGATAAACGCAGGCGCAGGAAAACGCCTAAAATCCTCGAACTGGACGTTCACAAGCAACAGCCAAACCCTTAACTGGTGGAGCAATCATAGCGGAAGTTACGCACTACAAGACGCAGCTATCACCACCGGAACAGTCTACAACAGCGACGCAGGAGACAACGCCGTATTCAAAATTAAGGCGGAATTACGCACCACAGCCACAAACGCAACACCGACAATCAGCAAAGTCGTACTCGAATTTGAAGCAACAACGACCACAACGACTACGACCACTACGACGACGACTACGACTACCACGACCACGACGACTACTACTACGACGACCACGACTACTTTATGCGGCGGCTACAGTGGAACAGGCGACTTCAACATCACCACAAAAGTCACATGCAAAGACTGCGCATGGACACAAAACGGCAACATAAACATCAATGGCGGCTGGCTTAACCTCACACGCTGCAACATAACCATGAACAACACAGGAAAAGCGAACGCAACCACCAGAGGCACTACCCTAACCAACAAAGGCAACCTAACACTCATAAACTGCACGTATGAGAGCAATGTTCCTGTTGGGCAGACAGATATAGAGGATAATCCTGGCGGCTGGACGAACACATGGATAAGTGGATGGGGTTCGGGTTGTTCTGTGGGTAAGTGTGTTCTTAATGCGACAGGAACAACATTCAAAGGCGTCGGGATGTATCCGGCTGCAATATCGAATGGGCGGCTTGGAATCTATATGTCCGCTGGGCGAGCATACTTCCATAATAACACCTGCGGAAACTCAGTACATTGCTTTGTTTCGGCGTATGACTATAATGTTGCGGCTAACGGCACAATACGGCAGCTTACAGACAACTACTTCTATAATGTTGTGACACCATACACCTTCGAGTATGATAGAGTAGGCGACACAGCCATACTAGAAATAACTGGAAACAGGTTCGGCAGCGACTTACGGAAACTTGGAACATCTAACGGCGGAAGACTAATGGACATACACGACAACGATGTGCTCGCATCTATCCCCAACTATGGATTCACTTTTACAGGTTCAACACATGATATGAGGATATATAACCAGACTATATCAGGTGTTCCAACCGCCGTCGAAATGAACGCCGGAAACTACGACAATCAGATATTTGATTTAACCGTAAACAACGGCGGATTCGGCTGCAACTACGGCAACCATAATATAACATACTACGATATTGTGATGACTGGGAAACATCAGATTATTGCAAGCACAGCAGTCGCAGGAAACCCGAACTACAACATCTTTGTTAGGAACATCACCTACACTTTCAACGGAACAACCGACATAACCGGCTTCATCATAGCATACACAGGGTATGATTCAAAAATAGAAGACATCAAGATAACAGGACATTCGACTGCACAAACAGCCATAACAACCAAAAACTTAGCTAATAGTGCATACTACGCTAAAAACGTCACCTACGCCAACATCAGCATAGACACGATTCTAACAGGCATAAGTATCGCATACTTTAACAGCAGCAACTTTGAAGACATCGTTATCACGAACCGGAACGCAGCAGGCTACGACATACAACTTGCAGGAGCGAACCACAACAACAAATTCACGAACGTCACCCACACCCGACTAAGCATCAATGCGCATGACACACTCGATTACGGCAACTGGCTCAACCTCAGAATACTCAACGGCACGACGTGGACGCTGAAAGTGAACGCATCAGGCGGCGCACAGATAGGCAGCGGCACAGGAAATGCGACACGCTACCGCGTAAACATCTTCAACCAAACCAACAGCACAAAAACCAACTACACGCAGGGAGCGAATGAAGCCTACCTCACAGTAAACGGCCTCATGAACAGTAAAAGATATAACCTAACCAGAGGAGGCGTCTACTACACTTACGGAAACACCACAGCAGCAGGCGTCTTAGCTCTGCGCGTAGACATTAATGAAACAGAAGACCTAACAACACTAGCACTCGTCTACACCGGACTCGCAGGAGCATCCAACAACGCACCAACGATGAGCGCAATCACCTTCACTCCAGCGACACTCTACACAAACACGAACGCGAACTGCAGCACAGTCTACACCGACGCAGACACAGACGCAGGAACCATATACGTCAACTGGACCGTCGCAGGCGTAAGCGTCTACACCGCCAACCAAGCCGCAGTAGCATCTGGAACAAACGTCAGCTTCGTCCTAGCACACACGAATTTTACCGTAGGACAGACGGTAAACTGCAGCATATATGCGAACGACGGAACAGACGACAGCAACACAGTCACAGCACAAGAGACGGTAGCAAACAGCGCACCTACAATAACCATCAACAGCCCAACAAACGGAACAACCGGAACAGGAAGCACCACAGTCCTAAACTTCACACTAGGTGACGCAGACTTCGGAGACCTCATAAACTGCACATACAACTACTGGAACGGAACACTCGACAGCCACACCTCAGTAGGATTAAGCAACGGAAGCGTCAGCACATCAAGCTGGAGCGGCCTCACCGCAAACACCACCCACCGTTGGTGGGTGAACTGTAGCGACGGAACAAGCACGACGACGAGCGCAAATACAACCTTTAGGACGGCGTGGATCGCAGTCACACAAAATAGTCTCGCAAACGCAGCCACCATCAACAGCGCAACAACAACGATGAGGTACACGCCAACAGGCACAGAAACAAGCTACAGCTGCGGCCTATACTTGGATACGGTCCTCGTCGCAACAAACGCGACCACAGCCAACAACACACAAACGCCCCTAGACACCGGCGCATTCGCTCAAGGACTACACAGCTGGTATGTGACCTGCACCGCAGACGGATTCAGCACAACAAGCGCAACCAGAACATTCACATACACCATAAGCGCAGGCGGAAGCGGCGGCGGAGGAGGAGGCGGAAGCACACCAACAACCACACTCGCATCCACGCCAACAACACTCGCCGCAGACGTAGACCTCACCGGAGGAAGCTGCATAAGCGTACCAATGACCTTCCTAGGACAAGAAGGCGACCCCACCGCACAGTGGAGCAAAATACTCTTCTGCACCTACACCGCAAACGGAGGCGTCTACGGCTACGGCCTACAAGGAGGAATACTGCTGATACTCATACTACTCCTAATATGGATGTACGTGAGAAACAAAAAAAACAAAGAACGGAGGAAAAACAAAAAATGAACCAAAAAAACAGGATACTGCTCTCACTACTCCTAGTGGGCGCAGTTTTATTTAGCACAGGAATGATAGACTTCGGCCCGCAAAGCAGCGGATACGTCTTATCATGCGTAGACAGCGACGGCGGCTTAGACGTCTACACGAAAGGCCACACCACAGTCTCCGCTGAATTTGGGTCGCAGAATGCGAACACCGACAACTGCGACGGCACATACATCTATGAAGCATACTGCGCCTACAACAGCCAAATCGTCGCAGCACACACCGGCACAGGAACATACAGCGGCGAATACAGGATGAAATGCCCATACGCCAGCAGCGGATACGGATGCGTCGCAGGAGTCTGCACCAAACCCGCTGGCGCAACCACGACACTGCCGACGGTTACAACAACTACACTAAACGGAGAAATACCTGAACCAGACCCAGTTGATCCAACCGAACCAGAAAACTTGATTTGGCTCGCATTCGGCGGCGTTGGGCTATTGATTCTCCAACCGTGGAGCAGCAGACAACCCAAAAACCCACTGCCGATGCCCTAAAAGTCATCCCAAGACACATCCCACCGAAGCAGAACTGACCCAAAAAGCGTCCTAGCTTGAGTTTTATTTGCTCATTTCTCAAGCTAGGCGCAACTATTTCTTTCGCAGTATATAATCTTATCGTTTTTGCTTTTATACTCATATGTGTACATAATATATGTGGATAATAGAATAACCAGAATAAGCACCCTAAAGTGCCTGCGCTGCGGCCACACATGGACGCCGAGAATCAGAAAAGTCTTAGTCTGCGCCAAGTGCCGAAGCCCATACTGGAACACACCAAAGAAAAAATGACAAACTTTGATGACGACGAAGACGACATGGATTTTGATGACCTACCTTTTGACCTCCAAGAGAGGCGCGATATGATGCAGGAAGGCATCGCATGGGAACAAGGATGACAGAAGACGCCCCACAGAAAACGGAAACAGAGAAGCATAGAACCGTCTTAGACGAGGCATTGACCGCCGTCGGAGTGGCTGCCATGCTGAGTTTATTAGTCTTAGGAGCAACTACCGCCATCCATCTAGCATTCGGCGTAGACGTCTGGCCTCTGTCATCAGGCACACACATCCCCGCTGGCTACACGCTAAAAGAAACATGCACAGAAGAAAAGACAACAAGACATGCCGACTATGTGACCCTCAAAGACTGCATAACATCATTTAATCCAGTTCATTCACCATGGAACGAAGCCGGGCTATGTAACAGATTATACTATGATGCAACACCCGAATGCACGGAACTACTAGAACAGACATGCACAGAATATGGTCATGGGATTTATTGTAAATGCAGATACGACAACGAGAATCTCGTCCTCTGGAACGAGACGCTGTGCGTCAAGTATGAGGCACATCTAATAAGAGAGGCGACAGCATGACTGACAGCGACCGGATCACGCAGCTGGAAGAGAAATTCGAGAACCTGAGAACACAAGTCATAGACTGCCTGGAAGAAATCAAGGCCACAGTCAACGGAGGACGCACATAAACTTCAGAAAGACGCTGGATGGGAGCCTACCTATACCAACCACCCTCTCTCCAAGGAAGCACATCATCTTCCAGCGTCCTGAAAAAGACATGCGCCCTCTAGTCAACAGTCTTCTCGAAACCGTATGGGAACCGAAGTAAGGAGCGGACACATGCGGCGAGAAAAAGAACAGTAAAACAAAGAAAATGAACGACACACAGAAACAAGGCTACAGCGAATATGTGGAAGAGAATCTGCCGGGAATCGTGGACGGATTCCTCGCGCAGATACTGGACGAACTCGTCGGATACTACCCAAATGAACTACAAAACTACTTGGAGCAACACGGATGGACCGCAATACGACCACGCATCAAGAAAGTAGAGCTGCAGGAGAAGGCGACGATCCTCAACGGCATAGTGACACTCACACCCGCAGGACGAGAATACATGCGAAGCTGCCTCGTAACATACGAACCAGGCGAAGGCGACCCATGAACGGAATGCCACAGGAACAGGTCCGCCACTACGAAAAAATAGCGGAACTAGAAGAAGACAACCGGAAGACGCGAGGCGAAAGAGACATCTGGATGTGGATGGCGACAATCGCATCCCTCGTCGGCGCAGTAGGGTGGCTAATATGAATAAAGAAAATGAACTGGCGATACTCGCCGCACTAATGGACGAAGGATACTATGTAGCAGAGTTCACGCACCGAAAACACTTCAGCGACGGCACAGAATCAATCTGCATTTATGCACACAAGAACAGGAAGCCTACCAAAGAGGGGGGGGCAAAAGCCCAGAAGCAGTAGATTACAGGAGAAAAAAATGACAGACGAATTAACGAAACCGGATATAGCAGACTACACGAAGAAGGATGATCCGCCGACGGGTCCGCCGAAGATAACTGAGCCGCAGATGTATAAAATCAAGCGGCTACTCAAAGAACAAAACATCAGCGACGCAGAAATGACGCTCATGGTCGAAGGCATCAGCGCGGAACATAAGACACATTACACGGAGTTGGGAAAGTGGGAGGCGTCAGAGATGATAGAACGCCTAATGGGTAAGGGCAAGACTTCGGACGGAACCCAACAAACACCTAAGACGCAGGAGAACATAAGTAAGCCTACCGCCGACACGGTGAAAGTACATGAACCTACGCAGGGAACAGCTATAGTATCGCAGGAAACGAGGCAATCTGAGTTGGACTTTAGGCCGGACTTCGGCGTAATACCCACAGGAACACGCCTCGCAGCCGCAGTAGCACCATTAATCGAAGAAAACAAGCTCTACACCTCGATTGGCGGCAAAAAGCACGTGGAAATCGAAGGATGGGAACTCTTCGGCGCAATGCTCGGCTACACCGCGCAAACGACCATATTAAGCCAACTGCCCGAAGGCGGATACGTAGCAGAAGCCGCCATCCAAGACCGCGCAGGACGCATAGTCAGCAGAGGACAAGCCAGTTGCAGCCAGACCGAAAAAAAGTGGAAAGGGAAAGACGACTACGCCCTACGCAGCATGGCGCAAACCCGCGCACTCGGAAAAGCATACCGCCTACACCTCGGATGGGCGATCCGCTTAAAAGGATATAGTGCAACGCCCGCGGAGGAGATGGAAGAATGAATCCGCGAGGCCGCCCCTGCTCGGACGCATACGCATTCTACAAAATCCTACGCAGGATGAGGATACTCAAAGGCAGCTTCGCAGACTTCCGCCACCACATAAGCCTACTAGAAGAGGCAATACAAGAATGACAGCCAACCGACCCTTTCCCCCAAACCCAGGAGAACGCCCTCAACGCAGGGCGTTTTCCCCAAGACACCAAGCGGCGATCCTCCGCGAGCAGGAAGGATTTATGCCCATGAAATATAAGAGAGGCATATACCGATTCTAAGAGAAAAACATAGGGGTATTTATACTTAATCGCTATAATATGTAACAATATATTATTTAAGGGAACAAAAAGAATGGAAGAACCACAAGAAAGCATCCTAACAACAAAACTACGAACCGCAGGAGGATCACTAGAGATGACCATCCCCATGCAACTCGTAGAAAAGATAGGATGGAAAGAAGGCGACGAAATACACCTGGACAAGAAGAACGGCAAATACGGACCCTGCATGACCGCATGGAACTACGACGCACAAAAGAAAATATACAACGAGCAGAAAAAGGAGTAGGCCCATGCCATCAGACCTGAAAGGATATAAAACCGAGGGAATGTTCAACACCGCAAAAGAAGCGTCAAACACCCTAGAAGGACTGCGAGACCACGTAGGCATCTTCATAATAGTCAAAGAAAAAAACTGGGCAATACACCGCACCGCAGAACTACTTATCCAAAAACATAACCTAAAAACATTCAACGACACCGACGAAATCAGATACTACAACGACGGCACATACCACCCATACGCAGACGCCATGCTTGGAGAAGAAATAGAATGCGTCTGGGGCAAAGACGCCAGCACCCACACCACAAAAGAGATACTGAACCACGTCCGCCGGATAACATACACCCCGCGAGAACAATGGAACCCAAAAGGCTACATCAACCTACAGAACGGCGTCATAGACATCGCAACAGGCCAACTCGTCGCCTCTGATCCAACGCGCCCTTTCACCTACGCATTACCAATAAACTACGACCCAGACGCAACCTGCCCCAACATAGAAAAATTCCTATTCGAAGTATTCCGACCAGAAGACCTAATGACAGCAATCGAATCCGTCGGATACTGCCTTTATACAGGATACCCAATACACCGCGCCCTCCTCCTATTCGGCGGAGGAAGCAACGGAAAAAGCACATTCATAAACCTCATAAAAACATTCCTGGGGCCAGAGAACACAAGCAGCATCAGCATACAGCAACTCAGCGAAGACCAATACAGCAAAAGCTGGCTCTACGGAAAACTAGCGAACCTATACTCAGACCTGGAAGACAAAGCCCTGCACGACACCGGCATCTTCAAGATACTCACTGGCGAAGACATGATAACATGCAACGTCAAATACGGCAAAGACAGCCTCACATTCGTCAACCACGCGAAGATGATTTTCTCAGCGAACAAGTTCCCGAAAGTCTACGACGACAGCGACGCATTCTTCCGCCGGTGGATAATACTACGCTTCGAGAGAACATTCACTGAAGCTGAAGCAGACAAAGGCCTACTCAAGAAGATGACGACGCCTGAAGAACTCAGCGGCCTATTGAACCTCGCACTCGCCGGACTCATGCAACTCCTAGACCACGGCATGTTCACAAGCACAAGAACAATCGAAGAAACCAGAGAAGAATACACACGCAACAGCGACACAGTAGGTGCGTTCATACTCGACTGCATTGAACAAGGCGATCCAGACGATGAAGAATACCGCGCACAGAAGGACGGCATCTATAATGCGTACATACGCTACACGAAGGAACGTAAGATGTCGAGGAAAAATGAGGTTTGGTTCTGGAAAGACTTCAGGGGCAGAATCGAATATTTTACCCACCGAGAGAAAACTTCTTCTGGATTGAAGCAATTCTTAAAGGGCGTAAAACTTAAAGAAAGTGATAATAAAATGAAAGAATCAGAGAATCCGACAGGGTTGACAGGGTATACAGGGTATTCCCCCTATGTTTGTAACTATTCAGGAATAGTTAGTAACAATAGAGAAATACCCTGTTTACCTAGTTTACCCTGTAAGGAGGTTTTAACCTTCATTGGAGAAGAAGCAACTTACAACTCTTTAGTTCTTGCATTCGTCAACGAAAACTTCACCGAGGATCAGCTTAAAGCCGTCTTAGATTATTTGAGGAATCGTGGGGAAGTGTATGAGCCGAAGCCTGGTTTATTCAGGCCTGTTGAGAATCGTTAAGTATTTATACTCGTATGTGTATATATCTATTAATACATTAAGTTATTAACATGAAAACATCTGAGGAGAATACCCAAAACCACGCGGCAATAGCCGTGAAAGAACCTGAAACAGTCTACGAAGCTATCCGCCGCGCCGCAGAAAACCAACTGGAAGAGGATCGGTGGGTTAGCGCAGGCGACGTAGCTGATATGACGGGTATTCCGTCTGGCACAGTTAGCCGCGAAGCCATCCGCTTGATTGCCGACGATAAGATAGTCGTCAAGATTTTTCCGCGGGGGGTTGCGCAGCGTGTTCCCAGGTTCAGGTTGAAACAAAACGGAGGACAAAAATGAATTTTGCGGATGAGTTGCGTGTCGTCTACGGCAGCCTGTGTCCTTATTTCTTGGACTGTGACTTGTATGACAAGGAGCAGGTGAATTGCAGGGGCGGTTTCGTCGGGTCCTTCTGCGGGCGTTTCAGGGAGCTTGTCGCCGCAGAGGAGGCGAGGAAGTGAAGATGACTGAGATACGTAAGTTGCCGTTGGAGCTTACTCCCGCGGAGTTGGAGCGTGTGGCTGCGGGGAAATATAGTTTGCATCGTGCTTATGCGACTCGTAAGGTGAGTGTGGCGCGGCGTTTGAAGCTGCGGGAGGATAAGGTAAGATGACAGAAAAAAAGAAGACGAAGTGTAAGCGTAGGCAGGGCTTATGTTGGTGTTGGTTTAAAGAGAAAAAATGTCCTTACTTTGATGAAACGATTTGCCCGTATTATATCAAGGAGGTGCTTCCATGAAAAAGGTGTCTTCTCCATGCCCTCGATGTGGTGGTGGAACGATACCCCAAGACCCTGTTGCTTGCTCTGAATGTAATGGAACAGGTAAGGTGTCTGCTGAACCTGATGGTGTTCTAAAAGTCATCGAAGACATTGAGAAAAAGCGCATTGAAGAAGAAGCATGTCGGACAAAACCCCATATTCCGAAGCAGGATAACAAGAAGGTGTCTGCGAAACCTGTTTGCGAATTTTGTGGTAAGGACATTGTGAAAGGTGAGGAACGGAAGCATCTATTCTCTGTTTGTATGCCTTCTCATGCGTTTAAGCCGGTGTCTGTGGTTGAACC
>Ga0105103_10001744_pt1 | contig 11655 bp, 12 predicted proteins | sample PPLLaktember2015_2_FD_79107 | JGI IMG/M metagenome (GOLD analysis project Ga0105103, IMG submission 79107) | Freshwater sediment microbial communities from Prairie Pothole Lake near Jamestown, North Dakota, USA - PPLs Lake P7 Core (6) Depth... | ecosystem: Environmental > Aquatic > Freshwater >...
CTCTTGGATCGCGGACTCATGGTGAACCTCCTTATAAGAACCAGGTGTTCGGTAATACTTAATTATGAGTCAACGATCCCCTTTCCTTTAATTCTTGGGTAAGATTTAATGTGAGGCAATTCGACAATCTAATATGCATTGACAAACATTTTTTCATAATCCATAATGATTGTCGGCATTGAGACGCACTACACATACAAACTTTAGTTTGAGAGAAGGTTAAGAATATGCCTCTTCAAGAAGAATTTGAACGCTCCGGTTCATGGTTGTTTAAATGGCGGAGTTATCTTCCCCTGGCCATGCTCGGTGTTCTTCTCGTAGCAATGGGTGAATATGCGTATCCGGGTAATAGTGAGATACTGGATAATGTATGGGAGGGGTTCTGCCTCCTGGTGAGTTTTTTTGGATTAGGTATTCGAGTATTTACCGTTGGGCATACCCCTAAAGCAACATCCGGTCGAAACACAAAGGAACAGGTGGCAAACACTCTGAATACCACGGGAATATATTCTCTCGTAAGACATCCTCTCTATCTTGGCAATTTTTTTATGTTCTTAGGTGTTATGCTTTTTGTCCACACGTGGTGGTTAACATTGATATATATCCTGGTGTTCTGGCTGTATTATGAGAGGATTATGTTTGCAGAAGAAGCCTTCTTACGAAAGAAGTTCGGTGATGAATATATGACATGGGCGAGTACTACCCCGGCTTTCATCCCCCGGTTCAGAAACTACAAGAAACCAGATTTGCCCTTCTCGCTGAAAAAAGTGCTGAGAAAAGAGTACAATGGATTCTTTGCAGTCATTCTTTCCATGTTCATCCTTGAAGAATCAGGAGAGATAATCTTGAACGGGAAGCTTGAGCTAGACCTCCAGTGGGTAATTCTCCTGTGTCTTGGTTTTATCGTTTGGACAACTCTTAGAACCTTAAAGAAAAAAACAACATGGCTGCGTGAAGAAGATAGGTAAGGGATGTTTAGCGTGCAGATGTAATAACAATTTGGATTCAAAGATAGCACCCGCAAGCGGGTACCCGGGCGCCGAGGAGGAGGCGACGGAGGCGTACATTTTAGTACGTCAGTAGATGACGACGAAGGCAACAAAGTTATATGAATAAAGACGAATTGGTATAAGCAGCCAGCTGAATTTCATAGCATAATTGCCGGCAACGAGCGTCCCTTCTGCCCAGGTAAAGTAAAGATTCAGGAAGATCCTGTTGCCAAACGTAAAATCCCGATAAAATCATACCTGAAAACTATTAGGCTAAATAGTGAAAACCCTGAGTCGTGGATGGACTTTTTTTCTCCTAAATCTTTAACTTCAGGCTGATCATATCTCCCCGCTCGAACCCCATCTTGCAGAAGAACTGGAGAAGGTCCTGATCTTGTAGTTTCATTTCTACTTCACCACTGAGGGCATTTCTTCAATCAGCCCAAGTTGTCTGTAGATAGGCTGGACCTGTGCCCTAATCGCAGGCAGTTTGAGATAGAAGAAGAGGGAAGCAAGTATACAAACAATTCCTCCCGCCAGGAGTGTATTTGGGGCGCCAATGTGGTTGGCCGCAATACCGGCGAGAAGGCTCCCGAAAGGTGCGGTACCCATAAGTGCCAGCACATAGAGGCTGATGATCCTCCCCCGCTTGTCTTCTTCCGCAATAGTCTGCAACATGATATTGCTTGAGACCATGACCAGTATCATGTGAAAGCCTGTGAAGACCATAAGGATAAAAGATAGAACAACGGAGGTGGAAAAAGAGAAGCCGATGAGACTCGCCCCGAAGACAAGGGTCCCTATGCTAAGCAGCTTGTTTGTGCCGACCACACTCGCCCTTGAAGCGAGGACAAGTGCACCGATCAGGGCCCCTATTCCCGAAGCCCCCAGGAGGAACCCGAGGGTCTGAGGGCCTCCGTGAAGCACGTCCTTTGCGAAAACAGGCATAAGAACGAGATAAGGCATACCGGCGAGGCTTACCAGGCCCAGGAGGATGAGGATGTATCGTATCGGCATAAAATCGAAAGCATAGGAAAAACCCTCTCGCAATCCCCGCAAAAGGGGTATATCGATGGTGTCTCCGGTTCTTTTTTGAATCCTCATAGCTACGAGGGCAATAATGATAGCAAGGAAACTTATTGCATTGAGAAAGAAGCATATGCCTTCACCCACAAGACCTATAATAACGCCGGCAATTGAGGGTCCCACGAGCCTAGAGCTATTAAACATGAAGGAATTGAGAGCAATAGCGTTACCCAGGTCTTCATTCCGGTCCAGCATATCGATAACAAACGATTGTCTGGTAGGAATCTCAAAGGCATTAACAAACCCGAGAAAGGCGGCCAGCACGAAAAGGTGCCAAACGGCCACGAGACCGCTGAGAGTGAGGAAAGCCAATAAGGATGCTTGTATCATGGCAAGTACTTGCAGAATGATAAGAAGGCGGTGTCGGTTGAACCGATCTGCCAAAACCCCGGCCACGGGAGCTGCAAACAGCGCTGGACTCTGCCCGACGAAACCGACGAGACCGAGGACAAGGGCTGAGCCGCTCAGGCGGTAAACAAGCCAACTCACTGCTATCTGCTGCATCCATGTGCCTACCAGCGAAAGGCCCTGTCCGCCAAAGAATAGTCTGTAGTTTCTGTGGCGGAAAGCCCTCAGAATGAAAGTCAGTGTTTGTTTCATTTCACTCAAACTATCTCACCTATTCGCCCTATCCAAGAGAGCCACAAATCCCTCCTAAATCACGATGCGCCCTGACTCATTAGTGTCTGTTACGGTTTCAAGATTCAAATGCTCGGATATTTCACCACAAACGAGATAGCGGTATCTGCCCATGTCTTTAGGTAAATACTACACCTATCAACGGGAGACGACAAGAATTTTTGTAGCAGACGTTTACGGAAAGATTGGCTCTATTTATTTCATTGTGATTTTAATATCCTAATACAACTACAAGGTCATCATTGCGAACAAATATATCCTTTACGTATAGTCGTGCTAAGTTTTGCTTGTGATCACGAGGATTGAGACGATATATACGAAAACCATCCAGATAGTTGCTGATAATTTTATCGATAATTTTCTGTACCTTAACTTTTTCCAATAAATCTTTTTCGTTTACCGTGATGTCTGAAATAACAAAGTCATGGAGATAAACAGTTCCTGTTTCAGGTTTATAGATAACATGTCCATTTACATCCACGGATCCTCTTATTTCTTTTTCTAACAAATTTGCGGAATAAACAGCCTTTAATCCAATGTTCTTCCCTTTGAAGTATACTTCGGGAGTCTCCATGGTGAAGCGTGCTATTCCGACATCTTTCTCATAGGGAAATTTCCTAGCTACTGATTCTTGAAGCTTGGCCCGGGGGATTACGATTTCTTTCCTGAGTGCGCAGCCCGAGAATGCGAAAAACAAACAGACAGCAATGATAATGACTTTTTTCATGTGTATCCTTATTTCTTATTCTAACACAAAAATCAGCCTCCAGGGTATTAGGTTAGCTGGATTGCTTTTGCTGTATTTCTCTGTGCGTTGTCTTTGTACCACACGTTTCTTAATCGACACTCTCGCTTAGTTGTGCGACACAAACAGATTCTCTTTCGTTATTCTGCAACTCAGTGGGCAAACGAACAACATCAGGTAGGTAATGGACAATCCTACAGAACCACCCACAAACACATCGCCGGGATAATGAACGCCCAGATAGATTCTACTGAATGCAACCAGCGCAGCCATGCCATACAAATAGTATCGTTTTCGTCGAAGAATCTTTGCAAGAAGTGCTGCAACCATGAAGGCATTAGCGGCGTGGCCTGAAGGAAATGAACTATCGTTGCCCAGAACTGAAGCGGTTGTCGGGGAAACCCTTAGTATAGTGTTCTGTTGCATGAATGGTCTGGAGCGGTGGAAAAAGTGTTTGAGGCTGTTGTATGCTGCAGCGTTCACTCCATATATCAAAGCAATATATAGACAAGAGAAAACAACTGCCTTCACGATTGTACGAGGTTGGCTTGTAAATTGGCCAGTTTTGACAAAACGGACAACTTGCCAACCCATCAGCAAAGCTATCAAAACAATCCATAGCCAAACGGCAGCTGCGTCGCCGAAATGAGTCACCAAAGGCATGATTACATCAAAGATAGCATTGGACCAGTCAGTGTTGATCCAGGTAAAAGCAATTCTGTCAAATTGAGGAATGTCAATCATATAGTACAACTTTTCTGACACATTCTCATGTCTAAGGCTAACCTATGCTCCAAATGGTTATTCACTTAACATGAAGCTGACTCAGAGCAGGATTTTCCTGAGATCCGGTCAAAGGAATCACAAAATCTCATTCACGATCCTTTCTTAAGGTCCTTCATTAATTGGCTCAGAAGACTGAGCTGTTCCTGTTGCATTTGAAATAAGGTCACTCCATTCTGAATTTCAGTCAGTACAATGTCTTGCGTACTTGATTTGGAAAAGGAATCGACCGTGCATAATTAGGATAACCTATCTTGAGATAGCAGTCTATAACAACTAGGAAACTATTTTATTTACTTTTAAACCCCTAATTTCAGGTTTTCCGAAGTCAAAGATCAGGATTATCCCTATGGAGGTGAAAAGACTTTCAGGTTATAAGAAATCAGTATTTATATTTTGATGCCCGGAATAGATGGAGTAATCTTGAAATTGTTCAGCAAACAAGAAAAACAACGAGTGGGGTGAACATATGGATTTTGGAAGCTTTGGGTCATTTAGTTTCACATGGGCGTTTGTATCATCTTTTCTGATGATAGTGCTTATTGATCTGGTTCTGGCGGGGGACAATGCGGTCGTTATTGCAATGGCTGTCAGAAACCTTGCGCCAAAACAGAGAAAGATAGGCATCATGTTAGGCGCAGGCGGTGCGATTATCTTGAGGGTTGGTCTCACAATTGTTGTTGCCCAGCTTCTCGGCATAAAGGGATTGAAGTTCTGTGGCGGAGCCCTTATTATGTGGATTGCGCTGAAACTCTTTATAGAGGGAGCGCCGGATGAGGGGGCCAAAAAGGAGCCAAAGACCATTTGGCAGGCCATGGTAACCATAGTGATTGCCGATATCGTCATGAGTCTTGATAATATGCTTGCCGTAGCAGGCGCATCCCACGGCAATAATCTCCTGATCGTTTTCGGGCTTATCCTGAGCATCCCCTTTGTGGTATTCACCAGTAACCTCCTTTCCATGTTGATGGATAAATATCCCATTATTGTCTACCTTGGGGCCATGGTGCTCGGAAAGGTTTCAGGTGAAATGATCATCACAGACCCCTATGTACAGTCATTCCTCCATACAGGCAAGGTTACCCAGTACGTTGTGGAGGTCATAGGAGCCATTGCTGTGGTTGTGGTCGGGAAGCTCTGGATGAGAATGAAGGTGAGAAGAGAACTAAAACAAGAAGCTCAAGCCAGCTCAGAAGAAGATAAGGAGGTCTCTAGTTATGGCAATCTTAACCATATCGAGGCAACTCGGAAGTATTGATAAAGAAATTACCCAGACGATGGCACGTCTGTGGGGCTATGAGTACATAGATCGAAGAAAGATTCTGGAAGATATAAGTACCCAGGGCAGCCAGTGGGAGGAGTTTGGCAAGGAGTTTGATGAACATTACCCGAACATGTGGGAAAGGTTCGACCGGTCCTACACGGGCTTTGTTGTACTCAGTCAGAGTATTATTTTGAGCCATGCCCTCAAGGATAACGTAATAATTGTGGGAAGAGGAGGAAACTTCCTCCTGAGAGATGTACCATTTGCCTTGAACGTCAGGATTGTGGCGCCGCGAGAGCAACGGCTCGAGGCAATTATGAAACGGGAGAGTCTTAGCAGAAGCGCCGCAGAACTCCTTGTAAAAAAAATAGATAAGGAGATATCAAAAGCAGTTCAGCTTATCTATGGCAGGAATATCGATGATCCATCTACCTACGATCTGTTCTTCGACGTGGGTGTCCTTCCGGTCCATGATATTATGGCAGCAATCAGGACTGCCCTTTTAGAAAAGGATAAGTTGAAGACAGAGGATGCAGTGAAGGCTCTCCGGATGAAGGCCCTCGCAAAAAAGGTGCGGGCTGGAATAGTGACAAATCCGAAGCTCTATATCCCGGTATTCGATGTCTTACCGGGCGAGAATCAACTCCTCGTTACCGGTATTGTTCATAATCCTGAGGAACGTAAAAAGGTAGAAATCGCGGTCAAAGACCTTGCCGGTGAGGTCCCGGTAGAGTTTTCTCTCCACTACCGTTAAGACTCCGCTTCCTGGCCTGTGACGGATACGCTGACGCCTCCAAAATCCAACGGGTACAGTTTTCGTTGATCAAGGGATGGCCCATCCCGCTTGAATTCTGCGGTATATTAACTTGAATACGTAATGTATTCTCGGCTCAAAATTGAATAGCCGTAATGACTGCCGCTCGCATTTCCCTCTATGCTGGTGATTGAAGGTGATCGGAAAGCGTACAGGTTTAGAACATCGTCTCGTTGCTTTATATTCCCATGGAAAAAACCGGTAAATGGAAAGGCAGGATTAAAGGATTAGAGGGGTATGGATTAACCAGCCCATTCTTGGGCGCGAGGAGGAGGCTCAACTGGCTTAGCTCGTTGAGGGGGCGACGCGAGCCCCAGGAATGAAAGTCGGATGGAAGATGGAAGAAGGGAGCTGAAAGTAGAACAGAGACGGCACAATGTTAAATCTATCCAGCTCGCACAGCGAGCGCGAGGAGGAGGCTCAACGGGCTTAGCTCGTTGAGGGGGCGACGCGAGCCCCAGGAAAAGGCAGGATTAAAGGATTAGAGGGGTATGGATTAACCAGCCCATTCTTGGGCGTGAGGGGGAGGCTCAACGGGCTTAGCTCGTTGAGGGGGCGACGCGAGCCCCTGTAAACAGATAATTATTGAAAATTGTCTGATATTGGCATATAAAATCTTTTACATGGATAACAAACCCTATATCTCAGTCCTTATTCCCCTTCTCAATGAGCAGGAATCCTTGCCTGAGCTTCAGCAGAGGCTTCACGATACCCTTGACGACATTGGCAAGCCCTATGAGATCATATACATCAACGACGGGAGCACTGACAATACGCAGCATATCCTCGAGGATTTTCACAAACGCTTCCCAACCGTAAAAGTGATTGAATTCAACAGAAACTACGGGCAGCACATGGCCCTCTTTGCAGGTTTTCAAAGCTGCCAGGGAGATATTATTATTACCATAGATGGTGACCTCCAGAACCCTCCCGAAGAAATACCGAAGCTCGTCCACAAAATGGAGGAAGGATACGAGGTTGTGGCAACGTATCGAAAGATTCGTCACGATTCTCTTTTTCGGAGATTCGCGTCCAACATCGTTAACAAGATAACTTCGAGACTTGTGGGGGTTAAGCTGAAAGACTATGGATGCATGCTCCGTGCGTATTCGCGTCCAGTCATCGACCACATCAACATGTGCAGCGAATCATCGAGCTTTATCCCTGCCCTCGCAAACACGTTTGCTCGAAAGATAGTGGAAATTGAGGTAGCCCACGAAGAGAGAAAGAAAGGTCAATCGAAATATAGCATCTTTCGGTTGCTCCGCCTCAATTTTGATCTTATGACAAGCTTTTCCCTTCTTCCTATTCAGTTCATTGGTGTTCTGGGCAGCATCATAGCGGCCTTGGGTCTTCTCTTCGCCGTCTTTCTCATCATTCGAAGGCTGATCGTGGGCCCGGAGCTCGAAGGAACATTTACCCTTTTCGGAATCCTCTTCTTCTTTATAGGAATTCAGATCTTTGCCCTTGGTGTTATTGGTGAGTATATCGGAAGGATTTACCAGGAAGTCCGAAGAAGACCACGGTTTATCATCAAGAAGGAACTACTTTGAGGGCGGTTGTTTTTGCCTATCACGAGATTGGATATATCTGCCTCGAAGAGTTGATTGACTTTGGAACAGATGTTTCCTGCCTGTTCACGCATGAAGACGACCCGAACGAAGAGGTGTGGTTCAGGCGACCTGCAAAGCTTGCTGAGAAGAAAGGCATTCCGATTTATACACCGGATAATTTGAAAGAGCCGTCATGGGCAGCAATGATCTTTGATATGAAACCAGATGTTATCTTCTCCTTTTATTATCGGAACCTGATTCATATGGAAATCCTCTCAATCCCAACAATTGGGGCTTTCAACCTCCACGGATCTTTGTTGCCAAAATTCAGGGGGAGGTGCCCGGTCAACTGGGTGTTGATTGAAGGTGAAAGCAGGACGGGGCTCACCCTTCACGTTATGGTGGAAAAACCTGATGCCGGGGATATCGTTGCCCAGCGACCTGTGGATATATCATTTGATGACAATGCCCATACGTTATTCATGAAAATGTCAAAGGAAGCAAGGGTGCTCATGAAAGAGATTCTGCCACGTATCCAGAATAGATCGTTCGTCAGGGTACCACAAGCTGACCTGGGGCCTTCATCCTATTTTGGCGGTAGAAAGCCCGAAGATGGCCTCATTGGATGGCATAAAGATGCAATCTCCATACACAATCTAACACGGGCGGTAACCCATCCGTATCCCGGCGCCTTTTCTTTTCTGGACGGAAAAAAATTCTTTGTTTGGCAGGCATACCCGGTACAAGAACAGACAAACAGCATCCCCGGTTCTATCATCTCGAACCAACCACTCATCGTCAGTACCGGTAAGGGAACACTCAAGCTCCTCAGGGTACAACTGGAAGATGAAGATGAAACAGATGGCGGGACCTTTGCTGCAACCCATGATGTAGACAATAAAATTCTCGGAGGGAACACGTGAAATTACTCGTACTAGGCGTAAACGGATTTATCGGAAACAGTCTCGTAGCCAGGATTCTGAGTGATACAGACTGGGAAGTATACGGCATGGATATCCGGAACGATAAGCTTGATGCGTGCCTCGGGAGTAATCGTTTCCATTACGTAGAGGGTGACATCGGTATCAACAAGGAATGGATTGAATACAACGTGAAAAAGTGTGATGTCGTCATGCCCCTTGTTGCTATTGCGACACCCGCCACCTATGTGAGAGAGCCCCTGAAGGTATTTGAGCTCGATTTTGAAGAAAACCTTGCCATTGTACGCCTCTGTGTAAAATACAACAAGAGGCTTCTCTTTCCTTCTACATCAGAAGTATACGGAATGTGCACCGACACGGAGTTCGACGAGGATGCAAGCCATTTGGTCCTAGGCCCCATTAAGATGCAGCGCTGGATCTACAGTGCTTCCAAGCAGCTTCTCGATCGGGTCATCTGGGCGTATGGATTTGAGCGGGGCCTCAAATTCACGTGTTTTAGGCCTTTCAACTGGATCGGGCCAAAACTTGACGAACTGACCTCCGACCCGGAAAAGGAAGGCAGCTCCCGCGTTGTAACTCAGTTCATCAGCAGCCTTATCAAGGGGGAACCCATTCGCCTTGTAGACGGGGTACTCCAGCGGAGATGCTTCACTTATATCGACGACGGTATTGAATGCCTCGTCAAGATCATAGAAAACAAAGACAACAAATTCAATGGAGAAATCTTTAATATTGGTAATCCGAAGAATGAAGCTACCGTCAAAGAACTTGCCCACAAATTGAAGGATATCTTTGCCGGTCATCCCTCCACGAAACACTATAAACAACATTCAGAGATTATCGAGGTATTTTCAAAAGACTTTTACGGTGAGGGCTACCAGGATATCAATTTTCGTGTTCCGTCAATTAAAAAAGCGCGGGCATTGATTGGCTGGGAGCCCAAGGTCGACCTGGACACTGCCCTCAGGAAGACCCTTGAATACTATCTTGATACAAACGTGAAGGCAGGATGCTGAAAGACAGCTCTTAGCTGATAGCTCATAGCAAAAAACAGTAATTCGGTAATCAGTAATTCGGTAATCGGTGAATAGTTATCGGTAAAATAGAACCATTCTCACGTCAAGTGTTTTTGGCTGATCGCTTACAGCTTAGAACTGGTTGCTGAGCACGCAGTGCTCACGGTGCTAGTTGAACCTGGTCGCCGAACCTTTCTTTGAGGGCTTCAGATAATGCCTCGGCAGCTCGTTCATCTTCAAACTCCACCATCAGCTCTCCACCCTCGCCAACAACGAGACGGCCATTTTTCTTCACAACCTCGGCAATTTCAGTTGGCTCAACCGTCCACCATCCCCTGGTTCTTCTCAGCAACTCTTCCCCTTTAAGGGGTTGAGGGGTAACAAGGTCTATAGAACGAAACCATGCATCCCAACCGATCTGCGCCGGAGCTCGCAAGACCGGAGATACGGGGTCATGGTATATTCGACATCGGCCAAAGAGACGCAGACGGATCACTTGAATACCTCCTTGACAACATCGCTAATCTTACTATTGGAAGGAAGAAACTCACCGGAAACATTGATACGGTTTCCTGAAAGAACTTTTGCAAAACAGAGAATGTACAGGTCTCCAATCTCATCCTCGGCTTCAACAGCCCCTCTCCTGCCGGCCAGCATCCAGGCTTTCTCAAAGTGTTTCAGCGCTGCCTCACGAACCCTTTTCAGCCTGTAGTCGGTCGGCGCCACTCCGATACGCTCTAATAGCTCGTTTTGTTTCCGTTCAATTCCTGCGAAAACTTTTCTTAGATATTTTACCTGGGGATCCTTGCCAAATTGGTCTTCCAAGTAAACCTCCGTACCCAACACTCAATATTTAAAACTGCATGTATGTTACCAGCCAAACTTCCCTCTGTCAATAATTACAGACTCAGACAAGCTTTCTGTGATGTGACAATATTCTCTTTACACAAAGACAGTCTTTGGGTATATTTAATTCCATGAAAAAAACATTAGGTATTTCTTCTGCCATGGCAATCATCATCCTTTCGCTATTAGCCTTTGTTTCATTGACTCCCGACTCTCTCTCTGCGCAGGGCGTGCTCCTTCCCTCCTATGGCCAGGGTAAAATTAACGTAAGGGTCTACACAGACTATTTCTGCGGGCCGTGCCGTGCCGGCGAGCCAAGAATTGAAGCCCTGCTTTCAGGGTTGGTAAAGGCAAACAAAATCAGACTTACGTTTGTCGACACCCCTGGTCATCGTGAAACCACTCTTTATGCACAGTATTTTCTCTATGTACTCAACAACAAAAAAGACTTCGAACATGCACTACTCGTAAGAAGGGCTCTTTTCGATGCGGCAAGCATCAAGATTATTGCCAAGGAAAAACTCGAAGAATTCCTTACCCAAAAGGGTATAGGATTTAAGCCCTTTGATTCTAAATCGACATTGAACGCCATGAGTCAATACATCAAAGACGACGGGGTAAAAGCCACCCCCACCGTCGTCATTGCTAATGGATCACAAAAACAGCTGTTTAGTGGCGTAGATAATATTATTAAAGCACTCGAGCTATTAAAATAGCCACTGGCTTCTTGGTTCCTGAAGTCTATTTCTTTGGGCTTTCATTGACCTCTTCCATGTCTTCTTCAGCCTCTTCTTCCATCTCCTGTAATCGGGTGTAGTAGTCGGGAATTGCTTCAAGGTTATCCATGGCTATCTCCAAGGCAATCATCTTATTGGTAGTATGCTTCTGTTCAATTTTTATCCCCATGAGGATCTGCTTCAGATCATATTTCGTGATGTCTTTTCCGTCTGCCTTTCCGCCTTTTAGCTGGTCCTTGAAC
>Ga0105103_10001745_pt1 | contig 11654 bp, 13 predicted proteins | sample PPLLaktember2015_2_FD_79107 | JGI IMG/M metagenome (GOLD analysis project Ga0105103, IMG submission 79107) | Freshwater sediment microbial communities from Prairie Pothole Lake near Jamestown, North Dakota, USA - PPLs Lake P7 Core (6) Depth... | ecosystem: Environmental > Aquatic > Freshwater >...
GCGCCGTGGCCGTAGGCATTCGCCTTCACCACGGCGATGATGCCGGGCGCGCGTGGCACGCCCGCGCCCGCCTCGCGATTGAGCGAGGCTTCGGCACGCAGATGGGCATCGATGGCACGGTAGTTCGAGGCGAGCGCCTCGAGATCGACGCGAGCCGATGTGCAGCGAACCACGCGGGCGTCCTAGTCCGAACTGCCGCCGCTGCCCCCGCCGGCGAGATTCGCGAATCTCGTCTGCTCGCGGAGGAAGGCCAGCTTGATGGTGCCGGTCGGCCCATTACGCTGCTTGGCGATGATGATCTCGGCGACGCCGTCGTTCTCGCTGGGCTCGTCGCCCAGCTTGTACATCTCCTCGCGGAAGATCAGCGCGACGACGTCGGCATCCTGTTCCAGAGCGCCTGATTCGCGCAGGTCCGACAGCTGCGGGCGTTTGTCCGAGCGGGACTCCGACGCGCGCGACAACTGCGACAGCACGACAATGGGGACGCTCAGCTCTTTCGCGAGCCCCTTCAGCGATCGCGAGATGGAGGCCAGTTCGAGGGTGCGGTTCTCGAAGCGGCCACGCCCGGTCATCAGCTGGATGTAATCGATGGCCAGCAGGTTGAGGCCATGCTCCGCCTTCAGGCGCCGCGCCTTGGCGCGCATCTCGAGCACGCTGATGCCGGCCGTGTCGTCGATGAACAGCTGCGCTTCGGAGAGCGTCTCGAGGGCCTGGGTGATCTGCCCGTACTCGCGCTGGCCGATCTGGCCGCTGAGCAGCCGGTAGGTGTCGATCTTCGCCTCCGACGCGAGCATGCGCATGAACAGCGATTCTTTCGACATTTCGAGGCTGAAGAACCCCGCCACGCCGCCGTGCGTGGCCACGTGCTGGCAGATGTTCAGCACCAGACTGGTCTTCCCCATCGACGGGCGGGCCGCGACGATGACCATGTCGCCGGGCTGCAGGCCGCGCGTCTTGCGATCGATGTCGTCGAAGCCGGTGGGGACGCCGGTGATGTAGCTCTTGTGCTCGAACAGCTTCTCGATCTTCGGGAAGTTCTGCTTGACCAGCTCGCGCATCGGCAGGAAGCCGGCCTTGATGCGGTCGTCCGCCACCGCGAAGATCGAGCTCTCCGCGTCGTCGAGGATGAGGTCCGCTTCCTGATCGGCCTCGTAGGCGTTCGAGAGAATCTTGTTGGCCGAGTAGATCAGCGCGCGGAGCGTCGCCTTCTCGCGCACGATCTGCGCGTAGTACTCGACGTTGGTCGAGCGCGGCACGCCGTCGACGAGCGAGGCGATGTAGGCGGGCCCGCCCACTTCCTCCAGCTCGCCCGAGCGCTCGAGCGTTTCCTTCAGGGTGACGAGATCGATCGGCTGGCTGCGCTCGGCGAGGTCCACCATGCGCTCGAAGATGCGGCGATGCGCATCGCGGAAGAACGCGTCCGACTTGATCACCGCCGACGCCACGTTGAACGTCTGGTTGTCGATCAGGATCGCCCCGAGGACGGACCGCTCGGCTTCGAGGTTGTGCGGAAGGATGCGCGCGTGCGCGGCGACGGACTCGGCCACCGTGCGATCTTACGCGCTGCCGGAGAGGGATGAAAGGGAGAACACGGCCGCCGGAATCATCGGGCACATGACCGTCCGCGTGGGACGGGCCGTGCGCCCGGATTCCGGTGACCGGCAATCGTGCTCAGACGTCCTTGGCGACGGTGACCTTCACCTGCACGGTGACGTCGCGATGGAGCTTGACCGGCACCATCGTTTCGCCGAGCGCCTTGAGCGGGTCGGGCAGCAGAATCTTGCGCCGATCGATCTCGAAGCCCTGCGCCTTCATCGCGTCGGCGATGTCGCCGTTGGTGACCGATCCGTAGAGCTGGTCGTTCTCGCCGACCTTGCGCGTGATCGTGATCTCGAGGGCGGCGATGCGCGCGCCGATGGCCTCGGCGGCGCCGCGCTCCTCGGACTCGCGCGCCTCGACCAGCTTGCGCTCGCGCTCGACGCGCTTCTTGTTGGCCTCGGTCGCCAGCAACGCCAGCTTCCGGGGCAGGAGGTAGTTTCTCGCATAGCCGTCCGCCACCTTGACGACTTCGCCGCGGCGGCCGACGTGCTCTACATGGTCTCGAAGAATGATTTCCATCGGTGGCTCCTGCTAATCCGACGCATACGGCAGCAGCGCGAGCTGCCGGGCGCGAAGAATCGCCACGCGCAGCGAGCGCTGGTGCTTCGCACAGGTGCCGGAGATGCGGCGCGGCAACACCTTGCCGCGCTCGGGGACGAAGCCGCTCAGCAGCTTGACGTCCTTGTAGTTGATGTCGTCGATCCGGTCCGCGCAGAACTTGCAGACCTTCCGGCGCCGGAACAGGCCACGGCGCTGGCCGCCCGCCTTGTCGCCCGCCGCCGCTGCCTTGCCCCGACCGCCGGGACCCCCCGCTGGTTTACGTGCACCAAACGCCATGAGCTAGACCTCCACGTCGACGCCGTCGTAAGACTGGTCGCCGTCGTCATCGTTATCGTGCTGGGGACCCTCGCCAGGCTGCCGCTCGGGGGGCAGCCCGCGCGCCACACGGCGCCGGCGCGATTCTTCCATCCGCTTGGTGCGGGCCCGCTCGGCCACCTGCTGCCGCTCGTCCACGCGCACGACCAAGTGGCGGAGGATGCCGTCGATCACTCGCAGCCGCCGATCGATTTCCTTCATGAGCTCGCCCGAGCCCGAGATCACGTGCAGCACATAGAAGCCTTCCTTGTGCTTGCCAATCTCGTAGGCGAGGCGGCGCCGGCCCCACGCTTCGGTCTTCTCGAGCGTGCCGCCGAGGCGTTGGATGACGGCCTCGATCTGCGCCTGCAGATCGGCCACCTCCTGCTCGTTGGCCTCGGGCTTGAGGATGTAAATCAGTTCGTACGTGCGTGCACTCATCAGGTCTCCTTGTGGACTAACAGGAAGGCTAGAAGGCTCGAGCCTTTCTACTTCCCCTTCGGCCACCGCAGTGGCAAGGAGGCGGCCCGCCCTATCTGGCGGGATCCGATTCTTGCGTTCCGTCCTGCTTCGCGTCTTGCTTCGACTCTGCGGCATTGAACACGTTCATCACGCGCTCAATTCCCTCGGCGATGAACAGCTCCGAGGCTTCGGCGGCCCGCATCACCGCCGCCGAAATCGTGTCGTGCTCGTCCGGCGTGAACCGTCCGAGCACGTGGCCGACCATGTCGGGACGTCCGATGACGCGCCCGTCCGGGGCCTGGATGTCGCCCCGCCCGACCCCGACTCGCACACGAGCAAACGCCTGCGTGCCGAGCGACTGGGTGATCGACTTCAACCCGTTGTGCCCGCCGTCGCTGCCGCCCCGCCGCGCGCGCAACCGCCCCGGAGGGAGCGCCACGTCGTCGGTGATGACGAGCAGGTCGTCGGGTGACACCTTGTAGAAGCCGGCGAGTCCGGAGACCGCGCGGCCGCTCAAGTTCATGAAGGTGAGGGGCTTGGCCAGCAGCACCGGCTCCCCGCCCCGCGTGGTCTTCGCGGTCAGGCTCTCGAACGACTCGCGCCACTGGTCGATACCCCAGCGGCGGGCGAGCGTGTCGATGACCTGGAACCCGACGTTGTGCCGGGTGTCGCGATACTCGGCCCCGGGATTCCCGAGGCCGACCACCAGCTTCATCGCTACTTCTTCTTCTCGCCCTTGTCGGCCTTCTCGTCGGCCTTGTCGGTCTTGCCCTTCTTGACCACCTCGGGCTCGGCGCCAGCCGCGGCACCGGGGGCCGCCGGACCGGCCGGCGTCTCTTCGACCGCCTTCAGCGCCACCACGTGCAGCAGCATCGTGTCGGGGTCGGTGACCGGCGTCCAGGTCGCGTCGGTCGCCAGGTCGCGCAGGTGAATCGCGTCGTTCAGGTTCAGCGCGGTGACGTCCACCTCGATGGAGTTCGGAATCTCGGTCGGCAGACACTCGACCACGATCTCGCGGTGAAGGAAGTCGAGCACGCCGCCGTCCACCTTGACGCCGCGCGGTTCGCCCTTGAGGACGATCGGCACCGTCACCTGGAGCCGGCGATCCATGTTCACGCGGTAGAAGTCCGCGTGCAGCGGATGGTTGGTGATCGGATCGAGTTGCACGGCCTTGACCAGCACGCGGGCATCGGTCTCGCCCGGCACCTTCAGCGTGATGAGGGTGTTCATGCCCGACTTGGAGTGCATGATGCGCATGAACGACTTCGGGTCCACCGACACCGGCACCGGCGCCACCGCGTCACCAGCCTTCTGCGCGCCGTAGACGACCGCCGGAAGGTGGCCGGCCGCGCGGGTGCGGTTGTTCTCGTTCTTACCGGTGGTGGTGCGCTTGACGACTTCGAGTACGGCTTCCATGGGTTTCCTTCTGGCTCTAGACGAACAGCGACGAGACCGACGTTTCTTCGTGGATGCTGCGGATGGCCTGGCCGAGCAGCCGGGCCACCGAGAGCACCACAATCTTCTGGCACTTGGACCGTTCGGTGCCCAGCGGAATCGTGTTGGCGATAATCAGCTTCTCGATCGGCGCCTTCTCGATGCGATCGATCGCGGGACCAGAGAGCACGCCGTGCACCGCGCAGGCGATGACGCGCTCGGCGCCCGCGTCCTTCAGCGCCTGGGCGCCCTTTTGAATCGTGCCGGCGGTGTCGATGATGTCGTCGGCAATCACGCAGGTGCGGCCGCCGACTTCGCCGATCACGTTCATCACCTCCGCCGTGCCATCGTCACTACGGCGCTTGTCGACGATGGCGAGTTCGGCGCCGAGGCGCTTGGCATAGGCCCGCGCGCGTTCCGCGCCGCCCGCGTCGGGCGCCACAATCGTCAGCTTGGGATAGTCCTGCCGCGACAGGTAGTCGATGATCACCGGCGCGGCGAACAGGTGATCCACCGGAATGTCAAAAAATCCCTGAATCTGCGCCTTGTGCAGGTCCATCGTCAGCACGCGGTGCGTGCCCGCGGCGCTCAGGACGTTCGCCACCAGCTTGGCGGAGATCGGGACGCGTGGCTTGTCCTTGCGATCCTGGCGCGCGTAACCGTAGTAGGGCACGACCGCCGTGATCCGCGCCGCCGACGACCGGCGGAACGCGTCGACCATGATCATCAGCTCCATCAGGTGCTGGTCGACCGGGGCGCACGTCGGCTGGATGATGAAGACGTCCGTGCCGCGGATGTTCTCGTCAATCTGGAACGAGACCTCGGTGTCCGGAAATCGGCGCAGCCGGGCCTGCCCGAGGCCGCAGCCTAGGAATTCCGCAATCTCCGCAGCAAGCTGTGGGTGCGCGCTGCCGGAGAACACCTTCAAGTCGCCAAATCCGCTTGGTCGCATGATGAAACTGGTTGGGGCGGAAGGATTCGAACCTTCGAATACGGGTTCCAAAGACCCGCGCCTTACCGCTTGGCCACGCCCCAACACACCGGGGCAAACCCATATCGTATATGGACAGCCGGGTTTCGGCAATCGCGGAGATCGCCTCCAGACCCGGACCGACCCCTCGAATCAAGGGATTGCCTTAAGACTTCGATCGTCAGTATCGACCAAGTCGCTGATATTCGTGCCGGTTCAGCGTTCGCGTCTGGACCACCAGCCAGCCCGGCCGTGAGAGGTCCCGCGCGGTGCGCCTGGCGGCTTCCGCCCGCTCGAACAGCCCGAAGACCGCCGACCCCGAGCCGGACATGGCAGCGGTCACGGCGCCGGCGTCCATCAACATCTGCCGGATACGGGCAATGGTAGGGTGGTGCCGGACCACGGGCGGCTCCAGTTCGTTGCGCAGCGCGGACGCCCAGGCGGGCCAGGTCGGGGGCATGGGACGCACCGGAACCGCCTTGCGCGGGAGCCGGGCATCCTCGTCATACCAGCGATAGGCTTCGACCGTCGACACCCCGAATCCGGGCCGAATCAGCACCACGTATACCTTGGGCATGTCGGCCAGGGGGTAGATGTCGTCACCCCGGCCCAGGCCCAGTGCGGTCCCCCCGACCAGAAAGAACGGCACGTCGGCGCCAATCCGTGCCCCCAGCCGGCTCAGCGAGGCGCCGTCCAGGTTCAGCTTCCAGAGCCGGTTCAACCCGATCAGGGTGACGGCCGCGTCGGCACTCCCCCCGCCCAGCCCGGCTTCCGACGGGATGCGCTTCTGCAGGTGGATGGCGACGTTGCGTGGCTCGCCTCGTCCCAGACGAGCCGATCGCCACAGCAGCGACGCGGCTTTCCACGCCAGGTTCCGGCGATCGGTCGGCACCTCGGGGTCGTCGCACGTCAACTGCAGCGGCCCGCGGCCCGACTGCAGGGTGACCGTGTCGGCGAGCGCCAGCGACTGGAAGACGGTGCGGAGGTCATGGTATCCGTCCGGCCGGACACCGAGCACCCGCAGGTCGAGATTGACCTTGGCGAAAGCCGGGAATGACAGCGTCATGGCGTCCTGAGCGGGGCGACCGAGCGGAGCTCGTCCAGGGTCATTGCGTCCGTACCCGGCGGAATCGCGACGTCGAACGCGGCGTCATCGATCCCGGCGTTGACCTCGAGTTGCTGGACACGAGCCACGAGATCCACCTTCCCGTCGGCGGAACGCAGCCGCACCTGACGCGGAAGCCCGTTGAGCACCTCGCTGTAGTCGGCGCGCCAGCCGCCGCCATCCACCGCCGCAACCAGCCAGCCGCTCGATGACTGACGTAGAAACACGGTGCGCCCGCCTGGAGCCGACACCGCACGCCAGTCGCCGGACCACTGCCGGCCCTCGCCCGCCTCGCCAGCCCCCACGCACGCCGACAGCGACACCAGAAGATCGTCGGCACCCAGGGGAAGGCCCGTGAGCCGTTCGATGACGTTCGAGACCGATGTCGAGGTCAGCACGCGGCGCTCACGCGGCAGCAGGAGGGTCGCCTGCTCGGCGCGGGCGACCAGGATGAAGACGGGCGCGCCGAATGGTGCCACGCCTTCGAGGCGGGCCGCACCTCCGCGCTGCAACCCGGTGATCACCTTGCCACGCAGCTTCTCGTCGCCGGCCCGGCCCGACAGACCGAGTTCGAGCGTCAGCGTGCGCAGGCCCGCGCAGTGGGAGGTGGCCTGGTCGAAGATCGCGACTGCATCGGGAGAGGCCGTGGGCGAACCGGCCGGCCGCGGCGGCAGGCGCGCGGCGCAAGACGCCGCCGCCACGGCGGCCGCGGCCAGCAGCCCGAGCCTACCGGCGGCGCTTGGCATCCTGAAGTTTCTTGGTGATCGCGTCGCGATCGATCGACTCGCCGTCGCCGGCGAGCGCGCGCTGCCAGGCCGCCGCGGCTTCCGCCCACTTCCCCTGCCTGGCGAGCACATCGCCGTGATGGTCCTGGATCACCGAGTTGGCGGGCAGGGCGGCCGCGGCACGGCCGAGCGGCGCCGCCGCCTCCGCTTCCTTGCCCTGCTTGAACAGCGCCCAGCCGAGACTGTCGAGATAGGACGGGTTGTCGGGCTCCACCCGCAGCGCGCGCTCGATGAGCTCGATGGCTTCGGCATGACGATCGGTGCGATCGGCCAGGATGTAGCCGAGGAAGTTGAGCGCCGTCGCGTCCAGCGGGTCCCGCTCGATCATCGCGCGCAGTTCCCGCTCGGCGTCGGCCAGCCGCCCGGCCTCCTCGTAGAGGCTGGCCAGGCGCACGGTGAACATGTCGTCTTCCCCGAACGCCGTTTCCGCCTGCTGAACCACCTTGATCGCATCGTCGTACCGCTTCTCGGCGGCGTAGGCATCGGCCAGTGCGAGTGCGAGCTGCGGACTGCGTGACTCCGACTTGATTGCCCCTTCGAGGAAGCTGATGGCCTCGGACGCGCGGCCCGTGCGGGCCAGCGCCTGCGAGCGCAGCCGGATGAGGCGCTCGTCTTCGGGTGATCGCGTGATGGCCGCTCCCGTCACCGCGATGGCGCGATCGAACTGCCGCGCGCTGAGGAACGCCTGCGCCAGGTAGAGATCGAAGGCGCTGTCCTCGGGCGCCAGCTGCTTCGCCGACGTGAACACCGCAATCGCCGCGTCGTACTCGCCGATTTGCTGGTGGGCGAGGCCGAGCTGCGCGAGCGCGGTCGCCGCTTCGCTTTCCCGTCCCTTCGCCCGGGCCGCCACGTCCTTCGAGAATGGCGTCATCAACTCGATGACCTTGCGGTACTGATACTGGTCCGACATCGTCCGCGCGAGCGCATTCAGCCCCGAGACGCTCGTCGGATCGATGGCGAGAATCTTCCGCGCGGCCTCTTCGGCCGCTTTCGGATCCTGCAGCTGACGAGAGGCTGTGGACAGCAGATACAGCAGCCGCGCGTCGTCGGGATTCGTCTTCAGCAACTCGACGATGGTGTCCTTCGCGCGGGAGGCGCCGACGCCACCCGGCACGTTCAGCAGCGCGGTCACGTGACGGAGACGCAGGTCGCGACTGGGCGACCGGACGCCCTCCACGGCCTGACCATAGGCCCCGGCCGCAGCCGCCCAACGGCCCAGCCGCTCGTACAGCTCGCCCAGCGAGACGTAGTAGCGCGGGTTGATGTCGGCGGCCTGGGCCAACGCCTGGGCCGCCTCGAACATGCGGCCCTGCGAGGTGCGGGCCTCGGCCAGCAACACGAACGGCTCGGCCACATAGGGGGCCTGTGAAGCCACCGCCTCCAACACCGCAGTCGCATCGTCGGTCTGCCCCGAGCGCAGCAGCAGGCGGCCGTAGGCGATCTGCAGGCTGAGGTCGGTGCTCATGAGCGGCGAGTTGCGGATGGCCTTCAGGTGCTCGATGGCCGAGGCACGGAGACTGGCAGGCGTGGAGCCGGCAGGCGGCGTGCCGGCGCCGTCGGACCAGGCCGAGTACACCAGGCCGAGAATGCGATGCGCCTCGATGTTGTCGGGCTCGATGGCGAGCGCGCGCTCGGCGGCGACCCGGGCTTCTTCACCTTCGTTCTGCCGTGCGTGCAGGGCAGCGCGTTCGGCGAGCAGTTCGGCGGAGCGGGGATCGAGCGCCTGCGCCCGCTCGAGCGCGGCAACCGCGCCTGCCGTGTCGCCGTCGGCTTCGAGCCGGCGCGCGAGCATGAACTCGTAGTACGCCTGTGCGGAAATCGTTGGAGTGGTCTGCGCCGCGGGCGGCGCGGGAGTCTGGGCAGCCGCCGGCTGTCCCGTCAAGAGCAGGGATACAGCCACGCAGGCAGGCGTCACGCGCATCCGCTGATTCTTACCCGGCCGTTTCGACGGTGTATAGTCCTTTTATGCCCGTCGACAAAGAACTGCTCGAGATCCTCGCGTGCCCAGCCTGCAAGACACCGGTGAGGCTCGTCAAGGATGGAGCGGCACTGAAGTGCGACACTTGTCACCGCGTGTATCCGATCAAGGACGACATCCCGGTGATGCTGATCGACGAAGCCACGGTCGAACCCTGAGTCCTCGGTCCATTCTGCTCGTCCGGCTCCGCCTGATTGGCGACGTGGTCTTCACCACGCCCGTCGTGCGCGCGCTCAAGCGCCGCTTCCCGGATGCGCGCATCACCTATCTCGTCGAGGCCGCGGCGGAACCCGTCGTCCGCCACAACCCGCACATCGACACGCTGATGGTGGTTGCCCGCCCGCGCGGCCTGGAGCGCGTGCGCTACGACTGGCGGCTGGCACGAGGACTGCGCCAGCAGCATTTCGATATCGCCATCGATTTGCATGGCGGCCCGCGTGCCGCCTGGTTCACGCGGGCATCCGGTGCCCCACTCCGGATCGGCTACGACCTGCCCGGACGCGCGTGGGCCTACAACACGCGGGTGCCGTGGACCCGAGCCCTGGTGCCGCCACGACACTCGGTGCTCAATCAGTGGGATCTGCTCGGTCCACTGGGCATCGGTGAAGCGGATCCCGTTGCGGACGCCGTGCAGATGCCCCTCGCACCCGACGCCGTCACCCGCGTCGCCTCGCGCCTGCGCGAGGCGGGCGTTCCAGACGATGCCGCCATCGCCGTGTTGCACGTGAGCGCAGGCAATCCCTTCCGCCGGTGGCCGGCCGAACGATTCGCGGAACTGGCCTCTACGCTCACGACCCTGCCTCAGCCAATGCACGTCGTGATCACCTCGGGACCGTCGGAAGCCGAAGCCGTGGACCGTGTGACGAGGCTGGCGCGCGAAACGCCATTGGTCGCCGCCTCGCGCATCGTGCACTGTGGTGAGTTCGATCTATCGGAGCTGGCAGCCCTCGTCAGCCGCGCGCGCCTCTACATCGGCGGCGACAGCGGCCCGTTGCACGTGGCCGCCACCACGCGCACGCCGGTGGTGGCGCTGTTCGGGCCGACGCTTCCGGCGCGGTCGCTGCCCTGGCGGGACCCCGCCGTGCCGTCCATCGCCGTGGATGCGGGCCCGCTCGAGTGCCGGCCCTGCCACCAGCGCACCTGCGTGCCCGGGGATTTCCGCTGCCTCGGCGGGATTTCCGTCCCCATGGTCCTGGCGGCCTGCCGCCAGGCGCTGGGAACGAGTTAAGCTGGACGACCTTACGCCTATGTTGTCCGTTTCAGCAGCCGGGAGCCTCCCTCGCCATCGCGTCGAGCTGGCCGGCGTGGCGGCCCTGATGGGTCTCGCCGCGACGATGCTGTTCTCGATCGCGGCGGCGCAGATCCTGCTCGGCGTGGCGGTGCTGTGCTGGCTCGCCCTTCATCTGTCCCAGGGCCAGCGGCTCGAAGCGCCCACATTCTTCTGGCCGCTCGTGGCGTACGCGGCCGCGACGCTCCTGTCCGCGGGCTTCTCGCTCGACCCCACCATCAGCGTGGCCGACTGCAAGCAGTTGTTCCTCTTCATGCTCGTGCCCGTGGTGTATGACTTCGCGCGCGGCACCCGTGCGGACACGCTGCTCACCATCGTGATCAGCGTCGGCGCCGCCAGTGCGTTCGTCGGCGTCGTGCAATACGGCATCCTGAATTACGACAACCTCGGCCGCCGCATGCAGGGCACGCTGTCGCACTGGATGACCTACTCCGGCACCCTGATGCTGGTCATCTGCGCGACCGTGGCCCGTCTGCTCTATGGCACCCGCGACCGGCTGTGGGCGGCGTTCGTGCTGCCAGCGTTGATCGTTTCGCTGGCCCTGACGCTCACGCGCGGCGCGTGGATCGGAGCGGCCGTCGGCACGGCCGTGCTGTTCCTCATCAAGGACTTCCGGCTGACCGCCCTCATCCCGGTGGTCATCGCCGCCGCCTTGCTCGTGGCGCCCGACGAACTCTCCAGCCGCGTGAACTCCATCGGCGACATGACCGACCCCACCACGCGCGACCGCGTGGCCATGCTCGAGTCCGGCGTCGCGATGGTGCGCGATCGTCCATGGACGGGCGTGGGCCCGGACATGGTCGGACAGGTCTATCCGGACTACCGCACGGCATCCGCGGTGCAGGCCAACAACCCGCACCTGCACAACGTGCCGATGCAGATTGCGGCCGAGCGTGGGCTGCCCGCGCTGTTTCTCTGGGTGACGTTCGTGGTCACCGCGGGCCTCGGGCTGTGGCGGCTGCGGCGAACGCCCGGCGTGATGCCGCTGGCTGCCGCGGGGATGGGCGCGCTCGTCGCCATGCTGGCGGCCGGTCTGTCCGAGTACAACTTCGGCGATTCCGAGTTCCTGATGCTGCTGCTGGTGCTGATGACGCTGCCGTTTGCCGCGGCCCGCGACGACGGGTCCTCCCGATGACGCCATTACGGCTGCCCGCGCTCGACAACGCCCGCGCCTGGCA
>Ga0105103_10001747_pt1 | contig 11648 bp, 11 predicted proteins | sample PPLLaktember2015_2_FD_79107 | JGI IMG/M metagenome (GOLD analysis project Ga0105103, IMG submission 79107) | Freshwater sediment microbial communities from Prairie Pothole Lake near Jamestown, North Dakota, USA - PPLs Lake P7 Core (6) Depth... | ecosystem: Environmental > Aquatic > Freshwater >...
ATGCGGTTGAAGACCAACTGGTAGATGCGCTGGCATTTCTTATGAGACATCCTGAACTCGTAAAAACAATGACCTTGTTTAACTGGATGAATAATTGATTATTGAATGCAAAATGGTATAAGAAGAAAATACGATAAGAAGATAAAGTAACTTACAGGATTCACGGATTTTAATGTTTCAGCTTAGCTCCGTTCTAAAGGTATCTAAAATGAGCCAGAGAAAAGGGATGTCCGTCTTCACGGGGAAAAGGCAATTCATAGATATTCTGGGTAGTTCTGTAGATACCTAATTTCCTTGTTGGTCTCTGACGCACGGATCAAACCTATCTGCGAATCTCCCAGGATCTGTAGTATGCAACATTTTACTACTTTATAGGATAAGCCCTAAATCTGAGAACCTTATGGTTATAGAAATGGGACAGATGCTCAGAGTTGACATGACCCATGTTCCTCAAATATGTTTGTGTATTGGGCCTTACTTGCTTTATAATAGATAATGCCAATAAAACGTCTGCTGTATTATTCTTATGGGAAACTCCTGGAACGGGAGGTCCGGAAAGGAAAACTCCCCGTCCATATCGGCCTTATCCTTGACGGTAATCGGCGTTATGCCAAAGAAATGGGATTTGACGACGTGACCATGGGACACAAGGAAGGGGCTCGCAAGCTTGATGACGTACTCAAATGGTGTGTTGAATTCGACATCAAGATCATAACCATATGGGTTCTTTCCACGGAAAATGTCCAAAGAGATGAAGACGAGCTGACGGCGCTTCTCAAAGTCATTGAGGAAAAAATTATTGAACTTTCAAAAAACCCCATCATCAAGAAAAATGGCATCCAGATCAAGGCTCTTGGAAACCTGAACTCGCTTCCTGACGAATTGAAAGAGGCAATCCGGAAGTCAGAGATGTCGACAAAGGATCACACCAACCACATCCTTAACATAGCAGTTGGGTATGGAGGCAGAGAAGAAATTGTCGATGCGGTAAAAAAGGTTATCCGAGAGAAAAAAACATGCTCTCCCGAAGAGTTGGCAGATAATATTTGCGTTGACGACATTACAAGCCATCTTTACACCTATGGAATCCCTGATCCTGACCTTATTATCCGAACAAGCGGCGAAATACGCCTGAGTGGGTTTCTCCTCTGGCAGAGCGCATACAGTGAATTCTACTTCTGCGATGCACTGTGGCCCGTTTTCAGGAAGATAGATTTCTTGAGGGCCATCCGAAGCTTCCAGCAGCGCAACAGGAGATTTGGTCGGTGAGCGATTACGCCGATAAAGTCTCCTGTCTTAAAAGTATCGAACTTTTTAAGGATCTCCAGGACGATGAACTACACAAGATCGCAGACAAGTTGACGGAGAAGGTTTATCCACCCAACTCGATAATCCTTAAGGAAGGGACTTCCGGTGACACCATGTTTTTTATCAAGGAAGGCATGGTGGAAGTAAAAAGGAAGGAGCCTTCCATGGGAATTAATCTGACAGTTACTACCCTTGACAAGGGTGAGTGTTTTGGCGAGATGGCTCTCCTGAACGATACACCGAGATCGGCGACGGTACTCGTAGCCGCACAGCCGACAGTACTTCTTTGTTTGCACAAGAGCGATTTACATGAACTCCTGATACAATACCCATCCATAGCCATTAGTATGAATAGAACTCTTGCAGGACGTATTGAAGATATGAATGCCCAGATGGGTCTTAGTTTTGTCTCCCTCTTAAAGCTTAAGCTAGACCCGGATATTCTCTCTCTTATTCCAGAACAGATAATCATTAATCTAAAAGTGCTTCCCATCGCATATTCCCGCAACACCCTCACTCTTGCCATGGTGAATCCCAATAATCTCCTGGCAATTGACGAAGTAAGAAAGTTTGTGCGAGGGGTAGCTATTGAACCGGTTGTAATGGCCGAGGAAGATCTCAAAAGGTTCATGGAGAATGAATATCCAAGAATTGTCGGGAATGGAGCAAACGATAAACCGTTCAGCAAACAATCTCTCTTCAACAGCATTGATTCTCTTCAAGCAGATATCCTGAAAGAGATAGAGCTCCAAGGGGGTATTGGGGAAGATGTCGGCGTGACTGACCTTGAGCAAGAGGCGCAGGGTGCCCCGATGATCAAACTTGCCAACACAATCGTAGCGATGGCTATCAAAAAAGGGGCGAGCGACATCCATATAGAACCCATGGAAAAGGAAGTGAAAATTCGCTTTAGGGTGGATGGGATGCTCCGGGAAGAGATGGTTTTTCCAAAAAAGATACAACTCCCCCTTGTGAGCAGGATTAAGATCATGTCCAAGCTTGATATTACGGAGCGCAGACTTCCACAGGATGGTCGAACTACATTGAAGGTGAGTGACAAGCCCATCGATTTTCGGGTCTCCTCGATCCCGACAAAGTTTGGGGAGAAGATTGTCACACGTATTCTCGACAAGACGAATACTATACTTGGCCTGGACAAGTTGATAATCGACCAGGCAACATTAATGCTTGTACGTGAGATGATTAGAAAGCCTTACGGTATTATATATGTAACTGGCCCGACAGGATCGGGGAAGAGTACAACCCTCTATAGCGCCCTTTCAGAGTTGAACAGTCCGGACGTTAATATATCGACTGTTGAGGATCCTATTGAATATGATGTTGCAGGCATTAACCAGGTCCAGGTGAACTCCGATATAGGTCTTGATTTTGCGAGAGTTTTGAGGGCATTCCTCAGGCAAGATCCTGACATTATCCTTGTTGGCGAAACCAGAGATACAGAGACTGCCAAGATAGCGGTTGAGGCAGCTCTTACCGGGCATCTTGTCTTTACAACCCTCCATGCAAATGATGCTTCTTCAGCATTCATGCGTCTTATGGAGATGGGGATTGAGCCGTTTCTTATCTCGACCTCTGTGATTGGCATCATTGCACAGAGACTGGTAAGAAGAATATGCACTGTGTGCAGTGAAGCCCATAAGCCCGACGTGATGTATGCCCGTTATCTCGGTCTTCCGGAAGAGACTGAGTTTTACCGGGGCGGTGGTTGTGAAGCCTGTGATTTCACAGGATATAGGGGCAGGATTGGAGTATATGAAGTTTTGAATGTTAACGATAAGGTTAGACACCTTGTGGCAGGAGGAAGCGATACACAGTTGATTCAGGAGGAGGCAATAACCAACGGGATGAAGACCCTGAAGGATTACTGCGTCTTCCTCCTCCGGGAGGGTTTAACTACAGTCGATGAAGTTCTCAGGACTGTGGCAATTCAACCTTGAATCGAAATTCAATTGTCAAATCACGATTTTTGTCTATATGCCTTCGGGTTTTGCTCTATGTTTTCGCACTTCTTCTCATTTTAGAGATTTTCCATCTTTACCACGATGGCGGCTGGCGGGAACTCATTTATTACTACCGTTATTTCCTGAATCCAAAGAAATTGGGAGAGTTCATCGCGTCTTTTGGCCCTCTAGCCGCTTTTATCTTTGTCATAATCCAAATCCTTCAGGTCGCAGCAGCTCCAATTCCCGGCGAAATGACCGGTTTTGTTGGTGGTTTTCTTTTCGGCAAGGTATGGGGGGCAATTCTTTCAACAATAGGGCTTACCCTCGGCTCTATGCTCGCCTTCTGGATAGCACGAAAGTTCGGGATGCGATTTGTTGAGAAGGTAGTGAAAAAAGAGTATATCGAAAAGTTCAATTTCTTTGTTACCCATAAAGGTTTATACATTACCTTTGTTATGTTCCTTTTGCCTGGATTTCCCAAAGACGCACTCTGTTATTTCCTCGGTCTAACTAGGTTGAGATTTCTGGATTTTATCCTCATGAATCTCTTCGGGAGATTTCCCGGGACTATGATCCTGACCATGCAGGGAAGCGCAGCAAGGACTGAGCACTGGTGGGAGTTGTTCTGGCTTCTGATAATAACAGTTGTTATGATTGTGACCCTTTACTTATCGAGGAACTATGTTATTGAATTTGTCAGGAAAATTACCCGTTCTTTTATCCGTTCAGTAATTCGAAGAAAGAAGAAGAAACGCAGCAAGGCAAAATCTGCAATACGCAATGATATCGAGTGAGTTAGGGTTATGATCAGGAGAGTTCGCCGGGAAGAAACCTGAAGCCTATTTCAAGGGAATCGGTATTCAGCGACGAAGGGATTGGCGGCAGAGGGTCTACAGAACGGAGCACCCGCAGGATTGATTCATCGTATACCCTGTTACCCGATCGTTTTTCGATGTTGATATCGACAATGCGCCCGTCTTTCCGTATCCTGATGGTGACCACTGTCTCAAGATTTTTACTATATTTGCTCATGCCGGGAAGACCCCAGGCATTCTTGATTTTCTCCCAAACTCCGAGCATGTATTGCTGGGACACTGGATCGAGAGGTCTGCCTCCTCCTTCTCCTGAACCAGGAAGGCCACCTCCGCTCCCTCCTGATCCGCCTCCGCCGCCCCATCGTTCATGTCCCGGCGCTGACCTACCCTGAGAGACGTCAAGGTATTCTGTCTTTTTCTTCATGTCACGAAGCCTGGCTTCAAGATGGCTCAACTCTTCCTTTGAGGGGGATGCCTTTGCGGGAGGAGCCTTCTGTTTTGACAGAGAAACTGCATCCTGTTCGCTCTTCATGGGCACAGGTTTATGCTTTGCTGCTAGCTGTTTTTTTTCCTTCGGGATTGGTGCAGGTTTTTCGGGAGCTGCCTTCGGTTCAGGTATCGGTTTTGACTGAGGAAGTCCAACGCCTTTGCCTCCACCACTTCCGCGGATATCACCTACAAGGCCTACTGAATAGGCCGAAGAGAGGTCAAACTTTTTATAGGGTTTTTTGACGGATATACTGAATGCAGCCATGAGAATGACATGAAGAATTGTCGATATGACGAGAAATTTATACCAGCTCTCTTCCTTCATTATTCTTCACGGGGCCTCGTTACGATGTTGATTTTTTCGACCCCTGCCTCACGAATAAGACCCATACAACTGACGACAAACCCATAGGGAACTTCCTTATCTGCCCTAAGGTAAATCTCCTTTGTGGACTTATTTGAGAATAATAGCTGAATAGCAGCCTTAAGATCTTTTACGGCCAGTTTCTTCTCATTCAGTACGAGCCTCTGGTCTTTGGTAATGTTCAGAATTTGCGGCTCATCTTTTGTAGGTAAAGGCTTTGTTGTGACTTTCGGGATATCGATATTCATCCCATGCTGCATCATCGGTGCAGTAATCATAAAGATTATGAGGAGAACAAGCATGACGTCGACAAGGGGAATAATATTTATTTCGGAGAGAGGGCCCTTAGAATCCCTGTTTAATTTCATTTCTCAAGGATGTTGATGATGTACATGGATGCATTTTCCATTTTGGAGATGATTCTTTTCAATCTGCTAATAAAATAGTTATAAGCAAGGACAGCCGGAATAGCGGTTGCGAGACCCAGAGCAGTGGCAATGAGCGCCTCGCTTATACCAGGAGCAACGACAGCAAGACTTGTGGTACCCCTCACGCCAATTTCCCTGAACGAATCCATAATACCCCACACCGTGCCAAAGAGACCTATAAATGGAGCGGTATTTGCTGTTGTGGCAAGGAAGGAAAGCCGACGCTCCAATTTTTCCGTTTCTTCGGTAATGACTATTCTGAGTGTGTTTTCTACGATAGGCGCCATATCGGCTTGCGGGCCGGGATTTTCCTTGTGCCGTGACGCGATTTCCTTGTAGGAAGAGACAATAAGGCGATAAAAGGCATTATCTGGGTTTTCCCGGTAGGAAGTGATGACCTTTTTGAATGAATCAGCATCCTTGACTGTCTTGATGAAGCGCTCACCCTCTTTCTCGGTCTTGCTGAATTGCCTCCACTTCACAAGGATGATCGTCCATGAAATGATGGAGAAGAGGAAGAGAATAAATACCACAAATTTAGCAACAGGCCCTGCCGATGAGAGAAGTCCGAGTATTCCGCCAGTATATAAGTCAACGTTAGACATGATTTATCTTTAGAATTATACAATAGTACCTCTCCGAATTCAATGAAAAACACCCTTAAGCAGGATTAAAGGGATAAGGGTTAGTGAACCCATTCTTGGGCGAGAAGGGGAGGCTCGGTCCCGCTTGGCGGGATGGAGGGGACGACGTGAGCCAGCGAAAACAGGTGAAGCGTTAACGTGTAGACGGGTAAATGGGATAAGACTTCAGACGCAAAGCTAATTGAGACCGAGTTAGCCCATTCTTGGGCGAGAAGGGGAGGCTCGGTCCCGCTTGGCGGGATGGAGGGGACGACGTGAGTCCCTCTGCATAATAGAAAACCCCCTGGGGGGGACCCAGGGGGAAGGGGGGTTATTATGAGAAGCTTATGGAGGTGATTTTCAGTTTTTAATCCTGAGAAGCTTGTGAATTATCTAACATTCATATCACTCTCAGGCATTTTGTCAAATCTCACAATTTATTTGAGTTTCAAAAGTCATGAATCTTAGTTGTTTTGACCCTCAATATTGTGAATTATTTAACATAGTGAATAATAATACTTTGACAAATGTTTGTCAAGAAAAAAATGTTTACTGTACCCTAAGAAAATCTTAATTATTTTTTTTCTGTGCCATCCCATGAAGAACCTCAACAGCTCTCTGAGCAAATTGTGTATCATTGAGGTGAATATTCATCTCTTCAAAGGGGATTTTTGGATTCAAAAGCTTCTTTAGCCTCTTTGTGAATATGCCATCTGTCGCTAGATCAAAGAGGGGCATGCCTTCTTTGTCCCCTTCAGACCACCCCTTTGTTGGTATAAGGATATAGGTTGATTCAGGTGATTTGTTGAGTTTCTCCGCAATGATCAAGGCGAGCCTCTCCATTTCCGAAGAGTTCAGGCGGACACATATTCTGTGATCGTGGCCATATATGTTCCTTCCGGAGAGTTCTTGTGGCATTGGACATGATGGGCCAAAAGCGACATTGTCGAGGCCTCCTGGCGCAAAGATTAGGGGGATGCCCATTCTTCCGGCCGTCTCGAGTCGACTCGGCCCAATCCCCTTGCAGTAGCCACCCAACATCTCATCCGCTATTTCATGAGGAGTAAAATCAATTACCCCAGCGATCTTCCCATCGGCAATCATTTCCTCCATTGCCATTCCTCCACAGCCATTTGTGTGGAAACCCATCATTTCATATCCTTTTTTATGCAACAATTTCTCACTAAGGACTGCACAATGAGAGGTTGGCCCGTATGCCGTTACTCCTATGATCGGTTTTTGTCCTTGAAGACCTCGTTTTCTCTCCATCATTCCGCAGACAGCACGGGAGGCCTGATCAAGGATAAGGCGAATAAACTCATTAAAGCCGAGGAGGTCTGCCACTGAATGGAACATGACAATATCCTTGGTTCCCACATATTCCCTCACGTCTCTCGATGCCATGGTGGAGACGATGACTTTTGGGAGACCAAAGGGCAGGGAGCGCATGATTGATGATACGACGGAGGTTCCTGTCCCGCCACCCATCCCGATGACACCGTCTAACCTGCCTTGTCTCAGCAGACGATTTGCGATTACACGTCCACCCTCCTGGATGGCTGTAATGGCCCGTGGTCGGTCATGCAACCGTATCAGTTCTTCAAGGTTGTACCCTGCTGCTTCAGCAAGTTCCTTGTTCGTTATGTCAGGTTGAATGAGCGGCTTGCCGACTACTCCGATATCCATTAAAACCGGGTGTGCCCCACGTTTAAAAACACAGTTCTTAACATGTTTAGCTTCTCTGCCTTTTGTGTCGAGGGTTGCGATAATAAGGAGTTGTTTCTTCATGGTCCCCCCTTTGTTTCTGCTGGCGTAATTTGTCGGCTAGACATTTTACAACTTTTAACGAAACTTATAATATTCGGCAATTGACAAATCAACTAAAAAAAAGTTAATAACGATTCAGTAAATCTGAATAATAAAAAAAGGAACTAATTATGATCCTTAACATGAACCAGTTGCGAGCTTTTTATGCTGCTGCGAAGTCAAGTAGCATTACAAGGGCTGCTGATGAGTTGATGGTAACTCCTCCAGCTATTACCATGCAGATAAAACAACTTGAGGAAACAGTGGGTATCAGGCTTCTTGTCCGTGACGGCAACTCTATTCGTTTAACAAAAACCGGCGAGGCAATATTTACGAGGGCGGAAAAAATCTTCCATGAGATTCATGAAATGGAAGATTTTTTTGAGGACATATCAACGGGTAAGTCTGGAGAACTCCGTATCGGGTGCCCCGAAACTCCCTTGAAACGTCTCATGCCTCTTATCACAGCGTTTAAGAAAACATATCCGGGGATAAGGATAATTCTTGATCAGGGATCTAACGCTGAAATGGTCAAAAGCATCGGTGACTATCGAAACGAACTATCTGTTATCCGGTATCGACCCAATAACAGTCGGCTGAAAACAAAAGTATTCTGGACGGAGGAAGTACTCCTTGTTGCCGCGCCGAGTAGTATCCATTTGCCTGGCTCAGAAATCTCTGTTATGCAATTATCGGAGATTCCGTTAATTTTGAGGCGAGAAGGTTCCGCAATCAGGGAGGTTGTGCTTGAGTATCTGCGCAAATTCAAGGTAAAGCCTTTAATAGCCATGGAGTCAGCAAGTATCGTACTTCTTAAGGAATTTGTTGTGCAGGATAGCGGATTAGCCTTTGTGGAGAGAGATGCGGTCGATGAAGAACTTAAGAATGGTTTATTGAAATCAATTCATGTTCTGGAAGGGTCTCCCACAATCGAATTTGGCATAGGATATCGAAACCGTAAAGACCTATCACCTCCAGCCTGGGCTTTCCTCAGGCTCCTTGAAAAGTCAGAGCGCCTACTATTGAATTAATAACAACAGATATATTCGCGAATGAAAAAAGTGTTTTGACAAAGCAGGCTGGTCACCGAAGTTCTCTTCCTATAGCCTATCGCCTCGCGCCCATCACCCAAGGTGTTTCTACTTCTTTATTATCGTTGTTTCCTTATAGGATCTTGTATAGGCGTTCACATTTTTCTGTGCGATCTTGCCAAATCTATTCTGAATTGGTTCACCAAGGGATTCAATGCTAACGATGCCAGTTGCCTTGATGAGAGAGCCGAGCATGGTGGTATTCGTTATGGGGACTCCCATCTCTTCCTTAGCAATTGTTGAAGCGTCCACAGTAGCGATGTTATGATCTGGAAAAAGCTTTTTTAGCTCCTCAGGCGACTTGTGAGAATTGATAATGACATAACCATCCGGTTTTAAGCCCTCAGAACAATTAACCGTGCCAAGCAATGTGGGATCAAGGATAATTACGTGGTCAGGTTGGTAAATCTTTGATCTCAGCCGTATTGGTTTATCCGATACCCGCAAGAATGCCTGAACCGGTGCTCCTCTCCTCTCTGGTCCGAAACTCGGGAATGCCTGGGCATACATGCCTTGTTTGATGGCAGCCTGTGCGATGAGTTCTGCTGATGTTACGGCCCCCTGGCCTCCTCTACCATGAAATCTGACCTCTATCATTAGCCTTCTCCTTTTATTGTTATATGTTTTATCCGCCATTCAGTGCCCTTGGGAGAGTCCTGCAGAAGTATGCCCATGCTGGAAAGGGCATTTCGTATCTCGTCTCCGGTTTTATAATCCTTGTTTTTCCTTGCCTGTGACCTCTCTACAATCATTTTTTCGAGCGCATCCTGGGTAAGCCCAATGCGTATAAGGTGGCGCATCTTTTCTGTGGAGGTAAAACTTGCAAGGTCGTCAAGCAACAACCCGATAGTATTTGCAAGAGAGAGAAAAAGCCGGTTTGTAAACAGCACGAATGGAGTATTGATTTTCGGATCGTCATCGAGCAACTTGTTGATCATCTTGGAAAGCTCGAAGACGTAGGACAGTGCCAGGGCGGTGTTGAAATCGTCGTCCATGGCCTCGTAGTATCTCTTTTCAAGCTCTTCTGCTTCACCGTATGCCTTTGGCTCTATCGGGCCATACTTTTTTAACTCATCAACCCTTTCGAGGGTATAATAAAGCCGGTAAAGGGCATTGTTTGTGTCTTCAATCGATTTCTGGTTGTAATCAATCGGATTCCGGTAGTGGGTAGACAGGAAGAAAAGTCTGAGAACCTCAGGATGATACTCCTTGATAAAGTCTTTAATGAGCATGATGTTCCCGATAGATTTGGACATCTTTTCTTTTTCGATGTTGACGAACCCGTTGTGAAGCCAGTAATTGGCAAATCGTTCGCCAGTGGCAGATTCTGTTTGCGCCCGCTCATTCTCGTGGTGGGGGAAGACAAGATCTTTTCCTCCTCCATGTATGTCGAAGGGAAGCCCCAAGTACTTTGCGCTCATGGCAGAGCACTCAATGTGCCAGCCAGGCCTTCCCTCTCCAAAAGGAGTGGGCCATTTTGGTTCGCCCTCTTTGGAAGATTTCCAGAGGGCAAAGTCAAGAGGGTTTTTCTTTTTTTCGTCAATCTCTACCCGTGCGCCAGCCATCATCTCATCCAGGCTTCTTCCTGACAGCTCGCCATATCCCTTATAGCTCTCCACGGAGAAATAGACATCCCCGTTCACTTTGTACGCAACTCCCTTATTGATGAGGGCGTCAATAAGGGCTATCATATCTTCAATGTGCTCGGTTGCCCTTGGCTCATGGGTTGGCCGGAGGATGTGGAGGGCATCCATATCTTCGTAAAAGGATGAAATGTATTTTGAAGCCACATCCTTCCAGTCGATGCCTTCAATCTGAGACTTCTTGATGATCTTGTCATCTATGTCGGTAAAGTTTTTTACAAAGACAACCCCATAACCCTTGGCGAGGAAATACCGATACATAACATCAAAGACGATAGCGCTGCGTGCATGTCCGATATGGCAGTGATCATATACCGTGACTCCACATACGTAGAGCTTTACCTTGCCTTCTTGAACTGGCTTGAATTCTTCTTTTTTACCGGAAAAAGTGTTATAGACCCTAATACTCATGAGTCTGTATATTTATCACATGGGTCATGGGCTTGTCAAAGATTATTGGCTACCTACCGGGATGGGAGAGTGAATTTACGGACGGCCCTTTGAGACCCATTCCAACCATTCCTTATCAATAAGAATAACCTTCTTGAAGACGCCAAACGTGACAATGGAAAGCCTCTGTTTGTCTTTTGTTGCCGAAGCCACATAGAGGTTTATAAAATCCAGATTTCCCTGAATCTTTACTTCAACATTACCTTCAGAGGACATTTTTTCTGGAGCTTGAGAACTTAAAAGATTTATGTGGTCCTCAATTGGAGGATTATAATAGTAGCAAATCCCTGCAATGATCAAGAGAATAAACAGTAATTTTTTCATAAGGCCCCCTTTTTTGTGTAAAGCTCTTATAGGAAATGTAATAAATTATTTGTACAATTTATACAATAATTCAATGATGGAGGCAATGATTTAAACGACACACATCAAGGGAGATGTTGACATTTGGCAGCACAAAAACTTCGGATGAGGGTCAACGAAACTTTGTCAATCCCTCATCCGGTTGTTTAAGTCATATTTTTACTTTGCAGTGGCCCGGAGCTTCCGCATCACCACGCACGATCTTACTCCAACATTCAGGACAACAGCCACGATGTCTGTTGCGATCAGAAAGTCCTTGTACTCGGGAACCTTCTTGGTAACACCAACAAATGTGGGAAGAAGG
>Ga0105103_10001748_pt1 | contig 11647 bp, 11 predicted proteins | sample PPLLaktember2015_2_FD_79107 | JGI IMG/M metagenome (GOLD analysis project Ga0105103, IMG submission 79107) | Freshwater sediment microbial communities from Prairie Pothole Lake near Jamestown, North Dakota, USA - PPLs Lake P7 Core (6) Depth... | ecosystem: Environmental > Aquatic > Freshwater >...
ATGTGAACGGTAACGGCAGGATCGACTTTGCAGATATCGTGGCGCTGTTCAATGAGATCTGATTCACGTTCAGGATACCGGTCCACATAACCTGGGCGGAGGAGCAAGACCTTTTCAAGGTTGCAACCGCCCTGCCTTTCAAGCCGTCAATCATGATTGAATAATTCCTCTTTTTTATAGAGCCCATGAGATGAGGATATCCTGTCTCACCGGAGAAGGTTCCATAAAACGGAATACCTGGGGAGAGAACGGGATTTTTGCAGCCAGAGTGGTTCGTGAGGACAATCCTCCGGGAAACATAAATAAACAAGGTATATATGGGAGGGTAGGACTTTTTCTTATTCATGGGAGATACAACCGCCATCCCACTGGAGGGGTGGTATGATACAATCCAGGGGGATGTGTATACCCTTCTTGAATCCCCGGCAGGTACCAACAGGGTCCGCAAAGCAGTCATCTTCTTCATTGCATCACTGATCCTGCTCAACGTCGTTGTTGTCATCCTCGAGACCGTCAATTCCGTGTACCTTGAATACACGACATTCTTCCATGTCTTTGACCTTGTTACGGTCATCGTCTTTTCCATCGAGTATATCCTCAGGATCTGGTGCTGCGTCAGAAATCCTCTCTATTCTGACCCGGTACAGGGCCGGATACGGTACGCGTTATCACCGTATGCACTCACAGACGCAATTGCGCTGACACCGTTTTATCTCCCGTTGATCATCCCGATAGAATTCAGGCTGCTCAGACTACTGCGTCTTCTGCGAATATTCCGGGTGCTCCGGCTTGGCAAATATTCAAATGCATTTGAAATGTTTGTCAGTGTGCTGAGGTCCAAGAGAGAAGAGATCGTGATCACCGTCATCATGGCGATAATGGTCCTCATCCTGGCATCGAGTACCCTGTATGTAGTTGAGCGGGACGTCCAGCCCGAAGCATTCGGCAGTATCCCACATGCCATGTGGTGGGCAGTGTCTGCGCTTTCCACGGTCGGGTACGGCGATGTGGTCCCAATAACACCGCCCGGGAAGTTTTTTGCGGCAATCGTTGCCATATCAGCGATAGGTCTGTTCGCCCTTCCTGCGGGTCTCCTTGCTCATGGATTTGCCGATGCATACCATTCCATGAAACACGAGCACGACACGGACAAAACGCTTACCTGTCCACGGTGCGGCGCCGGTATCGATCGCCGGACCGGTGCAGTGCAGGAAACGCAAAAAAAGGGTGCTGAAAAGGAAACTCACGAAGAAATGGATCGGTGAGCCTGTTCTGCCCGTTATCATGAATTTAATAAATTGATGAAAAATTATAGGTTAGATTTCGTTGAACAGCGCCACGATGTCCGCGAAGTCTATCCTCCCGTTGCCGTTCAGGTCGAATGCAGGGATTGGTTCGTTTGCTGTAATCCACGTCATCTGGTTGAAGTACAGCACAACATCAGCAAAATCAAGCCGGCCATTGGCGTTCAACCCGGCAAGGAGTATTGAATGATTCTCATTTTTTTTCTGATAATGAAACAACTCAAACCACTACCATGTTTTGCCGGGATGTATCCTTATCAGAATTTTCCTCCCCGCTCTCCTTACCTCCTGCCGGGCCCGCGGGTGTCACCCGCAGGTACCAAGGAAAATTATAAAGGATGCAGTGTGTACAACTGAACCATGAAACCTCTGGTCTTTCTTCTCCTGATCGGTATGATCAGCATCGTTGCGGTACCGGCAATGGCTGTCTCGGCGGAGAATTATATGGGTGGTGATATCCAGATCGGCGGCTCGGGCCCAAACACCATCAGGATCACCGGAATAACAACAGCGGTCACCCAGGCGGTTGCAGGTACGGCAACAACGGGGTCGCTCACGGTCACCACGAATCCTATGGGAGCAGCCATCCATGTTGATGGTCTCCAGAGGGGAGTCAGCCCGTATACGATAACCGGCCTTGAGCCGGGAGAGCATACGATTCTCCTGAAACTGAACGGCTATACGGATCTCACGGCAAAGGTCACGATAACCGCGGGCCAGATGACGGTATACACAACGGACCTTTCCCGCCCGGCTTCCACCCCCCTGCCCGCCCTTCCGGCAGCAACAAAGTCTCCCGGGTTCGAAGCAATCCCGGGTCTCGCAGTCCTCGGTACGGTCCTCGCCGTACGGGGATACCGCCGCTGATTTCCCGACTCCACCTTTTTTCCCGCCATTGGTCTTCCCCATGATGCCGGTTATTGCATCCACAAACCCCTTATACCCGCATAAGGTAACCGGTTGCAGATACTACCATGAGCACATGTTACCGGTTCCGGCTGCTGGTGTTCAGCTGTATACTTGCAGGCTGCCTTGTCGGGGCGGCAGGGGCGGCAAGCCTCGGGATTGACTGGAAGGAACGGGCACCAGAGGAAAGCCCGTTTCTCGGCATCACCATAACACCGGACGCCTCGGTCGTGCTTGCCGGGGGCAACCAGATGTACATCCGGGTCTGGGACGGGGATCGTCTCTGGGGCAGCAAGCCGGGCCGGGTAACCGCCATGACACCTGACGGGAAGCGCTTTGTCACCGGCATGGGTAACTCCGTCGTGATCCTTGACGGGCAGGGAATCGAGAACTGGTCGAGGACCATGGACGGGGTGGTCACCGCTGTGGCGTTAGGACCGAACGGGTCGTTTGTCATCTCCGCAGACGACAAGGGGAACTATAACTCGTGGGGGAAAAACGGCGAGTTTACCAGCCGCATCCAGAACGCGACCGCAAAGAAGATTGCGATATCCCCCGCGGGGGACCTTGTGGTCGCGCTGACGGAAAAGGGGCTGCGGTTCTATGATCGCAAGCTGGAGCTGGACTGGTACGACAGCAGGACCGAGAGCCGGGATGAGTTCGTTGCCATTTCCAGTGACGGTTCCACGGTCATTGTGGCCGGATGGAACGAAGTCGCGTCCTATGCACGCGACGGTACCCTCAACTGGCGCAAGGAGATCACAAAAGATCCCATCATTGACATGGACTGCTCCTTTGACTGCGCCGCCATCGTTGTTGCCGGACAGGACAGGAACATTGTGGCCATCGACCGGTACGGCACCGTGCGCTGGAAGTACGATGCGGAAGAGTGGGTAAATGCGGTCGGCGTCTCCCGGGATGCATCGGTCATTGCTGCCGGCGGTATCGACCGCACCGTGTATGTCCTTGGACGGAGCGGTACACTCATCACCAAGAGAAAGGTCGATGCCATCATCCAGCCGCAGTCCATCGCCGTCAGCAGCGACGGGAGGAGGATCGTGGTCGCCGACCAGAGGAATATCTACGGGTTCTCCATGATAGGGGACGCGGTTGCGCCTGATTTCCCCGAGACCTACACCCAGGCACCCCTCAACCCGGTATCGACAACAAACCCGACGCCGGTTCCGGTAACGACCCCGGTGACAGGGGCCCCAACATCGACACTGCCAACCGTTCCCCCGCCGCCCACCACGTATTCTCCGGCAAACCCGCTCCTGCTGCTCCCTGCCCTTGGAGCAGCGGTCCTCCTTTGCCGCAGGTTGCGTTAGCGGGGAAGTCAGAACCTTCTTTTTTACCGATAGCCCGACCGGAATTACCCGGGAATCCGAATGTGGGACAGCCCGTATTTCACGACAGTAAGGATTCCGGGATATTTCAAAGAAAATGTTCTGGTGAAACGGGCATGAACTTGGTGAGTTCACACCGGAACGATGAAAATTGTTAAAATTATGCTCTGGTGAAAACATTCAGATTCTCTGACGCTCTTTTTGGCATGCAGGCATGCCCCGCCGCTGGGGCATGCTCACTGTCCTCCACTATCCTGCATCCCCTGAAACCAGCCGGGACGGGGACTAAATAAACGGCGATGAAGAAAAAGAAGACCCCGGCACCAGGATGATGATACTGATTAAATACTTCACGCCGAAATTCTATTGTTCATCTGAAAGAGGAATGGCTACCCATGAGCAAGGAAAATAAAACCCCTCCATCATCGATTTTAGAAAACAAGGGTATACTGGCAGGAATAAGTTTTATTGCAGGTATCCTCCTGCTGGTCGGAATTCTGTATGCAACCGGCATCCTCGGCGGATCAGCTGCTGTCCCACCTGAGGAGTGCGGCAGGACGGTTATCTCCTATGTTAATGCCAACCTTGTGGGGAATTCGACCGCCACGCTCGTCTCGGTAACCGAGAAGGACGGGGTGTACCATGTCGCAGCGCGTTACGAGGGAAAAGATCTTGTTTTCTTCTCCACAAAAGATTGCACCTACCTGTTCTCCACTGCCCGTAACATGAAGACTACTCCCACGCCCACCCCCGTGCCTGCCACGACTGTTCCCCCGGTTAAATCGGCGCGCCCGTCCGTCGAGCTTTTTGCCATGGCGTTCTGCCCGTACGGGGTCCAGGCCGAGAACGCGATGAAGCCGGTCGCTGAACTCCTCGGCACCAAGGCAGACATAAAGGTCCGTTACATAGTGAGTATCAACGGAGACTCTGTTGATGCTGTCAAGTCCCTCCACGGCATATCCGAGGCAAAAGAGGATCTTCGCCAGATCTGCGTTGCCAAAAATTATCCGCAGAAGTACTGGTCGTACATAACGGAATTAAATGCCCAGTGCTACCCGATATACAAGAATGCCACCCAGCTTGAATCATGCCAGAAGAATATTACTGAATCGCTGGGAATTGATAACCGGCAGATCGAGACCTGCGCTCTTGGCAGCGAGGGGCTCGCACTGCTCAGAGCCGACGAAGCGATCACCAAAACGCTCAGAGTCACCGGATCACCGACGCTTATCCTGAACGGGCAGATATACAGTGGCCAGCGGACTCCGGAAGCCTACAAGCAGGCTATATGCAACCATTTCGAGACCCCGCCGGCTGAATGCAGCGTGAACCTCTCTGCCCAGGCGGTCGCGGCTTCCTCGGGAAGCTGCTGATAATTCTTTCATCTCATTTATCAGAACGAAAAGGTGCGGTAACCATCATCGTCATTGCCTCGGGGAGGATAGTCACACCGCCACGCGCCTGCTCGTGTCCCAAAACCGAAACACCCGGAATCGGACAGCAGATCGCAGACGGCCGGCCCTGTTCGATCGGTGCACCGTAAAAAGTCCTGAAGAGTTATTGTGCCCTGTACCGTTCCGGCAATGATACACGAAGCCGCATGAGACAGGTCCAAAAAAGGATATTTTTTAAAAGAACTTGATGCGGGCTCCCCCGATCCTGAGATAGCCAAACGGCATGTGCACCCGGTCGCCATACACCATCTTCAGCAGGTTCACGTACCGTTCATCCTCTGCCATCAGGTACTCGTGCCTGCCATCGGCCGACTCAATGGATATTCTGAACTCGGTGTATTCGGCATCATCGGAGCCGGATGTCTTGACTTTTAAGTTGATCGCGGTGATGCGTGCATTCTCCACCGCAAAATTGCCCGGCGTTTCCGTAAGGGCCATGTCCGGGTTCATGGTTTCGTAGCGGGTGGCATACCCGAATGAAGCGGATAACTGGTCTTTCATGATACCGAAGAATCCCTTGCCTTCTGCCTTTGCTTTTGCCTGTGCTTCCGCAACGGCGGCGTTGAGCATGGCAGCAGTCATCTGGACCATGATCATGCGCCGGTTCGTGACCACGAGGTTCCACGTGTCGTACGACATGCCAAGCATCTTGCTCTTCCGGGCATTGGCGATGACGCCGATGACCTCTTCCCCGCCGGGGGCTACCGCGGGGGCAGGACGAAAGGAGGTGTCACCACCTGCCGGAGAGGCGATGCTGACCGCTGCACCGCAGCTCCCGCAGAACTTTGTCGTGGTAGAGATGGCCCCCCCGCAGATGCCGCAGAACTTGCCTGCCGGAGGCGCTGCAGGTGCCGGGGCCGGTGCCGGAACCCTCGTAGCCACTACGGCGGACCCGCAGATGCCGCAGAACTTCTCCAACCCGCTCACCGGGCTTCCGCAGGAAGAGCAGACATAGCCTCCCTGCACCGCAGCCGCAGGGGGCGGTGGGGGCGCATAGACGACCGGTCCTGCTGCGACACTCTCCGGGACTTTCACGAGACACTTGCTGCAGAACTTGTCGCCCGGTTTGATCGGGTTGCCGCATGCTTTACAGACACGCTCACCTGCAGAGGGTGCAACCGGGGCCGGGACCGCAAATTCCGGCGGCGGGGGTGGCGGGGGCGGGTACACGGGCGGGGGAGCCTGGTACACCGGTGCAGGCGCCTGATATGCCTCCCGTGCCGAACCGGAAGCACCGCAGGTGCCGCAGAATTTCATATCAGGTGTCATGGGGGAACCACAGGCTGCACAGATGAGTGCCAGGGGCTGGGCTGAGGGGGCGGGTGCCGGGTAAACCAATACCGGTGCCGGCATTGCCACGGGTACAGGAGCCGGCGAAGCGGCAGCAGGTGCCTGATATACCGGTGCCGGCGCCGGCATTGCCACAGGTACAGGAGCCGGGGCAGCGGCAGCAGGTGCCACACCTTCCCCGCTCTTTGCCCCACAGACCCCACAGAACTTCTCATCGGGTGCGAGCAATGTGCCGCAGGAGAGACAGCGAAGGTTCGGGACCGGGGGGGGCGGGGGGGCAGCTACAGCGGGCGATTCTTCGATGAGCGACGCCCCGCAGGAGCGGCAGAACTTCTGCGAGATGCCGACATTTTTACCGCATTCGGGGCAGAACGGCATAGAATAATTACCTAACAGTCATTGTACCCGCTCTGTTAAGAGCGTTGCTTCGCAGATCAGGAAAAAAGAGGTGCAGGATTCAGGTCACGGGATGTACCGGCGGCCGCTCCTCTTTTTTACACGGCCGGGTCTGTCAGTAACAACAGCAGGTTATTCCCCGGCGACACTCTTTGCCCGCTTGACCCGTTCCTTGGTGGAGAAGCCCGTGATTGCATCAAGGAATTTCCGGAACCGTTTGTTGGTATCAATGATTACGTCGTCAGGGGCCGTAATATCGGATTCCGTATCAATGAAAACCGACTTGCTGCCGGGCCCGATGGACACGTCGAGGCGTTTAAGTGCCCCGAACCGGATCCGGTAACCCTTGGCGGTCTTCTCTGCCTCGGTACCAAACCAGGTTTTCAGCTCGGCAACAGCCCGCGCTTCAAGATCCTTTGTCAGCCCGCGTTTGATGGGGTATTCTTGCATAATACTTTTTTACTCGTGGGTGTATGTTAATCTAATGACGGCAGAACAATCAACGGACCTTAAAATTTTTTCAAAACCCCTCCCGCTCAACGGAGCGGTCCTCATGGGTTTTCCCGGCAGCGGGCTTGTCGGGACCATTGCACTCCAGTACATGGTGGACCAGATGGAGTTCGAACTGATCGGGTCCATGACCTCGAAATTCTTCCCGCCGCTCGCGATGATGAACCGGGGCATCATCAATGATCCGGTCAGGATGTACACAAAGAATGACGAGAAACACAATATTACGGCAATCGTTGCCGATATCCCGATCGCCCCGATGATCTGCTACGAGATCTCGAACGGCATCCTCGACTGGCTGACGCCGTACAAGCCAAAAGAGGTGCTCACGATCGCCGGTATCGTGACCAACGAGCCGGAAAAGAGGGTCTTTGGTGTGGCAACCTCGACCGAAGCGCTCAAACGCATCGAGAACCATACGCTGGTGCTTCCGATCGGCAGCATCTCGGGTATCGCCTCGAGCATCCTGACCGAATGCAAGGTGCGGGGGATCAACGGGTATGGCCTTCTTGGCGAGACCGTGAATGCCCCGGACCCGCGGGCATCTGCTGCCACTATCGAAGTGCTGAATAAGATGTACGACCTTGCCCTCGATGTCCAGCCCCTGATCGACCAGGCGGTCGAGATCGAGCAGAGCATGGGCAAGCTGGCCGAAGAAGTCCAGCAACAGGCCGAACAGACGCCGAAGAAAGATCTGCCAATGTACGGGTGAGCAAAGATGAGGTGTGCTGCCTTAACCGGGATCGCTCCCGAAGTGATCCGGGATATCAAAGCGGGCCGGCCCCGCACTATCGAACTGCAGAGCACGCATAATATCGTGACCATTGCCTCGGTCGAGCCGGGTCCTGATACGCATATCTTCATGACCTCCATCGATCTCGCGGACCTGGACCCCGGCGATGCAGGGATCTGTGCCTTCGTGCTCTCGTCGAGTATCACGATGAAGCGGATCGTGGAGTTTTCACACGGAATGTATTTCGAAGAGCGGGAACGTATGACTGCCCGGGTACAGGTGAAATACTGTTCCTCCTCTATCGTCAAACAGGTCTTCCATGAAGGGATGATGCAGCCGACAGAGGTTGAAGTGCTCAAGTCCTCCTGTTACCACGCGGGATAACTCACCTTTTTTGGTTCGTTATTACCCGGGGAGAAGACGTGCGCCCGTCAGTGCAGTTTTTCATTGGCCTGCATTCTGCCACAGGTTGATACGATTGGCTGATCGTGATTCTGAAAAACAGAAGACCCGAAAAGATAGCGCATTCCCCTCAGGAGTGGAAAAAATTACCGGCGCCGGAGCAGCACGAGCCCGATTGCAATACCGGCAGCCCCAAGAGCAAGGGCGGGATCACCCGGTGATTCTTCCGTAACCGGGGTATCTGTCCCCAGCGGCGTCGGTATCTTCAGCGTGGATTTCCGGATGGTCGTGACGATTTTTCCCGGTGTCCCGTTCGCGGGCGTGGTCGCGGAGGGTGTACTCCCGGATGCAAGCAGCGTGAGCAGGGCATAGAAACGGACACGTTTGCCCTCAAGGATTGTCACTTTGGCCGTATAGTCTTCGTACCCGGTTTTCTTGACTACCACATCGAAAACTCCCTCCTGGTTGGTGTAATAGGTGAACGCGCTCGTCCCCACTTCATTCCCGTTCAGAAAAACCGTGGCACCACCGGGATTGGTCTCGAAAAAGACACTGTTGTCACCCTCACCGGACGTTACGCTCGTCGTAACGGTGGTCATGGCAGTTACCGTCCCGGTTGTGGTGGTGGTGTAGGTTGTGCCGGTACCCTGGTAGAGCGTGAAACCCGAGGGAATTCTTTCGGCATCCTGAGGATAGTAATTGCCATAGGAATCGGTCCAGGGACTGTTGACCCAGACATTATATTTGCCTAGGGTCTGGCCGCGGAACGAAAACCTGGCGGTCAGCGACGTCGGACTCACACGGATAATGGTGCCGGATACTCTGCTCTTGCCATCACAGGTTATCATCCACACAGAACTATCCTCGTTGTAACCGCTCCCCGTGTACGTGACGGTCACATCACCGGTATTTGGCGCAGTTTCCGGGGAGACACGGGAAATGGTGGGGGATGCGGCGGCTAACGGTATCCCTGCCGTAACCAGAAGGAAGATGAGGAAAAGACAGACTGACAGAGAGGATCGTTTCATGACGGTAGTTCTCGATCGATAATTTGCTAGAGGAAATTAGGTGCTGTTGTCTTAATATAGGTTATGAATCCAGACCACACATTCCGGCCAGGATACGGGCGCATCCGTAGCACAGGGTAGTTTTTTTTAAAAACCCGATGATAGTATCCCGGAATACCGCCATGGACGAACCGGCTGAAAAACCCTGCCGGATGCTTTTTTGTATGGGTTTTTTTCTGTCAGGAAAAAATTACGGTTTTTAAGGGCTGCAATACACAGTCCGAGGCTGACAGCGCCGAAGATCACGAGTGTATCAACCGGTGACACCTGCGTGTTCGTCGCGGTACCCGGCCTGGAAGTGGGGATTGTACTATGCTGGCCCTCGTGGTTTTGATTGTCGCTGGCATGGATGTCGGGACATAGGTCGGGACCGTCGTTGGAGCGGTTGTTGGTATGAGCACAGGGATCGCAACCGGTGACAGGAAAAAGGGAACTGCCAGGATTTCGGGTCAGTGCTTCCGGAAAGCAATGAACAAAAGGCAGACGATACCAAGGATTATCGCGGGATCCAGCGGCGATGCTGTCGTGGACGGTTCCGTAACACTTGGCCACGAGGTCGGAACTTTCAGGGTGGACTTTGCGGTGGTTTTAACCGTTGTGGGTGCGGTTGTCGGGACAGCTGTTGGCGCGGTGGTTAAAGCAACGAGCTCCGCATCCACGGTGGTGGTGTCACCTTCCGTGACTTTCACAATTTTCCCCCAGTCATTATAGCCGCTTTTTTTCAGAACCACTTTGTAGGATCCCTCGGCCAGATCATCCACGGAATCGGGTGTTGTTCCCTTTGACGAACCATCCACATAGATCGATGCACCGGAGGGTGATGACGAGATGTCAATACTCCCGACAGCATCTGTCGTGATCTTAAAGGAGAGAGCACATTCATCTGCATCAAATGAATCCACAACGCATACATCGTAAGTGTCTTCCTCCGCATCCGAAAGGTCGAAGGTCCCTTCAACGGTGGTTGATGAGACCACATCAACATATTTGGCATCAATCGTGTCGTAATCACTATTGTAGAGATAGACTTCAGTAACTTCCGAGAGTCCCGTTCCCACAAGGGTGAAATCAACATCATTATCGTCCAAACGGGCAGTCGGGGGGGAGATCGATTTGAGGGTCATTGGGGCTATGATGGTAAATGCATCGTTTTTCTTTACTGAAACGCCATCCTTATTGAGAACAACAAGATCCCAGTCTCCCGGTTCTATGGATGTGGAGATCCTAAACCTGCATACGATTGAGGTGTTTGTCCAGGATGAGATTGAATATGCGCTTATGTCATCCTCACCGGACATCTCGAGCCAGACATCCCCCTCATCAGTCGTAGCACCCTCAAAGTTCGTACCGGTGATCGTATAACTCAGGGTTTTGCCATCCGTGTAGCCCACTGCCGGGCTGATATTAGTAATTGTTGGCGATAACGCAGCGCTCACCGGCACTGCCAGGATGAGCAGCAGGGCAAGAAGCAGGCAGGTTTTCAGGTATGATCTCTTCATAGCGATAAATCCCTTTCAATGAAATACTAAAAAGAACTTACAGATGGCACCACATATAATTTACTGATTTAATGTACTTTTTTTTAACCCCTTGTGCTATCGTACCCTTTCAGCATTCCGTCCGGATCCTGAAGAACGGAAAAAGCGCCGCTGGGTAATGGAACCCCGGGTGCACGACACTATAAATACCACAGGATTGAATCTCACTATAAGGGTACCATGCTGGAAAAAAGTCTTTTCGATGAGTGTAAGGAGTACGGGCCTAAGGAATGGGCACAGATCGTTTTTATGATATTGATCCTGTGTGCCGGGGGATACCTGATTGTCTACAGCGTCTACATGATGACCGTCAACAACGATCCCACCATGTTCATGTTCTCAATCGCCATGTTCGGTGTCGGCTGCACGACCATCTGGTTTGCCTTGAGCCACGTCGAGATCCAGTCAACGGAAGAGAAACTCGAGAGCATTACAACCCGCCTGGACAAGATCATCGAGAAGATCGAGAAGCAATAACCCGTTTCTTTTTTTCGTAATACCTCCTGCAGCAGGAAAGGGATATTATCCTCAAAGTGCGAATGTTATTGGCGTCAGACAGGGCCTGTGGCTTAGCCTGGACATAGCGCCGGGCTTCTAACCCGGACGTCGGGGGTTCAAATCCCCCCAGGCCCGTTTCTTTCCTTACGAATTGTTTCTGAAGAAAACAATCAGTACATGTGATCATAGGGGTTTTTTAACAG
>Ga0105103_10001749_pt1 | contig 11641 bp, 12 predicted proteins | sample PPLLaktember2015_2_FD_79107 | JGI IMG/M metagenome (GOLD analysis project Ga0105103, IMG submission 79107) | Freshwater sediment microbial communities from Prairie Pothole Lake near Jamestown, North Dakota, USA - PPLs Lake P7 Core (6) Depth... | ecosystem: Environmental > Aquatic > Freshwater >...
CGATGAGCGAATCGATGATGTTGTACATGTGGCTCTCGTCAGTGATCATTTTGCCGCGTCCCTTCTCTATCTTGAACCGATTCACTTTGCCCTTAACGTCAGGTGAGTAAGCTCCGTTACGTAGGTGACATGCGCCTCGGAAGCTGACGCTGAAGCCCAACGCCGCAGTTTTTAGGGTTCGCAGGTCGTATCCGGGGAGTTCTAAACCTTTGATGTGACAGGCGTATTTGTAAGCGTCCCCGCCGATGAGTTCCGCCGCTTTAGCGGTGCCTTCAGCGAGAATGTTGCCAAGCCAGCCTTCGCGTTTGCCGATTTTGTGAATTATCGCGATAAGGGCTTCTGCGTTGCCGAAGCGGAGGTCGATACCGTCGGTTTGTTCTTTTGTGATTATGCCGTGTTCGTAACAGTCCATGGCAAAGGCGACGACGACGCCGATGGATATGCCGTCCATGCCGTATTCGTTAACTATACGCATGGCTTCGATAATAGCGTCTAAACGGTCAACACCACAGAGAGGTCCCATACTCCAGAGGCACTCAAATTCAAGGCGTGAAGTGGAACCCTTGTATGGTCCTTCGGGAACAACCGCGATGTGGTCGCAGCGCATGCCGCATGTGGCGCAACCTACAATTTTCTTGACGAAGTGCTCGTTGAGGTATTCACCGCTGACTTTATGTGCACCTTCAAAAGTAGCGTTGGTCCAGTTCCTTGTAGCTAAAGCGGATAGTGAGTTTAAGACTAGAACGTTTTCGGGGGTCCCTAAGGTCTTGTACTTTTTGGTCGCTGGACCCTTCATGCGTTCGTGGATCATTTTTATGTATTCTTTGAAGCCTTCGAGGTTGGCTACGTTTACGTCTTTTGTACCTCTTACGGCTACGGCTTTGAGGTTTTTGCTGCCCATAACGCCGCCGAGTCCTGTTCGTCCGATGGCTCTGAACTCGTCGTTTATGATTGCTGCGAATCGGCAGAGTTTTTCTCCTGCCTCGCCGATGGCTGAAACACGGATATAGAAGTCGCCGAGTTCATCTCGGATGGCTTTGTCGGTTTCGTTAACGGTTTTGTATTTTAGGTATTCTCCGTTGCGGATTTCAATTTTGTCGTCGTCAATCCACAGATAAGAAAGCTTGGGTGCTTTGCCAGTGATTACCACTGCGTCGTATCCTGCGCGTTTTAGGTCAGGTCCGAAAAAGCCGTGTGCTTTTGCTTCGCCCACGCCACCTGTAGCGGGAGATTTGGAAACCACTGCATAACCGTTGCCTGCGGTTGGCCCCATGGTGCCGCTTAAGGGTCCAGTGCAGTAAATCAGCGGATTATCTGGGTCGAAGGCGTCTGTGCCCGGTTTTGAGTTGTCCATAAGGAGACGGATACCTAAGCCGATTCCGCCGATATAACTTTTAGCCATTTCCTCAGATAATGGCTGGGTTTTTACTTCTCCTGTGGTGAGGTTAACATGTAAAACTTTTCCTGCATAAGCAAACATGATGTTGCCCCCGTTGATGTTATTTATTGGAGTTGAAAACTATATTAAGATAATGGGTTGTTCGTTTAAAAAACAAGGCAAAAAACGATTTGTTTTTGAATTCATAACGCAAAACAACCTCTTTAACTCTAACAATGCAACGCCAGCAGAGCGAAAACTTTAACCTCCCAAACACTTCCCAATTGACAGGGAAAACCATTGACACGAATCGACCGCCTCCGTGAAGCATCCGCCAACCAAAAAAAGCCAGCTAACTATGCTGTTTTTAATCAACACAACATTACTTACTTTGCTAACACTTCCTCTGCTACCGCGTTGCTTATCACAGAAAACGGCGAAAACATCCTCTACGCCTCAACTGTAAACTATGAGCAGGCTAAAGCTGAAGCGGAAAATGTGGCTGTAGAGTGTTTAAGAAGGGGTGAGAACGTGCTTGAAAGGATCGGCAAACAGGTTGGTTCTGCCTCGCTCTGTGTTGATGTACTTTCGATTGAAAGTTGGCGTGCTCTGGGTAAAGCACTCAATGGCGAAAACCGCCTTGAAGCAGATAGCCAACTAATCCGAGACCTCCGCAAAATCAAAGATCCCCAGGAAATATCGCTCATACGGGAAGCCTGCAGAATCGCGGACATCGGAATGAAAACCGCTCAAGAAGTTATCCGCCCAGGCATCAAAGAAAAAGAGGTCGCCGCTGAAGCAGAATACGCTATGCGCAAAGCGGGCTCCGACGGGGTGGCTTTTGACACCATCGTGGCTTCAGGACATTGCTGTGCCTATCCCCATGGGACTTTTCTTGAAAAAACCATACATGAAGGTGATTTGGTGGTGGTTGACTTGGGTGCAAAGTGGCGTTTTTACCACTCAGACATAACTCGCACGTTTGTCGTTGGCAAGCACTCCGAGAAACAAGCAAAAATGTTTGAGGCCGTCAAGCTGGCACAGAAATCAGCCTTCAAAGCCACAGCGCCCGATGTCTGGGCAAAAGATGTCGATGCATGTGCACGGCTGGTGATTGCGGAGGCAGGGTTCGGGGATTTTTTTGTGCATAACCTTGGGCACGGCGTGGGATTAGAGGTGCATGAAGCGCCGGTTTTGAGTCCTGACAGCAAAGACTTGCTGGAGGTTGGCAACGTGCTTACGATTGAACCAGGGGTTTATTTACCGGGTTACGGCGGGGTACGTGTTGAAGACACGGTTCTTGTCAAGGAAGACGGTGCAGAGAAGCTTACGTTGATTCCTTACACGCTTTCGCTTTAAGCTTTTGAGAGTGCTATTTTGATAAATACCGCAAAGAGTCGTGACAAAGCAAATAGTTAAAAACAACCGTTAATAGCAAAATTTTTACCCTCAAAAAACAAATAAACTTAGGCGATAGAATTGGAAACAGTATTGTTGCAGAAACTTTGCAGCAAACAAATAACTAAAACCCAACTCTACAAAAAAGTCGAAGCCGACTTCAGCTTAGTTCCCCAACTAATCGAAGGCACCACTTCGACTAAAGCCACAGTTCGGTACGGCTGCGCAAGCGTGCTTATGGAACTAAGCGTTAAACACCCAGACAAACTCTACCCCCACATGGAGCACTTCATCGGGCTGCTGGACAGCAAACACCGCATCCTGACTTGGAACGCCCTAGCAATAGTCGCCCATCTAACCGCGACTGATAGCGAACGAAAATTCGACGCCATCTTCGATAAGTATTACAGTTTTTTGGACAATGAATATATGGTGACTGTAGCGAACACCGTTGGGAATTCGGGGGAAATCGCGAAAAACAAACCCTACCTCGCAGACCGTATAACAACTGAACTGTTGAAAGTGCAAAACCTACAAACCACCCCGCACTTGACCGAGGAATGCAAACTCGTCATAGCTCAGCAAGCCATCGAAACTTTCAACACCCTAATGCAATTTACCAAAAACAAAACGGCTCTCCTGGACTTTGCGGAACAACATAAAAACAGCAGTCGAGATGCGCTGCGGAAAGAGGCACAGATGTTTCTCAAAAAGTGGCAGTAAAGTAAACAGCATCAATTGTTGGCTTACAGAAAAGCGACAACAGCGTAGCTGGCTATTATGGTGATAGCGTAGATCAACATGGCTACGTGAAACATCGGCAAGGCTTTGATTGATGCTTGAGGAGTCTTCTTCCTGAGGATTTTGGCGTTTGCAGCAGCGATCAAAAAAAAGCTAACCGCAAACCCGGCAACCGGCAACAACGCACCGAGGTTTACGAGAAACACTACAGCCATTGCAAAGTGCCATATGCTAAAGCCGAGAATCCAGTAGGCGGTTGCTTTAACGCCGTAGAGTGTTGGAATGGTGTTAATGCATTTAGCTTGGTCATTGGCGACGTCGATGAGGTCGTTTACGCCTAAATGCGCCAGCGCCAAGGGGTAGAAGAACAAGAACAACAGAAGAACTGTAAAGTCTGGGTTGCCGACACACAAATAACCCGCCACCAAGAATAATGCGAAGTCAATGCGTCCCATCACCTGTGCGATTGGAAGCTTTTCGTTGCGTTTCTTGAGTTGGTAGAAAACCTCTAGGCAATAACATGTGACCATGATACCGAAAACATAGACGGAGTTGGGAAACGGCAAAGTGAATATAACAACTGTTGTCACCGCAACCAAGATAGCAAATAAGCCCATGGCTTGGCGACGGGAAATTAAATTTTGCGGTATCGGTCTTTCGCCGAAGGGTCGCCAGTACTTCGTGAGCTTGTTATCAGAGTGCAACTCTTTTTTGTCAACTTCGGCGTCTACGATGTCGTTTAGGACAAGCCCCGCTTCGAACCCCATAAACCCAATCAAGATAGCCTGCAGCACCAAAACCAACGAAAAGCCGCCGTTGATCCAAAAACCCAAAAACAGTCCAGCGCAGAACAATGTTGGCCAAACAAAAAAGAAATGCAAGCGCAGAAGATCCAAGAAAGCTTTAGCTTTTAGGCTCATGTCCCATTCCGTGTTTGATTTTATTTACTTGTTTGCATATAAATTCATTCTTCAAAATAACAATAATAGAGAGTGCAGTTTTCCGTGATTAGACATTACCTAAAAATCATTCGGCTGCATATCGTGGCGGGCGGGCTCTTAGCGTTTACGTTGGGCGCGCTTCTGGGTTTGGTCAACGGCGGTAAATTTGACCCTCTGCACTTCGTCCTTTTCTATGCGGTGATTTTCTTCGGCGACTTATCTACACACTTCAGCAACGACTATTTCGACTACGAACAAGACCATCACAATAGAAAAAAAACTTTTTTCTCAGGATCCAAACTGCTCATAACCAACCCACGCATGCTTCGTCCCGTCCGCAACGTTTCGGTTGTTTTGCTGCTGGTTTCTGTTTCGGTAGCGGCTTTATTAGTTGCCTTGGGATTGGCATCTATTGAACTGCTTTTGGTTGGTTTAGGCGTTAACTTTCTGGGCTGGTTTTATTCTGCCCCGCCCCTGCGCCTTGTTTCACGCGGATTAGGAGAAGCGGCAATTGCTTTAGCGGTCGGCTTAGGCATCCCCGCAGCAGGTTACCTATCGGCTAATGGAAAGTTTGACAACTGGTTTGCATTCTTCGTCTTTCCGTTTCTGATGTACGGCTTTATGCTTGCACTCAGTCTGGAGGCACCTGACGTTGATGGGGACCGTTTAGGCGACAAAAAAACGCTTGGCGCACTCAAGGGATTAGCTTCAGTTTTCACTTTGACCTTTGCGGTTTCTTTAGCTGCCATGTTAACGTTTGTTAGCTACACATGGTTAGCTGGTGGTTTTGCGGTTTATTTCTGGGTTGTCGCAGTTTTCGCTGCGGTTCCATTCGCAGCAGGGGTTGTGAGTCTGTTGGGTATACGTTGGCGCAGAAAAGCCGAAGTGTTGAGTTTGGTCGGCGTGTTTTCGCTTTTTGTTTTCAACGTTTTGATGGTTGCCTATTTATTCAATCTGGTGGTAGGGGTCTTCTAAAAGTTTGGGAGGGGATGAGTGGGAGGCATGGGGGAACTGTACAGATTGGGCAGTGTGCAGTCGATGCCTCCCACCCATAGCTTATAACAGTGTTATTGATATATAATAGTTTTGCCCCTTACAAATAAGGGCCACCATGTAGAGAATACGCAAAAATAACCGTGGGCTGTTTAGGGTTTTCTTTTTAACTTACCAATTCTGCGTCTGCGGCACCGCTGACAAGGGCTGTTATCCTTATTTTCACATGCTCATTTAGCTTCGCGTTTTTAATGAATACTGGGAAGCCTTTGATTTTGGCGACGCCTTCGCCGTTTGGAGCAATATCGAAAATGTCAACTTCAATCTCGTCTCCGATATCCATTGGATAACTGATACCTCTACCTCTGTTTTTGGCGTTTCTGGGGGCTCTTTTTTTGGGACTTAAAGTGTTCATCCTCTTTGGTTAGTTTGTTATGGTGATCGCGGTTTATTAGGCTTAAGGCACCGTAGAGTATTAATGGTGGGCCCGAGGTGATTTGAACACCTGACCAACAGATTATGAGTCTGGCGCTCTACCTAACTGAGCTACGGGCCCACAGCATCATGCCGTTAAGTATTGCTGTTTCTGAATAGATTTAAACGTTTTTCAGGGATTTAAGCTGAAGCAAGCGCTATGCAATCCGTGGTTGATGCCACGTGGGATTTGGATGTACATAGCCCAAGAAGTTAAGCGAGCGGTCAATAGATGAAATAAAAATACTCATGCTTCCCTAGTTACGCTTAAGACATAAGTTCCAATCCACTAAATCTCGCTTCTTAGGGGTTGCCGAACCATTTCTCGTACCAAGCGTTAAACATGTTGAGGCAGTCTTTTTGCCATGCTTGTTCACCTTGGTCTTTGCGGAGGCAGTTCACGAGTTCCAAGTTGTGACTGATTTCGGCTTTAGCTTCTTTGAGCGCGGTCTGTACGTCGTCAAGCATATCGTTTCCGCCCGCGGCGTAATCTGGGTTAGTTTGTCTAAGGAATACTCGTTTGTGATTGATTAATTCTTCAATTTTGCCCTCACTCATTGTGCGCACCAGAAGGCAATTGCTATTCTACCGCTTTTTAACGTTGTGTTCGCTCGTAGTGGTAGAGGTACTCCTGCGCGTAACCTGCGTATGCACCGAAATAGCTGCGTGCCCATTCGCCGATTCTGAGGTACTCGCCGTTTGTTAGGGAGTCGTGGCTTCGCATCCTATTCGTCAAATCCGAAGACAGTTCATTGGCGTAGTGGTTTAAGATAACCCGTTTCACCCAGACATCTACGGGAAACGCCTCAAGTTTCTCCAGCGAAAACAGCAGCACACAATCCCCCACTTTCAGTCCGACGCCGGCAAACTCGAGCAGAACTTTGCGCGCTTCCAAATAGGGCACTGACTTGAGGGCTTCGAGGTTGAGTCTTTCGTCGCGGATTCTTTTAGTTGTCTCCTGCACATACTTGGCGCGATAGCCTAAGCCGCATTCCCGCAATCCATTCTCGCTTGCATCCTCCAGCTGCTCCACTGAGGGGAAAGTATAGAATTCGATGCCGTCGAAAAACTTTTTTTCGCCGTATCTTGCGGAGATTTTTTTGAGCATTAATTCGATGGCTGCAATGCTTTTGTAGGTGGCGCAGATGAAGCTGATAAGGCATTCCCAAGGTACCTGGCGCACGATGCGCAATCCGTTGAAGCGTGTTAGGGCTTTTTGGATGTAAACGTCTTTGGCAATGCATTGGTTGATCTGCGATAAGTCGTCATTTAACCCGAAGTAGCGCCGCACGAAATCTTCGCTGGCGCCCTCAAATTCCAATTCGGAGCCATATTGACGAATTTTTACTACCTTCTCGCCGATGACACCGTACCACCACTGCCCAATTTTTTTCCAACGGAAAACCTGCCCGCAGCAAAGCGAAAAATCCAAATCAAACGCAACGTCCAGCAGCATGCCTATGGCTCCATAAACTTTTCTGGTTTAGGCACCTCAGGCGCTAAGCCTTTGTGTTGCCGCATCTCAATGATGGTTTGTGATGAGAGTTTGGGGGGCATCTTTTCCCAGTGGTCAAAAATCGATTGCCAAAACGCTCTACCCGAGGTAGCGGAGCGGAGTTCCTTTGAGAAACCAAAGGTCTCCGATACGGGAATGAATCCGCTGATCTGGGTCAATAGCCCCTTCTGCTCAAAACTGGTAACTTTGCCGCGTCGGGTGCTAAGCATCCTTGAGCATTCACCTGACAATTCGGATGCCACGGAAATAATGATTTTATAAATGGGCTCCAGAAGGAGTGGGTCAGCGGTTAAGAAACTGCCGAAAACCGCTTTTCCCACGCCACGCATAATTTCTGACGCGGCTTCTGTTTCGCACAACTGCAAATCAACCAAGTTAACTTTAACGTGCCGCATAGGTTCCCCGCATAGAGGACCAGCCCTGCAGGCGTATTCAAAGCCCGTGATTATTGCCTCCAATGCCTCCTCTGAAACGGTTTCCGTTATGCCCTTGACGTCTATGAGGACGTTTCGGTGTTCATCGATTGAGAGCACATTGCCCACGTCGTCGTCTGCTGATGGGTTGGGTTGTTCTTCTGCCCCCGGCATAACTTGGATGCAGAAGCTGCTTTGCTTGTTGGGGCTCCTAGCCAACGCTACAACGCCTTTTTTCTGGACGCTTTCCATGTGTACGACCCGCGGGGAAGAAACCGCTATGTCGATGCCGTCGAGGCTTCTGAGCTGGTTGATTGCGACTTCAAGGTGCAGCTCGCCCATGCCGCTTAGCAGGTACTCACCGGTCTCCTTGTCCACGCTTGTTTTGAGGTTGGGGTCTTCTGATGCCAACCGCTCCAAACCCTCCTGCAACGCTGCCATGTCTTGAGGGTTTTTGGGTTCCACCGCCAACGTGACCACTGGCTCGGAAACGTAGCTTATGCTTTCAAAGGGCACTATGCCGTCCACGTGGTCCAGGTCAACCAGCGTCTCGCCCGCTGCAACTTTACCCGCCAAAGTGAGGGATGCTAAATTTCCCGCTGAAACCTCTAGGACTTCTTCACGGAACGAACCCATGTCAATTGCGACCGCTTTGACTTCGACTTCACGAAGCGATTCAACGAGGTGTAATCGATCGCCTGATTTGATTTTGCCCGAAAACAGGCGCCCCGATGCAATAGTATCGCCGTTTGAATCCGCATGGATATTAGTTACGTAGGCGACTGCTGGTCCGTCGTCGCTGCATTGGGTGAGGGCTTTGCCGACTTTGGAGCCGACGTGCCCATCCCAAATCTTCGCGATCCGGTACTTTTGGGCTTCCCGCGGATTGGGGGCTTTGTTGATTGCCATCTCGAAAACCGCTTCGTACACTGGAAGCGTTTTTTTCAGCTTGGCGTGCTCACCGTTAACAACTGCCTTAATTATTTCTGAAAACTTTAACCCCTGCTTTTTAGCCATGTTCAAAGTGAAGCCCCAGCCGTGCAGAGCTGCTCCGAATGCCACGTTGCCCGCAGACGCGTTTATTTTCCATTGCGTCCGATAGGGGTTTTCTGCATAGAGTTCGATTAGGTCGTTGAATCTGCTGATGATGTGGTTGAGTTTACCTTGGATTTGTTCTTCGTTGAGTTGCAGCTCGGTTATTAAACGGTCGACTTTGTTAATGAAAAGTACTGGGCGGACGCGTTCTTCGAGTGCTTGGCGGGTGACGATTTCGGTTTGCGCCATGATCTCCTCCACCGCATCCACAACCAATACGGCGCCGTCGATGACTCGAAGCACCCGGGTGACTTTGCCAGTGAAATCCACATGCCCAGGGGTATCCACCAAGTTTATGATGTAGGGGTTGCCGCCTTCCCTATAGATGAGGCTTATGTTGGCGGTTTTTATGGTGATTTTGCGTTTCTGCTCCTCGTCAAGGTAGTCCAAGACGCGTGCGGTGCCCGCCATCTGCGGCGACAACAACCCCGCCCCAGCCAACAACGAATCCGCCAGCGTCGTTTTTCCGTGATCGATATGCGCAATTATGCCTACGTTTCGAATGGCTTCCTTTTTGCCCGTGAGCTGCTGGATCTCGGCGATCTGCTTAAACCGTGGCATAACTACCCCACTAAGATAGGTTTATGTTGACTCAGAATGTTCCTATTAAATCTATAATCAAGAGAACCAAAAAATGAAAGCCCCAATCACAATGCTAATCGAAGAGTTAGTTGCTGAACCGTACGCTTCAGTTGTCTGTTATCCCAGAGCACGCCCAAGTGAGATGCAGAGTCGACTAGAAGAGTTAAGGAGACTCGGCGTTCAAGCAGTGGAGTTCAGCGGCAAATCGTCCGCCTTCACCTTGCCAGTGCTCGGCAAAGGCTACGTTGGCGTAGTAGCAATAGCCCATGTGAATTCCGCGAAATATGCGCTCAAGATGCAGCGGGTAGACTCAGACCGAGACGGCCTGGAACGCGAAGCCGATTTGCTCTCCAAAGCTAACAGCGTCGGAGTTGGACCCAAACTGATAGGGGTTACCAACCACTTTTTGTTGATGAAGCTTGTCGATGGCGACTTACTTGAGGTGTGGCTGGAAAACCACAGGGACGCCGACGCTGTACCGAAGGTGTTGACAGACATTTTGGAGCAGTGCTGGCGACTCGATGAGATAGGCTTAGACCACGGGGAACTCAGCAAAGCCCCCAAACATCTGCTGATGGACAAAACGGATAAACCGTTTATCGTGGATTTCGAAACCGCAAGCACAAACCGAAACGCCTCAAACGTTACCTCAGTCTGCCAGTTCCTATTCCAAGGCAACAGCAACGTCTGCAAAACCATCGTCCAAATCATCGGCGAAAGAAATCGGTCAGACCTTGTTGCGGCACTAAGAAATTACAGGAAAAAGCGGAGCCGCCCCGACTTTGAGGCGCTTTTAAAGCTATGCCTTCAATGATTGTTTGAGGCTACGAATTTTATAGCCAAATAGCCGGTGGGCATTCTTGCCGAAGTTATTTATATGGTCGTTTACTTAAAGTCAGGTTGGTGAAGAATTAAGTATGCTCAACGATTGGGAAGAGAGAATTATTGTTGACCCCAAAATTTTAGTCGGTAAACCCGTCATTAGGGGCACTCGTCTTTCGGTTGAATTTATTTTAAGTCTTCTTGCAAACGGATGGACAATTGAGCAAGTACTAGACGAGTATACCCAGCTGAAGCGAGAAGACGTGATTGCCGCTTTGAAGTATGCAGTAGAAATGGTTAAGGAAGAGAAGGTTTACCCCTTAGCATGAAATTTCTTGCTGACGAAAACATCTCCACCAAAGTCGTTAACGCCTTAAGAAACAAAGGCATAGACATCAAGCCAGTAAAGGAGTTTGCATCAAGCGTCAGCGACGAAACCGTTTTAGAGATCGCAAACAAACAAAACAGAATATTGATAACTTTCGACAATGATTTTGCGGAACTTGTTTTCCGACGGAAAATAAAGGTGCAAGGTGTCATTCTTCTAAAATTTGTGCCAAAATCAACTCAACAAATATTAGAAATAATTATCACGGTTTTGGCGACTCAAACAAAGATTGAGGGGCATTTTATCACCGGTTAAAGAAAAACGAATTAGGGTTCTTCGCTTAAAATAAACAAGTATTAGGCTACTACTTCATGTAGCCGTTTCTGTTTGACCGCTTCTTTAAGTTCTAGTGCGATGCGTCTGCCCATGTACATGTTTTCGCCGTACTTCAGGTAAGCGTATGGTGAGGTACCGATGCCGACATTGGTGCCTGCAACGATGCGCGCTGAGATTTCGAAGGTGTAGATTTTTGCTTCGTCGGTTATGACAGTTTCTAGGCAAAAGGGTCCGATGATGCCCGGCGGGGCGAGTTCGCGCGCTTTTTTATGCACGTTTTCGCCCATCCGCATGATTTCGGGTAGTAGTGATTCGCGAAGCACAATGGGAAAGTTGCCGATGACGGTGTAGGTGGGGTTTATATCGATTTCAAGCTGTTGGCTGGCGGGGATTTTGCCTATTGAGTCCACTGCGGATTCGTAGCGGCGGTCAACGCAGAGCATCTCCACATCATCGTTTATGATGGAGCTAAAGTAGCTGGGGTAAACGTTAACGCCCAGTGCGTATTCTTGGAGGTGTATGCTTGAGAGGTCGTCTTGCGTTAGCATGCCTCGTTTGACCATTTCGTTGAATTGTTTACGGAAATTCTCTGGCGAGTTGGCGAGGAAGTAGCCTCTGCCGCCC
>Ga0105103_10001750_pt1 | contig 11639 bp, 9 predicted proteins | sample PPLLaktember2015_2_FD_79107 | JGI IMG/M metagenome (GOLD analysis project Ga0105103, IMG submission 79107) | Freshwater sediment microbial communities from Prairie Pothole Lake near Jamestown, North Dakota, USA - PPLs Lake P7 Core (6) Depth... | ecosystem: Environmental > Aquatic > Freshwater >...
AGCAAAACCTGCCCAGCGACTCACCCAACCGCGTGGTAGCACCCGCCACATAGGCCGGGTCAAACTCCACCGCGTCTTTGCGGAACAGCATGATCACGGTCGAGCCGAGCTTGAAGCGGCCCATCTCCTCGCCCTGGGCGAGCTCGATGACCCGGGGCACGGCCACGTAGTCGCGCAGCACCGGCTCGGAGGTGGGGGGTGCGACCTGCCCGGACCAGACTGTTTCTATCCCGGCCACCACCATCGCGCCCACCAGGATCATCGCCATGGGACCGGCGGCGGTGTCGAAATAACAGACCAGGCGCTCGTTGCGCGCGAACAGGCGCGGGACATTTTCCGCCGTCACCCGGTTCACCGAAAACAGCCTGCCGGGAATGTAGCTGGTGGCGGTGAGGCGACCCGCCAGCGGCATGTGCACCCGGTGATAGTCCCGGGGTGCCAGGTAAATAGTGGCGAAGCGCCCGTCGGCAAACAACCCGGCGCGCTCGCTGTCGCCGCCGAGCAACTCCCAGGTGCTGAAGGACTGGCCCTTGGCCTGGAAAATGCGCCCCCCCCGGATGTCACCCAACTGGCTGATGGCCCCGTCCGCCGGGCAGATGACATCCGCTTCCGCCGGGGAGCGGGCATCTTCCCGCAGGGGCCGGGTAAAAAACGCGTTGAAGCTGGCGTAGCTGGTGGGATCGGGGTCCGCCGCCTCGGCCATGTCCACCTTGAACTGGCGGATAAATATGTGGATCAGCCAGTTCTTCAGCCACAGCGGGTGGCGCAGGTCCGCCAGGGCACCGGTACAGCGCGAGAGCAGGTGCTGCGGCAATATGTGCTGTAAAAAGATGAAAATCTTGTCCATAGATCGTAGTGTTACACCCTAGGAATGAGGAACAGCGGATTATAACAGTGAAGACGTGGCTGCTGGCACTTATGCTCGCCGTGCCCCCACTGGCCTATGGTCAGCCCCCGGAAAAGGCGAGGCCCGACGACAGCATCGAGGGCTGGGAGCCGGCAGTGCCCGCGGACCCCAAAGAGGCCACTGTCGGCTGGATGGACTCCAGCCATTCCTACGCCACCGAGAAAGCCCAGGACCTGGCCGAGTGGGTGGACGCATACTTCGGGACCCCGAACTACGAACTGGAAGCACCGGAGTCCCAGCTGCGTCTCGATTTAACCACCGACTGGGACCAGCAGGACGGCAACAACAACAACATTCGACTGCGCGGCAAGATCCAGCTCCCCAGGGTGTCAAAGCGCCTCAACCTGGTGTTCAACGAGGAGTCGGGCGATGAACTCGATCCCAGGACAAGCGGCGAACCCGTGCGGGATGACAGCTTTGGCCTGCTGTACCGGGTATCCGAGGGCGAGAACTCGCGCTTCGACCTCACCATGGGAATCAGCTGGAACCACCTGCGCCCCGGCGCTCGCTACCGCTACCAGGGCGCCCTGGGCGAGGCCAACACCTACCGCTTCACCCAACGCCTGCAGTACGAGGACAGCGAGGGCGCCTATGCCACCAGCCAGATCGAACTGAACCGCCTGCTGGACCAGAACACGATCCTGCGCCTGAACAATCGGGCAGTCTACGGGGAGGAGACAGCCGGCACTGAATGGATAAGCCGCCTGTCCCTGTTCCAGCGCACCCACACCGTCAATCGCAACCACGTCATGGGCATCAGCTACTTCGGCGCGGTCAACGGGGTGACCGACCCCGACTATGTGAAGAATTATCGCCTCGGCGTACTGCTGCGCCGCCAGGTCTACCGCAAATACCTGTTCCTCGAACTGGAGCCTGCCTACAACTACCGCAAGCAGGACCCGGAAGACAAAAGGCAATTCGCCTGGAGCGTCGCACTGCGCCTGCAGATCGCACTTGAGCGCGACCTTGCGCGCAAGAGGGACAGGAAGCGCTGGCAGCAGCGCGAGGTGGAAGAGCTGGAGGCCCCACCGGACCGGCCACTGCTGGCGCCGGAGGAAATGGGGAGCGGCCCGCGGCCGCCCCCCGATTCAATACCCGAAGGGGACGACCTATAGGTTTTCCTCGGCGAAAGCCGCCAGCCGCGAACGCACGATACCGTTGATGTGCATGATCCCGGCATGGGGGTAGGCCTTGCTCTTTTCCACCAGGTAGGTCAGCCCGGAGGTCAGCGGCGAGATGTACTTGTTGTCGATCTGGGCGAGGTTGCCCAGCACCACGATCTTGGAGTCCGCCCCCACCCGGCTGATCACCGACTTGAGCTGGAACTGGGTCAGCCCCTGGGCCTCGTCGATGATGATATAGGCATTGTTGAACGAGCGGCCGCGCATGAAGTTGAGGGACTTGAACTGGATGTTCGCCCGCTCCTTCACATAGCTGATACTGCCGTGGCAGGACTCGTCGGTGCCGTGCAGGATCTCCAGGTTGTCGTCGAAGGCGGCGAGCCAGGGCGCCATCTTCTCCTCCTCCGTTCCCGGCAGGAAGCCGATTTCCTCGGCCAGCGGCGGGGTGGAGCGGGCCACGATCAGCTTCGAGAAGCGCTTCTGTTCAAGGATGGCATGCACGCCGTAGGCCAGCGCCAGCAGGGTCTTGCCCGAGCCGGCGGGGCCTGTCATCACCGTCATGTCGACGTTTTCATCCGCCAGCAGGGACATGGCCATGGCCTGCTCCAGGTTGCGCGGCACCAGGCCCCAGAAGCGCCGGTTCATCAGGTTGTCGCGGCTGTCGCAGCGCAGGTAGACGTACTCCCGCTCCACCCGCTTGACGAAGGCCATGAACTGCTGGTCGTCGTACAGGAACATATTGGGGTAGGCCTGGGGCAGGGACTTGCGCGGAATCCGGTGCAGGGTGCAGTCGCCTTCGCGCAGGGTGTCCACCTCGCTGATGGTGGACCAGAAGTCACCCTCGATATGCTCGTAACCCTTCGCCAGCAGGTCGATATCGTCCAGCACCCGGTCCCGGCGGTAATCCTCCACATGCGCCAGGCCCGAACCCTTGGCCTTGATCCGCATGTTGATGTCCTTGGTCACCAGGCAGACGAACTCGTTGGGGTGCTCGGCCTGCAGGCGCAGGGCGACATTGATGATGCGGTTGTCGTTGGCCTGGGCCTGGGTGTCGTCCAGGTAGGGCACCGCGCTGCTATCCGCCATGCGCTGGTCGGGGTAAATCGCCAGGGTGCCCAGCGGGCTGCCGTCCAGGCTGGTGCCAGGAACGCTCACGCCCTGCTGGATCTGCTGCGGCGTGGCATTGTCCACCACCTTGTCGATCATCTGGATGGCGATGCGCGCCTCCCGGCTCACCGTCTTGTCGGGGCGATCCTTGATATGGTCGAGCTCCTCCAGCACGGTCATGGGAATGACCACATGGTGCTGCTTGAAGGCGGTGACCGCCGTGGGGTCATGCAGCAGGACATTGGTGTCCAGCACGTAGGTTTTCCTGACGACTGGTTTAAGGGTGGTTTTTCCTACACGCAGGGCTGAGCCTGAGTCCATAGAGGATTCCTCGTCGATGTATCACTGGGTAATGGTCCGGGGAGTTTTTTGTTGTCGTCCGACAGCAGCGGTCGGGGTCGGGGTGGATGGGAGGGTGTAGGATGCCCGAGCCCTGGTGGCTCGCTGGCTGCGCGCTTGCGCTGACTGGGTGACACATGGCAACAGACGATGTGCTGTGCTGCCTGCATCCGGAAATCTCTCAATGGCTGTTCCCGGTGTGGCTGGTCTCTACTGCGTTGCAACGATTATCAAACCCGCTTCGAGCGCCTGTCAATGGCAAGGGGAATGGCAATGGCAATATTCACCGCCTTGACGCACTGCGGGCCATATCTCACTGACACAGCGGGTAATTTCCGCTACGATAGCGCGCCTGTCTCCAGCAAAACATAAGTAGCTCGCTGCATGCTCAACCAGGACGCCCTGTCGCAACTCAAAGGCCTCAAATCCCAGATGGAGGCCGAGAAGGAACACGCCGAGGCGGTCATCAAGGGTACCCAGAACCGCTACGGTTTCGCGGTGCTCGACGACGGGCGCGAAATTTTCATCCCACCTGACGAGATGCTGAAAGTCTTTCCCGATGACCGGGTGCAGGTCTGTATTCGCCCGGCCAAGGACAACAAAACCATTGCCGATATCGAAAAGCTGGTGGACAGCCCGCTGGGGGATTTCACCGGGCGCTGCGTACGCAAGGGCAAGGCCGTGTTCGTCGAGCCCGACCTGGCGCAGCTGAAACGCTGGTTGTTCATACCGCCCCACGCCCGCAATGGCGTAAAAGAAGGCGACTATATCCGCTGCGCCATCCTGCGCCACCCCATTCGCGACGGCAAACCCCAGGCCAAGGTGCTGGCGGTGATCGGTGATGACAACACCCCCGGCATCGAGAACCTGTACTGCATGGCCAAATACCGGCTGGCATCCCAGTGGAGCGCCGCGAGCCGGCAGGAGGTCGAACGCCTGGTGGCCGAGTGCCGGCCGCTGGAAGCCGGCAAACGCCGCGACCTGACGGACCTGGAGTTCATCTCCATCGACACCGTCAAGACCCAGGACATCGACGACGCCCTGTACGCACAAATCAGCAGCACAGGCTGGACCCTGTTCGTCGCCATTGCCGACCCGACGGCCTACATCGTCCCCGCCAGCGAACTGCACCGGGACATACTCGCTCGAGGCTCGTCGGTGTACTTTCACGGCGACGTGCTGCCGATGCTGCCGGAGGAGCTGTCGCAGGATACCTGCGCCCTGTCCGAGGGCAGCGATCGCCCGGCCCTGGTCTGCAAGCTGGCCGTCAGCGACGACGGCGAGGTCGGGAATTGCGAATTCCTTGAGGCGATTGTCCGCTCCCGGGGCAAATTGTCCTACTACGGGGTCGAGCGCTATCTCAGCGGCCAGGGCAGCGAACTGATGAGCCATGCCACGCCGCTGGAAGCGCTGTACCAGGTGTTTCGCGCCCTGCGCGCACACCGGGAAAAGCACGGGCTGGTGATGGAGGAGCGGCGCGAATACCGCTGGATCCTCAACGACCGCAAGCAGATCGAAACCATCGAGCCCTATGAGAAACTGCTGTCGCAGAAGCTGGTGGAGGAGTGCATGATCGCCGCCAACCGCTGCGCCGCCCGCTTCCTGCGCGAACACGGGGCCAATGGCCCCTACGTCATCCACCCCGGCATCCGCGCCGACCGGTTGGATGAGGCCCGCAAGTTCCTGGCCATGCACGCGCCGGGCATCGCGGAGGCCGACCCCACCAGTGTGACCGGCTACCGTGACATTGTGCGCCACCTGTCCGCCGATGAGCACCGGCTGCCGCTGCGGGCGATGATCAACCGCCTGCTCACCCGCGCCGAGTTGAGTCACGAGCCGGGCGCCCACATGGGCATGGCGTTGGAAACCTACACCAATTGCACCTCACCCCTGCGCAAGTATGTGGATTTCCTGGTACACCTGCAGATCAAGGCGGTGCTGCACCAGCAAACCCCCGACCGGGTGAACCCCGAGCAGCTCGTCGCCCTCGCGCAGAGCCTGCAAAACATCCGCAACGCCACCCAGGAGGCCGAGCGCTGGCTGGCGGGAAAATACCTGGCGCGCCTGGCCGCCAGCGGCGACGTCACCTTCAGGGCACGGCTCAGCCACGTCAACAGCAGCGGCTTCACGGTACGCCTGGACGACAGCGGGCTGGAAGGCTTTGTCGATCTGCGCAAGGACCCGGAAAAATTCAGCTACGACAAATGGGGCGCGAGCCTGACCAGCACCACGCGCAGGTTCCAGCTGCAACAGGCAGTGGAACTGCGCTTCCTGGGGGTGGATGCGAACGACCAGCACCGGGCCCTGTTCGCCCTGGTGGAGGGTTGCGGGCTGAAGCCGCCGAAAGCGGACCCAAAGGAAGTCACCGCTGCTGCGAGCTAGTGGGCGCGGCGGCCCGGCATCGAGACGAGGGCCCACCCCGCCCCGGGAACAGTCAGATCAGAAGCTGGCGTGGCCGGGGGTGCGGGGAAACGGTATCGCGTCGCGCACATTGTCCATGCCAGTTACGTAATTCAGCAGGCGCTCGAAGCCCAGGCCGAAACCCGCGTGCGGCACCGTGCCGTAGCGGCGCAGGTCGCGGTACCACCACAGCTCCCGCTTCTGGTGCTCATCCATGCGCGCATCCAGCACCTCGAGGCGCTCCTCGCGCTGGCTGCCGCCGATGATCTCGCCGATACCCGGCGCCAGCACGTCCATCGCCGCCACCGTCTCGCCATCGTCATTGAGGCGCATGTAGAAGGCCTTGATATCCTTCGGGTAGTTCATCACCACCAGGGGGCGCCCCACGTGCTGTTCGGACAGGTAGCGCTCGTGCTCCGAGGCCAGGTCCAACCCCCAGGCAACCGGGAATTCGAAGCACTGGCCACACTGCTGCAGGATGTCGATCGCCTGGCGGTAGTCCATCCGCTCGAACGGGCTGTCGATCACGGTGCGCAGACGGCTTATCACGGTGGAGTCGATATGCTGGGCGAAGAAGGCCATGTCATCCTCGCGTTCTTCCAGCACCCGGGTGAACACATGCCGCAGCAGGTCCTCGGCCAGGTCGGCGTCGTCGTGGAGGTCGGCAAAGGCGATTTCCGGCTCCACCATCCAGAATTCCGCGAGGTGGCGGCTGGTGTTGGAGTTTTCGGCGCGGAAGGTGGGGCCGAAGGTGTACACCTTGCTCATGGCCAGGCAGTAAGACTCCACCTCGAGCTGGCCGGAGACCGTGAGGAATGACTCGCCGCCAAAAAAGTCCTGGCTGAAATCCACTGCGCCCGCCGCAGTGCGGGGCAGGTTGGCCAGGTCCAGGGTGCTGACGCGGAACAATTCCCCCGCGCCCTCGCAGTCGCTGCCGGTGATGATCGGCGTATTGATCCAGTAAAAACCGTTGCTGTGGAAATAATTGTGGATGGCATTGGCCAGGGTGGCCCGGACCCGGGTGATGGCGCCGATGGTATTGGTGCGCGGGCGCAGATGCGCCTGGGTGCGCAAGTATTCGAAGCTGTGGCGCTTCTTGGCGATTGGATAGGTTTCGGGGTCGTCCACCCAGCCCACCACCTGCACGCTCGCTGCCTGGATCTCGACGCTCTGGCCCTTGCCCTGGGAGGCCACCAGTTCGCCGCTGATCACTACGGCGCAGCCGGTGGACAGGCCCAGCACCTCCGATTCGTAGTTGGCCAGGGACGCGGGAGCCACCGCCTGAATCGCATCAAAACAGGAGCCGTCATGCACGGCCAGGAAAGAAATTCCAGCTTTGGAATCCCGCTTGCTGCGCAACCAGCCCCTGACGCGGACCTGCTGCCCGACGGGCAGCGCACCCGCCAGCAGGCGCTGTACGCTCGTGTATTCGGCCATCGGCGGCTACCTGGCGATACGCGTGATCTTGGTGCCTTCCAGGGTCAGGTTGTACATCAGGCCCTCATTGGAAAACACAAAACCGATCACTGCCTGCTGCAGGGTATTCGCGTCGATACTGCCATCCGCCCCCAGCGTGGCCAGGGCCACGCTGCCATCCACCCCCACGGTCCAGCCTGCGCTGTTCTGGAATTTTTTCAGGGCCTCTTGCGTCATAAAAAGAAGGACCTTGGATTTCTTCTGGATGCCCGCCTGCAGGCCGAAAGAGGCCCCGGCGGTAGTGAAATAGGAGGTCGGCTTGCCGGGCACCAGCAGGGTGCCCTCGCCGAACTCGCCGCCCACACCAAAACCCATCTTGACCACATCGGGGAAGACCAGCACACCGGCCGCCTGGTCGAGTAGCTCTCCCGCCTTGCCGGTGTGCTTGCGCAACTCTTCCAGCGCCGCGACGCTGCCGCTATCTATGGTCTCCTTGCTGTCTGCCCGCAGCAGCGGCGCCGGCGCAAGCAGCAAGAGGGTCATCAGCGCCGGGATAATCGCGCCGCGTGTCAAATGGAACATCGTCAGTTCTCCCTGGGATTCTTCAAGTGGAAACACAGCGTTGGCACCGTGTGCCGACCCGACCCCGCAGGGCCACCGGCGGCGGGGATTCTACACCAAGCGCGCGATCCGGTGCAGTTAGCCTGCAAACCTTGTAGAGGTCGCCAAATGCCGCTCTAATAGCGCCGGGTGCTACCACGAATCAGGCGCGCAGGTAACAACATGAAAAAACACGCTATTGAAACCCTCGAGGGCGGCAGCTATATCAGCTTCGCCACCCGCAAAAAATCCGGCGATTTTGTCGCCACGCCGGTCTGGTTCGCCCCGGACGGCGACAGCTACTACCTGTTCTCGGCAGGCGACGCTGGCAAGGTGAAGCGCCTGCGCAATTTCAGCGAGGCGCGCATCGCCGCCTGCACGGTGTCCGGCAAGCTCACGGGGGAGTGGATGGATACCCGGGCCTTCCTGCTCGACCAACCGGCGGACACGGCGCTGGCGTTGCAGGCCCTGCGGCGCAAGTACGGCTGGCAAATGAAGATCGGCGACTGCTTTTCCACCCTCACCGGAAAAATGAATCGGCGCCAGTACATTCGGGTAGAGCGACCTAAGCGCCGCGCGGCGTCGCGCTGAGCCCGGCCCCCGCCAGCTGCGCCTTGCGCACCGCGTCCAGCTGCCGCCGGTAGTCGCCGATCTCCGTCTGCAGGCTGGCGACATCGATCGCCCGCTCCATGTCGAGGGCGGCCGCATCCAGGTCCCCGAGCCGGTAGTGGATGAGCCCGCGGCTGAACAGCAGGTGGCCGTCATCCGCCAGCAGCGCCACCGCCCGATCATAGTGGGTGAGCGCCGCCGGCCAGTTCCCTGCCGCCGCCGCTTCGTCGCCCTGCCAGGCGTGGTAGTAGGGGTTGGCCTGGCGATGCCGGTCGACCCTGCCGAGCCAGTGCGCCTGCTCCTGCAGGCGCCCTTCCAGGCCATAGAGCACCGCCAGGTTGGTCATCGCTGAGTACTCGCTGCCATCCAGGTCCAGTGCCTGCAGGTAGCTCTGCTCCGCTTGCCTGTGCTGGCCGTTGCTGCGGTAAAGGGCGCCGAGGTTGACCCACAAGTGAGCATTGGCGGGGCTCAACTGCAGCGCCTGCACCAGGTAGTACCACGCGGTCGCCAGCTCCCGGCGACCCAGGGCATCCATGGCGATATTGTTGTAGTACAGGGCCTCGGCCTCGGCGTCGCTCAGTTCCCGTGATGCTGCAATTTTTCGCGCGGGCAACGGGTCGATATCCACCATGTAGTGGGTGCCGTTCGGCAGGCGCACCAGCACATTCACGTGCAGCCCGACCTGCACCCGCTCGCCCACCCGGCTCCACTGGGGCCGCACCTCGACCCACTGGTAACGCGCATCCAGCCCGGCTTCCCGCGCCAGCGCCACGAACAGGTTGGCGTAGGACAGGCAGTTGGCGAAGCCCCGCTGGAACACCTCGCGCGCGCTGCCCTCGGCGGAGGGATCGTACTGCATGTCCAGGCCGCCGGCTCCCCGCACCGCCTGGTGCAGGGACATCAGCCTAAGGCGCTGGTCGGACTGGTCGATGGTATAGCGCGCGACGAACTGCCGCATGGGCTCATCGACGGACAGCAACTCAGCCCGGGGCACGCGGTTGGCGGCATCCGCTACCGTCAGGGTGGCATCGCCAAGCTGCAGGGGGGGAAGACTGCCGATGGTGGCGTTGTCCACCGGCGAGCCAGCACAGCCGCTGAGGCAAAAGGCCAGCATCAGCAGCGCGACTGCAAGGGGCCGCCCCCGCCCACTCGAGCGCGGGATCTGCCCTGTAAAGTTCGGCCTGGAAGACGCCATACGCCCCTCCTCAGGCCCATTATAGGCCAGCGATGGCTCCCGGTGCGCCCCCATTTTGATCTGTATCAATGCAGGGCTTGCGCGGCTGCGCGACGCTTTTTCCCTGGATCTGGCCTAAAGAGCAATAAGGAGGAGCAATCCCATGACCCAGCACTTGTCCCCCGAAGATACCGCCGCGGATCGGCGCGCCATGCGGCAGCTGTTCACTGTCATCGGCTGCTTTGTCATCGCCACCGCGATCCTGGCCGTGAGCGTCGGCCTGCTCATGGGCTAGGGCTTCAGGCCGCCGTGTGCATGCCGCACTCGCGGCCGTCCTGCACCTTGGTAGGGTCGAAGTAATGCCGGCAGCTGGGTAGCCGCTGCCGCGCCATGTAGTCCTCCACCTGGTCCTGTGACCAGTTGAAAATTGGCGCGACCTTGATAATGCCGCGGCCGTCCATGGACACGATGTCCAGGGTTTTGCGGTGGTCGGTTTCCTCCCGGCGAATACCGGTCAGCCAGACCTCGGGGGCAAAGTCCTGCAGGGCCCGTTCGAAGGGCTCGAGTTTCACCTGCCGGGTGAATTCCCGGTGCCGCTCTTCCTCGTCCACCGTGGGTATACCGCCCATGATCGCGTTGCGCCGTTCGCTGGTCATCTTGGGAGAGTAGACGTGGATGTTGATCCCCAGGTCGCGGATCAGGCGCTCGGCCACCACGTAGGTGTCGCGCAGGTTGTAGCCGGTGTCCACCCAGATGGTGGGCAGGTTCTTGTCGACCTCGCTGACCATGTGCAGCAGCACTGCGGCATTGCGGCCCATACTGGTGGTGGCGATGGTCGGGCGCCCCAGACCCAGCGCCCAGCGCACGACGTCCTGCGGGCTGGCATCCCGCAGGCTGGCGTTTACGCTGTCGAAATCCATTTCCGGGGCTCGCATGGCTCGCATTTTTCGGTTCGGGGGCCGCACTGTAAAGAACAGGAAAGCGGTATACAAATAACTAAGCTTCATATGGTTATTCTTGCCCGGGGGCCGCTGGTCGCAGCGGCGCCGCGCTGGCGGAAATCGCCAGTTTTGCTGGCATCGAGTCGCACTTGCCCGCTCCCGGGCGGGCGCGAATACTGGCGCCAGTATCCATTGTGCCCATCTCCCGGAGAGCCCCATGCGCAATCCCCTGTGTGAACGTCTCGGTATCGACTATCCCATTTTTGCCTTCACCCACTGCCGCGATGTGGTGGTGGCCGTCAGCAAGGCGGGGGGCATCGGCGTGCTCGGCGCCGTGGGCTTCAGCCCTGCCCAGCTCAAGGAGGAACTGGACTGGATTGACGCGCACATCGGCGACAAGCCCTACGGCGTGGATATCGTCATTCCCCAGAAATACGAGGGCATGGGCGACATGGACGCCAAGGAGATGGAGGCCCAACTGTGGAAGATGGTGCCGCAGGAGCACATCGACTTCGCCCAGAAACTGCTGGCTGACGCCGGGGTGCCGCCCTGGCCGGACGGCACCAACACCATGGGCCTGATGGGCTGGACCGACGCCACCGCCACGCCCCTGCTGGAGGAGGCCCTCACCCGGCCCAAGTGTGTCCTGATTGCCAACGCCCTGGGCACGCCGCCGGCGGACAAGATCAAGATGGTACAGGACTCGGGCCGCCTGATCGGCGCACTCTGCGGCAAGGTGAAGCAGGCCGTGGCCCACAAGAAGGCGGGGCTGGATTTCGTCGTGGCCCAGGGCGGTGAGGGCGGCGGCCATACCGGCAGCGTGGGCTCCATCGTGTTGTGGCCGCAGATCGTCGACGCCATCGGCGATACCCCCATGCTGGCTGCCGGCGGCATCGGTGACGGCCGCCAGATTGCCGCGGCCCTGGCCATGGGCGCGGCGGGCGTGTGGACCGGCTCCCTGTGGCTCACGGTGGAGGAGGCCCATACCCAGCCCGCCCAGAAGGAATCGCTGCTCAGGGCCACCA
>Ga0105103_10001752_pt1 | contig 11635 bp, 9 predicted proteins | sample PPLLaktember2015_2_FD_79107 | JGI IMG/M metagenome (GOLD analysis project Ga0105103, IMG submission 79107) | Freshwater sediment microbial communities from Prairie Pothole Lake near Jamestown, North Dakota, USA - PPLs Lake P7 Core (6) Depth... | ecosystem: Environmental > Aquatic > Freshwater >...
ACATGCGGATGTTCAACAAAAATCAGGGTTCCGGGTAAAATATTCTCATCCCCATCCGGGCGTGAGGGATCCTTGATTTTGTTGTTGATCAGGACTCTGAAAACAGATTCCTGGTAATCCCAGGTCTCCTTATAATCTTTTAATCCAATATCTTGGTATTCAACACTATAACTCAATTTTTCTCCCTTCAGTAGTAAGTGATGCAAATATAAATATTTTTATCCAGCCTTTACATGTTTTTCTGCATGAAAAGATGATCTGACAAGCGGATGACTTTCAACAAAATCAAAACCCATTGCCAGGGCCTTTTCCCTGAATTCAATGAATCTTTCGGGAGCCAGGTATCTGACGACCTCCATATGACCGGTGCCTGGTTGAAGGTACTGACCTATAGTAAGGATCTTGCAGCCGGCGTTTGCCAGATCGGCTATTGTCTGCTCAATTTCGTCCTCAGTTTCACCCAGTCCGGCCATAATTCCCGATTTTGCCGGCTTACCTTTCGATGCAATATATCTTATAACATCGAGGCTCCTGTCATATTTTGCCCTGCTCCGGATCACCGGTGTGAGCCTTCTTACCGTTTCGATATTATGTGAAATAACATCAGGATCAGCATCGATTATCTTTTGAATGTCTTCCTCCCTGCCGTCGAAATCGGGGATCAGGGTTTCGATAGTTGTTCCCGGGTTAGTTTTTTTAATAGTTTTAATTGTCTCAGCCCAGAATGAGGCTCCGCCGTCAGGCAGATCATCACGGTCGACTGAGGTGATAACACAATGTTTAAGTTTCATTGTTTTGATCGAACCTGACAGTCTCTCAGGTTCTCCCGGATCAGGAGGAAGCGGACGCCCCGTCGTTGTTGCACAGAACCTGCAGGCCCTTGTACAGATGTCCCCCAGGATCATAAATGTAGCAGTGCCGGCATTCCAGCACTCACCAATATTCGGGCAGTTACCGCTTGTACAGATGGTATGCAGTCTGTTCGCCTCAACAAGCCGTTTTACCATAGTGTAATTCCCGCCGCTGGCGCGCTGCATTTTTAGCCAGACAGGTAATCTTCTTCCTTTCTGCATAACTGATATTATGACATGGCAAAGGTACAAAAAATTACCGATCTCTCAGGCCGGCCTGCCTATTCCTGATCTCTAACAGACTATCATAAAACCTGATTGACAATCTGAAATACTTAAGAAACCATTTCCCCTCTGATATATCTTATGATCCCTAAAATCAGCATGAGCAGAGGGCAATAATAACATTCTGATTAAAAAAACCTATATTTGTTACCTAACATTTCATTTATTAATAACAAAAAATAATACAATGACTGATAATCAATTTAAAATAAGCACCAGCTACCCTGCGGTAATAGGCGATTTCCCGAAAGTAGGAATCAGGCCTGCAATTGACGGGCGTGAAAGAGGTGTAAGAGAATCTCTCGAAGAGCAGGTAATGGGCATGGCAAAAAATGCTGCAAGGCTTATCTCAGCAAACCTGAGATACCCCGATGGCAATCCGGTTGAATGTATAATTGCCGACACCTGCATCGGAGGTGTTGCCGAAGCAGCCTTGTGTACAGAAAAATTCAGGAAAAACGGAGTCGGGGTAAGCCTCACTGTGACACCATGCTGGTGCTACGGCAGCGAAACAATAGATATGGATCCCGATATTCCTAAAGCCATCTGGGGCTTTAACGGAACCGAACGCCCCGGAGCAGTTTATCTTGCTGCCGCACTGGCCGGTCACACTATGAAAGGGATCCCAGCATTCGGCATCTATGGCCGTGATGTACAGGATTCAGACGACCAGGTTATACCGGGTGACGTCATAGAAAAAATTCTTCGCTTTGTAAAAGCGGGACTTGCAGTCTCATATATGAAAGGTAAGTCATACCTGTCAATGGGATCCGTTTCAATGGGTATCGCAGGTTCAATAGTGAAAGAAGATTTCTTCCAGGAGTACCTTGGCATGCGGAACGAATATGTTGACATGAGTGAATTCAACCGCCGGCTAAATGAAGAGATCTATGACAGGGATGAATTTGAAAAAGCCTTTAAATGGACGAAGAAATACTGCAAAGAGGGTGAGGACCTGAATGCAAAACCCTCATCAAGGGAGAAAAAAGACAAGGAGTGGGAAGTTGTTGTTAAAATGACCCTTATTGCACGCGACCTGATGGTTGGCAACCCAAAACTTAAACAACTTGGCTTCGGAGAAGAGTCGCTTGGCCATAATGCTATTCTTTCAGGCTTCCAGGGACAACGCCAATGGACCGACCATATGCCAAATGGCGATTTTCTTGAAGCTATCCTTTGCTCATCATTCGACTGGAACGGAATAAGACCTCCATACCTGGTTGCCACTGAAAATGATGCCATGAACGGAGTACCGATGCTTTTCGGTTATCTTCTTTCAAATACAGCCCAGATGTTCTCAGATATCCGCACCTATTGGAGTCCGGCAGCTATTGAAAGAGTGACGGGTTCAAAGCCCGAAGGGCTGGCTTCAAACGGGATTATCCACCTTATAAACTCGGGAGCTTCTGCTCTCGACTTCTCAGGGAAACAGAGAAAAGAGGGAGAAGCCTGTATAAAACCTTTCTGGGAAATAAACGCAAAGGATGCTGAAGAGTGCCTGAAAGCAACATCATGGTCACCGGCAAACACAGGATATTTCAGAGGCGGAGGCTTTTCATCACAGTTCACAACACAGGATGTGATGCCTCTTACTATATCCAGGATCAACCTGGTAAAAGGCATTGGACCAGTATTGCAGCTTGCTGAAGGCTATACTGTCGACCTTCCCGAAAAGATGAATAAAATACTTACTGACAGAACCGACCCGGGATGGCCTACAACCTGGTTCGCACCGCGTCTTACAGGTAAGGGGCCATTCACAGATGTATATTCAGTTATGGCAAACTGGGGTGCAAACCACTCGGCCTCAAGCTATGGACATATAGGTGCCGACCTGATAACACTGGCATCAATCCTGAGGATCCCTGTTTGTATGCATAACGTTCCGGAGGAGCAGATCTTCCGTCCGAGTTCATGGAGCGCCTTCGGAATGGACAAGGAAGGATCAGACTACAGGGCATGTACCTCATACGGAGCTCTTTACAAGTAAATCATCCTGGAATGGAACCTACCACTGATGATCCGAAAATGGAGATGAGCCCCGACATTCTTAAAAACCTGAATGCCACCCGGAAATGGACAATGTTCCTTGCGGTACTGGGCTTCATCTTCCTCGGATTCCTGATCATATTTGGACTGGTTACCAGCTCATTCCTGTCGTTTTTCAAATCTGAAGAGGTAAACCTTGGCATCCCTGAATCATTGATCATTGTCCTGTTTCTGGTAATAGCTACCATTTATTTCTTCCCGGTGTTTTCCCTGTTCCGTTTTTCCAGAAATATGCGCGATGCAGTGCAGACAAGTGATCTTAATAAATTAAAAAAGGCGTTTAAGCATCTGAGATTTTATTTCACATACACAGGCATTCTTGTGATTATAGTCCTGACAATATATGTTGTTGCGTTGATAGTCGCAGGAGCATCAATATCCCTGCTTACCGGGTTATGATAAACTCTGTTAATTTTACTTTCCGATACTTATGGGAGATGTTGTAATTGTTTTCGACTGCGGTGCAACAAACATCAGGGTAATTGCTATTAACAGCAAAGGTGTTATACTATCACAGGAGTCATTCCCGAACAATACACAGCCAGATCCTTTCTATCCGGCTTACAGGATCTGGGATGTAAGTGAGATATGGAATAAGATGTGCCGTGCTTCACAGAAAGTTCTCAGCCGTATCAATAAAAAGGATATTGCCGGCGTCACTGTTACCACTTTCGGAGTCGATGGTACACTGTTCAGCAGTGACGGCACAATGCTTTACCCTGTCATTTCGTGGCAATGCGAAAGGACAAAGCCCGTAATGTCGGATATCGGAAAGTATATCGCAGTAAGTGATCTTTACAGGGAGACCGGCGTCATGCCCTTCAATTTCAACACTATAAATAAACTGATCTGGCTTGTTGAACAGAAACCCGAAATAGTCGATAAAAGCTACAGGTTCCTTTTCATGCCCTCCATCTTTTCATTCCTTCTTACTGGTGAAATGGTAAACGACGCCACTATGGCAGGAACATCTATGCTGACTGATCAGAAAAAACGCGGATTCTCGCAGGATATATTTAAAAGGATAGGTTTCCAGCTGGAGAAGATGGGAACAGTTGCCGAAGCAGGGAGCATAACCGGCGTTGTGAACTCAAAGGCTGCTGCAGAAACATCACTGCCTGAAGGGATCCCCGTGGTGGCTACCGGGCATGATACACAATTTGCAATTTTCGGATCAGGAGCCGATAAAAACCAGCCTGTCCTTAGTTCAGGCACCTGGGAAATACTAATGGTGAGGGCTGAAGATTATAAATCTGGTCCTGAACAACTCGAAATGTCTATTACAACAGAGCTCGACGCGAAACCAGGGTTATTCAATATCGGAAATCAATGGATAGCATCGGGGGTTCTTGAATGGGTGCGAAAAACACTGTATCCCGATATAAAAGAAGATCCCTACGAATTCATGATCTCCGGGGCCGAAAGAGTACCTGCAGGGTGTAACGGGGTAAAGGTGGTGCCAAACTTCTATGAGGAGCTGAACGGCAAACCGGGAGGAGAGATAGTGGGCCTGACAATGGATTCGACACGTGACCAGATCTACAGGGCAATGCTTGAGTCTCTGGCAAAACGGCTCGCCGAAGGTAAAAATGCCCTTGAAAAGGCAGGCGGTTTTAAAACTGAAACGATAATTTGCGTGGGTGGTGGTTCAAAAAACAGGTTATGGAACCGGTTAAGGGCTGACTATACAGGGGTACCCGTAAAAATAACTGACCAGAAGGAGACAACTGTACTTGGAGCATCAATGTTTGTGCAGGCTGCCTGCGGAAACTTTACAACTCCCGAGGAGGCCAGGTCGGCAATTGACTATAAGGTTGAAATAATAGAACCCGGAAATGTCTGACCCGGAAATGCAAAAAAAGTACCCGGAATTTCTGAATCATCCCAATAAAACAACCAATCATGGAAATTGCGTATTTCAACGGTTCATTTCTTCCGGCAGAAGAAATCAGGATCAGCCCCGAAGACCGTGGCTTTCTTTTTGCCGAAGGCATTTATGAGGTTGTCAGGTGGTACCAGGGGTTTTTCTTCGATATGGAGAGCCATCAGTCAAGGCTTAAAAGAAGCCTGAAAGAGATCCGGGTGAACTGGCCCGGGGAAGATACCTTTCCGGAAATAGCCCTTGAACTTGTCAGGATAAATCAACTCAACTTACTGCCGGCACTGGTTTATATTCAGGTAACACGAGGTGCTGCAAGGAGGTCCCACGCATTTCCTTCCCCACCGGTTGATCCTACTGTTTATGCATTTGCCAGAAACTTCCTCCCCGAGAATACACAAAAAGAGGGAGGAGTCAGTGTAATGTTAAAAGAGGAAATGCGATGGAGCAGGTGCGACATAAAGTCAACAGCCCTGCTCCCGAATACACTCTGCTTCCAGGAAGCAATTGAAAATGATTTTTTTGAGTGTGCATTTGTAAAAGACGGACTGGTTACCGAATGCTCACACTCAAACATCTTTTTTATAACCGGAGGGGAGCTCTTTACTCACCCCGAATCGCCACATATCCTCTCAGGCATAACAAGGAAAAATATCATCCGACTCTCATCAGAAGCAGGAATTACGGTGATAGAGGAGCCTGTTAAGGAAAAACTTCTGTCAAAAATTGATGAAGTATTTATTTCAAATACCTCCGGAGAGGTTACTCCGGTCATTAAACTAGGGAATTATACGGTAGGAAATGGGGAGCCGGGAAAGATCACACGATTAATCCGGCAAAAATTCAATGAACACATCTGCTCATTAAAAGGTTAATAGTCACCTTATCGGCTGGTTGATTTTTTCTATATTTGCACAAATTTTTAAAAAGCTATTACTATGATTTTAAGTGAACAGGAGCAGATACGGAGGGAATCGCTGGTTGAACTGAGAAAACTTGGTATTGATCCCTACCCTGCTGCTGAATACAAAACAAATATTTTTACCCGGGATATCCCCGATGAATTTTCGGCTGAAGATTCCAGGTTGCAGGATGTATGCCTGGCAGGCCGTATTATGAGCCGTCGCATAATGGGTAATGCCTCATTTGCAGAAATAATGGATTCAACAGGCAGAATCCAGATATATGTGCGTCGTGATGATATCTGCCCGGGTGATGATAAAACAATGTATAATACGGTTTTCAAACGCCTGCTTGATATTGGTGATATTATAGGCGTAAAAGGCCATGTCTTCAAAACACAGATGGGTGAGACAACCATTCATGTAAAGGAGCTTACCCTGCTCAGTAAGGCAATAAGACCACTTCCTGTTGTTAAAGAGAAAGACGGGATACTTTTCGATGCTGTAACCGATCCTGAGATGAGGTACCGTCAGCGCTACGTTGATCTCATAGTAAATCCGCATGTCCGGGACGTTTTCCGGATGAGGACAATGATAATTCAATCGATGCGTGAACTCTTCAACTCGCGTGGATATCTTGAAGTTGAAACTCCAATATTGCAGCCTATCCCCGGTGGTGCATCAGCCCGTCCCTTTATCACTCATCATAACACACTCGATATTCCGCTTTATCTTCGTATTGCCAACGAACTATATCTTAAAAGGCTGATAGTGGGGGGATTTGAAGGCGTTTATGAATTTGCCAAGGATTTCAGGAACGAAGGGATGGACCGTACCCACAATCCCGAATTCACGGTGATGGAAATCTATATTGCCTACAAAGACTATAACTGGATGATGAGCTTCACCGAGGAGATTATAAGCAAGGCCGCCCTCGATCTTCATGGCAAAACAGAAGTGGTATATGGCGACAAGGTAATAAACCTCACTCCTCCTTTTAAAAGGATCAGCATGACTGATGCAATACATGAAAACACCGGGATTGATATCTCGGGTATGGATGAGGATGCACTGAGAAAGGTATGTGACAGACTCAACGTTCCACATTCTCCTGAAATGGGTAAAGGCAAACTTATTGATTCATTATTCGGCGAAAAATGTGAACATAATTACATTCAACCGACTTTTATAATTGACTACCCTGCAGAGACTTCCCCGCTTACAAAAATGCATCGCAGCAAACCAGGGATTACCGAGAGGTTTGAACTGATGATAAACGGGAAAGAGATAGCTAATGCCTATTCAGAATTGAACGATCCGATCGATCAGATGGACAGGTTCCAGGAGCAGATGCGCCTTTCTGAAAAAGGGGATGATGAGGCAATGTTCATTGACCTTGACTTCGTTAAAGCTCTTGAATACGGAATGCCCCCCACTTCCGGAATGGGTATCGGGATTGACAGGCTTACCATGCTGCTGACAAACCAGCCCTCAATCCAGGACGTACTCCTGTTCCCGCAGATGAAACCTCTGATACATAAGCACAGGGAAGAAAGCCAGAAGGAAGAATACCTTACGATTGGAATACCCGAAGAATGGATTGAACCATTAAAGAAACTCGGATACATTACTGTGGCTAAACTACAGGAAGTTGACAAAGCCGGAAAACTCGCCAATGACCTTAACGGATTCAACAAAAAAAACAAGCTCGGACTAAGCGGGCTGAGTCCGCAGGCTGTAGAAGAGTGGCTCAAAAAGTAATTAACAAGAAACTGATTACCATATCCGGACATTTTTTTTTATCTTTGACGTATAAAATTAAACAGTTTGCTGTTAAACAAACTGTTATATTTTTTTGTTGATTTTAATATTTTGCCCAGAATACCTTATGTCAATATTAAGAAAGGCTTTTCTGATTCTTCTTGCTGTCAACTTAACTGCCATTTCAAATGGACAGCAGGTACCTTTTAATCCATTTTCTCACAGGATCTTCAGTCCTTTTGTAGTCAATCCTGCCGTGGCTGGAAGCAAGGACTTCTTTGCTGCCGACCTGCTTGCTGGGTTCGTAGGGGAGAATTATTCCCAGATAATAAGCAGTAACGGACGTCTGACAAAAAAGGATCCTGCATATCTTCTTTCATCAGAAACATACAGGTTCACAAATATCGGAGTCGGAGGAGCACTCTTTAATGATATGTATGACCAGATTCAAACCTCAGGAGCCAGCGCAGCATTTTCATATCATATCCCGCTTAACAAGAATTCTCTTACCTTTTTATCTGTTGGTGCAGCAGCAAAAGGCATTTACCATCATTATGACGGAAGTGAAGATATTAGCATCCCTGAAAAGGAATTCATTTTTCCGGAAGTGGATTTTGGCATTTATTTTTATAACCCGGCCGGCTATGCAGGCCTGTCAGCAACCAACTTCCTGGGAAGACCCGAAGACCCTGACACTCTTACAAACTACCTGGTTCCCGTTTCACGTCATTATAACTTTATTGCCGGATACAAATTTATTGTAAGCCGGTCACTAAAAATTATTCTGGAACCTTCAGTAACAATTATAACCAACGACTCTCTTTCTTTCGATCCGAGAGAGAGTATAGAGCCTGCACTCAGAATGTATGTTGGAAACTTTTGCCTGGGAACATATTTTAATGATTACAGCAAAGTCTCTTTCTTCTTTCAGTATAAATACCCCAGATTTTATGTCGGAACATTTTTTGCATTGCCAAAAGATTCTCCTTTCTTCAAAAAATCTCTGACCGCAGAAGTTGCATTTGGATTGAATTTTTCTCACAAAAAAGCGGGAAACACTGAATATGGGCACTGGTAGAAATTATTTCATCAAAAATATGACAAGACTATCCGTAGTACTGTTGTTTATTCTGACCGGATTACTGATACCTTCAGTTTCAAAAGCCGGTATTGTACTCTCCGGCCCTGAAGGAGATAAGGTAGCGGCTTTGGGTACTGATATGATAATGCAAAATCAGCCTGTAAGGGTAAGGCCGATAAGACTCGATATACTTGCACCTTCACTGGGAGTAAAGTTTTACAGAGACGGCATTGTATTTCTTTCTCACTCGGGGAAAGAGGGGCAGATGCTTCGGAACCACGTAAATTTCGGAGGGGTTGATGCTTATTATGCAAATCTGACTGATTCGGTTATCGGAGATCATATGGTCTTTTCAATTTCCGAAACCTTTAAACTACCCTGCGAAGCAATGACCTTCACTGATGATTTTTCAGTTATGTACTATACAAGACGTGCCGATAAGAAAAGTCCTGAAAAGATCTATATGGCAAAATATCAGGCAGGTAAAGCAGGTAAGGGAATATGGATAACTGATTCAAAGCCGCTTAATATCTGCAACGACCGTTCCACTTATACCCATCCCGCCCTGAATCAGTCCGGCGAGTTTATGATCTTTGCCTCAAACCGCAAGGGATCAGCTGGTGGCCTCGATCTTTTCCTGTCAAAAGTTGAAGGTTTGGGTTGGTCCCAACCAGAGAGCCTCGGTGGAATAATTAATACGAAAGGGAACGAATCATTTCCTTTCCTCGATACAAAAAATAATCTTTATTTTTCTTCTGACGGTCATAAGGGATTTGGCGGCTATGATATATACTTCAGCAGATATAACGGGAAGGGATGGGATAAACCGGTAAACCTTACTCAATTACTTAATTCAACTGATGATGACCTGGCATTCAGTATCAGCCGTAAAGACGGGAAATCAGCTCTTTATACAACCCGGCAAAAATCGGGCAAAAACCCCGTTAGACTGTTCAACGTCACATTAAATGAAGATTACACCGTTAGCGGTATCAATGACCTTACTGATATATTCGTAAATTTAGCACAGCCTGAACCTGCCCTGGCTGAAAGACCGGCAATTGTTACTCCTGCAAGTGCAACAGATGCCGTTAAAAAAGAACCCATGAGGGAACAGATTAAAACAACTGAAGCAGCGACCAAACCTGCAGTGCCTGCAGAAAAGAAAAGCGCAACGGCACAAACCCAGCCAACAAAGCCGGTGGAGGCCAGGACCGTTCCTGCCGCCAAGACTGCTGACATACTCCCCCCTGCGTCAAAAGACATAGTGATCTACCGTATACAGTTCCTTTCATCGGCGAAACCCAGAGCCAGTTTTGAAATCACTGTTGCCGGAAATAAATACCCGACCTATGAATATTCCTATAACGGATTGAACCGTTATTGCGCGGGTGAATTTGTAACCCTTGAACAGGCAAGAAATCTCCTGAAAACATTCAAACAGGAAGGTTATACCGATGCATTCGTTGTTGCTTTCAAAAATGGTGTAAGATCACTCGATCAGGCTTTATTCAAATAAAGACGAAGTACACTGGCTTCAGTCATGTGATATTCGGCTCATCTTAGATAGTCAATAAACTGCAGATGCTCATTCTACTAAATCATCCACTGCTGACTCACAAGCTGACTCAGCTGAGGCGCAAAGAAACCGGCACAAAGGATTTCAGGGATACTCTTAAAGAGATTGCAGGTCTGATGGCTTACGAGATTACACGTGATCTGCCTGTGAAAGCTATAAAAATCGAAACCCCGATGGCAACCTGTGAAACAAACGAGCTTGCCTGTGACGTTGTTCTTGTTCCGGTATTGCGCGCGGGATTGGGTATGGTCGATGGTATTACAAACCTTATACCCTCGGCAAAAGTAGGTCATATAGGTATGTCGCGTGATCATAAGACTCTTGAACCAATGACATACTATTCTAAATTTCCCGATAACCTGTCACAGGCGATTGTTATGGTTCTCGATCCTATGCTGGCAACCGGGGGAAGCTCGGGCGAAGCTATTCAGGTACTGAAAGATAAGGGTGCAAAGACAATTAAGCTTGTATGTGTAGTTGGAGCGCCGGAGGGAGTAAGGAAAATTGAAAACGACCACCCCGATGTGCAGATATTCCTGGCAGGCCTTGATAAGAATCTCAATGAATCAGGTTACATAATGCCCGGACTGGGTGATGCTGGTGACAGGCTTTTCGGAACGACCTGAATATATTACTGGTTCAAATTATCTCTCGAATATTTAAGATAAACATTATTTAGCCCACAGAACCCTGATTTTTTGATTGTTACCTGCCCTTCATCAAGCACATAATTAAGAAATCCCACAATTACCGGATCGGCAGGCTTTCCTAATGAGCCTATTGTAAGTTCACGGCAGAGGGAATGCGGATAAAATCCAAGCCACAGACTTCTGTGGGCCTCCTTCAGGTTCATAAACGGGATTTCCTTTCTGTCAATCTTGTTGTCAAAATCGAGGTCGGATGGAATGACCTGTATATCACTGGTCCTCTCACCTGTTTCAGCATCAAAGGCATATGACAGATTACAGTAACCTATTGCAAGCTTATCTCCCTGAACCATTTTAAGCATTTCATCATCCCCGGTAACCCCGATACCTTTCAGATCAGCCCTGCTCCTGTAAAGGAATCCTGCCCAAATAACGGCAGCTCCCGACTCATCAGCTCTTGTGTAGACATTAACCTTTTCTTTGAAACTGGTATCCAGAACATCTCCCCATGTAACCGGTTTATCTGTTGTGAACAATTCAAGAAATTCGTCAGGACTGAGACCTTTCTGAAGTATTATATCAATATGCGGATTCTTCTGAT
>Ga0105103_10001754_pt1 | contig 11617 bp, 9 predicted proteins | sample PPLLaktember2015_2_FD_79107 | JGI IMG/M metagenome (GOLD analysis project Ga0105103, IMG submission 79107) | Freshwater sediment microbial communities from Prairie Pothole Lake near Jamestown, North Dakota, USA - PPLs Lake P7 Core (6) Depth... | ecosystem: Environmental > Aquatic > Freshwater >...
GGGGGAAAAGTATCAATAATGTTTTCTATCCAAAAAGAGTTACTTTCTGTATTGGGACTTGTTAAAATTATTACTTTATCCCTCATCTCTTCGATAGAACGCAAGATCATCTCAATTCTTTCCCCACATGAAAATGGATTTGAAATAGTATATGACAGTTGAGAGGCCGCAACACAAACAATCACTTCATCCTCAATTTTCAGAATATCTTTTATTGCCCTATAATGGCCATTGTGAAAAGGCTGAAATCTGCCTATAAAAAGACCCCTACTCATTAGATCACTTCAGGCTTTCAAGAAGGGAGGCAATCATTACCGGCAATATTACAGTTGCATCTCCTTCTATTGTAATAAACTCTGCATCCTCTCTTACCTTCCCCCAGGAAATAGCCTCCCTTATTCTTGCCCCTGAAAGAGAGCCGTCCCATTCAGGTGCAGTTGTTATATACACTGCATAGTCTAGGCCGCCTCTAAACTGGTTCCACCATATTGTATGGTGTTTTGATATACCACCACCGATCATCAATGCACCAGTTTTATCAGATGAGTAAATGAAATCACTTATAAGATCCTCATCTTTCATAAGATTAAGATTAAAATCTTTATGCCCATCCTGCCAGAAATAATAAAGTTGCCATCCCCAGGAACCGTCAAGAGGGCCCGGTAGTATCACAGGTATATTATTTTTATAGCACCAGTAGATAATAGAATCTTCCTTATTCTTTTCTCCTTCTAGGGCTTTTCCAAACTCTCTTACCAATTCGTTTGGGGAAACATCTCTAATACCTTTATCGTATAAATCTCCAATAACCTTTCTGACCTTCTCCTCAAGGATTTCTGAATAAGACTCATTAGGTATCAATACATTACCCTCCCTGTTTACACCTTCCTTATGGAGCTGTCTATCATCCATTTCAAATGAGCCGTGATAATAGTTTCTGTATACTCTTGCAATGTCATGGTCTAAAGTACCGGGGGTGGTGATTATCATATCAAAGAGTTTTCTTTTTACAAGCTCCTTGATTATTCCTCTTGTCCCTGTTGCTACTAAGGAAGCTGGGAAAGAAAGAATCCTCTTACACTCCTTGTCTTTTGTCATATTTTCTAAAATCTGTGAGCCATCCCCAACCTTTTTCGCAACGTACCCTCCAGAAAAGGCCATCTGATTAGTAAGATCTTTCATTGTCTTTATTTTATTAAGGTCAATATCCTTTACAATTTCTCTTTTCATAAAAATAACATGATTTAATTATCTTAAATAACTTTTCAATAACCTTAAATACTTTTTATCTATCTCATTTTTATGGAATTTAACATTCTCATCTGCGGAGTAGGTGGGCAGGGAACTATCCTCTCAGCATATGTTCTTGGAAATGCAGCATTAAAGGATGGTTATAAAGTAAGATTAGGTGAGATTCATGGCATGGCACAGAGAGGGGGTTCTGTTGTTTCTCATGTTAGGATGGGTGATGAAGTCTACGGTTCTGTTATCCCACAAGGGAAAGCAGATATTATAATCGCATTTGAGCCACTTGAAGCATTAAGAAATGTATCTTCTCTCAAAAAAGGAGGAAAGACGATACTAAATACCGAGAGAATAAATCCAATCTCCGTATCACTTGGAGAATGTGAGTATCCCCCAATTGATGAGATATTGTTCAATCTTTCAGAAAAAGGTAAAGTCTATCATTTTAATGCAACTGAAATTGCAAAAAGCGTAGGAAATCAGGTCACAATGAACATGGTAATGATGGGGGCTCTATCTCTTCTTGAAACTCCAATAAAAAATGAGACACTTTTAGAAACAATAGTATCTGTGCTATCTAAAAAAGCAGAGATAAACATGAAGGCTTTTGAGGCTGGAAGGAAAAAGATGGAGAGCATAATGTAGTTTAGATTTCTGCTATTATAGTTTCTCCCGCCTTTACCTTCTCCCCAACTTTTATCCTTGTTAAAGAACTAGAGGGATAAATAACGACTACTTGTGACCCAAGTTTTATCCTACCGATTTTATCTCCTCTACCTAAAGTTTGGCCCTCATTTACATAACAATCAATTCTTCGTGCAACTGTTCCGGCAATTTGGACTGTTACTGCTCTTGTATCTCCATCAATCACGACTATATTTCTCTCATTTTCTGTAATGACATTCCCAAAAGCAGGAGAATGACCACCTTCAATATAAATAATATCTATTACTCGGCCCGATATAGGAGCTCTATTCACGTGGACATCTAAAAGCCCCATAAAAATAGAAACCATTGTAAAATTTCCTTCAATACTGCCTTTTAGTTCAGGCAGGTAAATTATTTCGCCATTTTTTATTGTAAAAGGGATTTCACCATCCTTCACAACATCTATCGATATAACCTTTCCATCAGCAGGAGAAATAATAATATCTTTTTCAAAAGGAATAGATCTTTCTGGGTCCCTGTAAAAAACAATGCTAAAAACAACAAGTCCTATAATGATTAAACTTAGAAAAACAGCTACATTTCTTTTAAATTGGGGCACCACAAATGTTAAAAACATAGCTATTTATTTAAAATTAATCGTGATTGGTGTTCAACTAACGAAAACTATTATAAGCTATAGATATTGAATATTGTTTATTAGACCTAGAGGTGGTCCCATAGTCTTCATAGAAAAAGTTACAATGAAAGGATTTAAGTCCTATGGTAATAAAACTCTGACACTTCCAATTTCTAAGGGGTTCACCTGTATAGTTGGGCCAAATGGAAGCGGAAAGTCGAACATAACAGATGCAATATGTTTTGTTGTTGGTAGGATATCAGCAAAATCAATGAGGGGTGAGAGACTCTCAGACTTGATATTTAACGGAACAGACGATGAAAAAAAAGCCGAAGAGGCAATTGTTTCAATCACTTTCAACAATGAAGACGGTGGACTTCCAATCGATGAGAAAAAAGTTACGATTTCTAGAGCAGTAAATCTCAAAGGAGAAGGGGAGTACAGGGTAAATGGAAAAAGAGCCACGAGATCTTACATTTTAGATATCTTTTCTTATGTGGGCGTAAGACCTGATGGGCATAATATTGTAATGCAGGGAGATATTGCTCACTTTATTAATATGAATCCTGTTGATAGAAGGGGCATCATAGAAGAAATATCCGGGATTGCAGAATTTGATGATAAAAAAGACAAAGGCTTAAGAGAACTTGAAAAAGCACAGGAAAATATAACAAGAGTTGAGCTTGTAATCTCTGAAGTTAAAAATCGTCTTGATAGGTTACTCAGGGACAAAAAAGATGCTGAGAGATATCAGGAGATTGACAAAGAGATAAAAAATAAATGGGCTATTTACTATCACAGCAAATTAAAAGAGTTAGAGGATACAAAAATAAAACTTGAAGCAAATATAGAAAAAGGCCAAAAAGACATTGGAGAATTAAGGGCCTTAGTTTCTAAAATTATCCAGGACATATCAAACAAAGAAAAAGAGCTACTTGAGCTTGATGATGAATACAACCGCAAAATGGAAATGGACAGCATCAACATAACAAGGGAAATTGAAAAGATTAAAGGAAATATTTCATCAATAAATCAATCAATCGAATATGAAAAAAAGGAACTTTTCTCAGTAAAGAAAGAGATCGATGAACTAAAGAAAGAAATCTCTGACAATGAATTAAAAATCAAAGAACTATTAGACAATAAATTTAAACTGGAAACGGAAAGCGCTGAAGTTGAATCAGCTATCCGAAGTAAGGAAGCTGAATATAGAAAACTACTTGATGCACTCTCTGGAAAAGACGGGATGTTCCTAAAAATTAAAGAGAGTTTACTCGAAGTGGATAGAAAACTTGAAAAAAATAGAAAAGACTATCTTGCACTAAACAAAGAACTTGATTCATACAATGCATCTGTCTCGCTTCTGGACCAAGACACGAAACGAATCACAACAGATATCAAAAAAATAGATGATAAACTATCTGATATTGAAAAAAAATTAAAAGAAAAAGAATCAAAATTCTCAGTTCATGAATCTAATCTTAAAAATAACAGTAACGACAGCATCACCCTCACTCAAAGATATCAAGGTCTAAAAAGTGAGTTATCCAAAGTGGAGTCTGATTCAAAGCAGACTTTATCCCAATTTGAAAATTTAAAAGCCAGAATAAACGTAAAGAAAGAAGCCCAGAATGACATCACTGGGGGGCAAAGAGCGATTGCAGAGATTTTAAAGGCCAAGAATGATAAATTAATACCAGGAATTTACGGGACTATTTCTGAGCTTGGAACTACGAAAGAGGAATATAGTCTTGCACTGGAAGTTGCAGCAGGGTCAAGACTTACAAATATAGTTGTAGAGGACGATAATGTTGCAAGGGAATGTGTCAAATTCCTTAAGAATCTTAAAGCCGGTCGTGCAACATTCTTACCATTAAATAAACTTGTTACGCCCAGAATAACAAATGCTCCAAAGACAAAGGGAGTTGTCGGGCTTGCAATTGAACTAGTATCTTTCGATGAGAAATTCAGAAAAGCGTTTGAGTATATATTTGGAAGAACTTACATAATTGAAAATATTGACGTTTCTAAAACTATAGATAATACAAGACTTGTAACACTTGATGGTGACTTGGTAGAATCCTCAGGTGCAATAACTGGCGGTTATTATACTCGAAAGAAATTTTCTGTTTCTTTTAACATTGAAGAAGATAACTTTTCCTTAAAAGATTTGGAGAAGAAGTTATCTGAATATGATTTAAGAAAACAATCGCTCAAAACAGAAATAGAAAAACTTGAAGAAACTTTGAAAAATCTTAGTATTACTAAAGCAGAATCAAATTCTGAAATTGCTACAGCAAATAGAGAAAAAGACGAACTTTTAAAGGAAAAGAGTTCTTTACAAAAGGAAAAATTAACATTTGAGAAATCTATCGAAGAGCTAACAAAAAAACTTGAAAAACAAAAGAGCTTGGCTTCTGATACAAAAATTAAAATTGAACCCATCTTGAATGAAATAGCTAAACTTGAGAAGGAGAAGGCAAACGTTGAGAAAGGCATAGAAGATTCTACAACAGGCGAAATAGGCGAAGCGCTTGAACTTGATCTAACAGGCCTTAGAACTAAAAACTCTGAGATGTCCTCACAAATATCCTCAATTAATTCAACTCTTGAATATCTTAAACAATCGAATGTTAAATCCAATGAAAAAATAGATTTAAGAAAACCTCAGGAAGAGGCAATTTTGAAAAAAATATCAGAGCTTGACAGTAGCTCAAAAGAAGTTAATGGGATCCTCAAAGATAAAGAAAAAGTGGATTCTACAATCAAAAAAGAATTATCCACATTTAACCAAAAGAAGAGGAGCCTTGCAACTGATACTTCTGATTTAAGAATTAAGAAGGATAACAAAATTGAAAAAATATCAAAATTAGAATCTGACCTTAACTTGTGGTCTTCTGAAATTAAGACCCTAATAGAGGATATAGCCGATTTCTCTAGACACGCTTCAGATTATGAACTGCCTCAGGAATTTTCTAAACATCCAGACAAGCTTAAAATTGAGATAGAATCGTTGGAAAAGGAAAGAGAAAAATTAATGCCTATTAACATGAGGGCAATTATAGAATATGAGGAAGAGGAAGGAAGATACAATACCCTAAAACTCAGGAGAGACACACTCATAGAAGAAAAGAATGCAATTCTTAACTTCATAGGCGAAGTAGAAAAAGAAAAATCTGAAGTATTCCTAAAAACATTTAATGAGATCGCTTCTAACTTCTCAGAGATATTCTCCGATATATCTCCTGACGGAACTGCACAACTTCTTCTCGAAACAGAAGACAATCCATTTGATGGCGGAATAATAATAGATGCTAAACCCTTGGGTAAAAACGTTAAAGCCGCTGTTTCATTAAGTGGTGGAGAAAAGGCTATTACTGCACTGTCATTGATATTCGCCATTCAGCGTCACAAACCATCACCTTTCTATATACTTGATGAAGTAGATGCAAATCTTGACGATACAAATGTAGAAAGAACTGCTGAGATGATAAAGAGACAGGCTGAAAAGACACAGTTTATTGTAATTACCTTAAGAGAAGGAATGATGTCACGAGCAGAAAGACTGTTTGGAGTTTCAATGTACAAGAAAGGACTCTCAGCGATGGTTGCACTTGAAGTCGAGAAGGTAGTTAAACAGGAGGAGGCATTAGCCTGATCCAAGAAGATGTCCTGATTCCTGAGATAGGGCCAATAGACGTTCTTATGGACCTTGTTCTGTCAAGGGAAATTGATCCATGGGACATCGATATAATAGATCTTACAAATAAGTTTCTGGAAAGAATTAGAAAATTAAAGAATCTTGACCTAAGGATTTCAGGCAAGACAATACTTACCGCCTCTATTCTTTTGAGAATGAAAAGTGAACAATTGATGAGAGAAGATAAAAAGGAAGAGGAAGACGAAGAATTTTTTGATTTCTGGGAAGATATTGAAAATGCTGAATTTGAAATAGATGATATTAAGCCACCTTTAAGAAGAAGAAATGTTGGCAAGATGACACTCCCTGAACTTTTTGAAGCTCTAATCGATGCTTTAGATGAAGGAGAAAAACCAAAAAGGAAGATTATAGCTAAACTAGGCCCCCAGCTTTATCAAATTGATGAAATCAAGGCAGATATTAGAAAACAGGTAGAAAAACTCTATCAGCATCTATTGGAGCTAAAAGACATAAATGACATCATACCCTTTAGAGATTTACTTGAGGAGAGAACTTCAAGAGAAGTTGCAAGAATATTTCTTTATATACTGTTTCTTTACAGCGATAAAAAAATAGATGTTACTCAAGAAATAATGTTTGGTGAAATATTCATTAAAGTTCTGTAACTTTTTCAATAAATCCCATTTTGTAAAGCTTATAAAATGTAGGGATATCGAAAAGTTCTGGAATGTCTTTTTCTGTGACTCGTCCTTTTGAAGACATTATTGAAAGCACATTAACTTCTTCTTCTGAAAATCCTTTAAACTCCTTCAAATAAGCAATATTATACGATTTCGCTTGATCTGAAAGCACAAAAAAAGACTTCTCAAGTTTTTTTCTTGAGAGCCCACCTTTCGGGAGTACCGAAAGAATAAAAAGAAGGACTGTTATAACCGAAGTTCCTTGTAGTATAGGTTCTATAATGTCAAGTATGTCTTCCCTGCTCACTTCCTTGTATAATGATGATATTTCTATTTTAACTGAAGAACTAGTCGAAAGGAGGGGGTCAGTTTCAAATATAAAATAATAAGTTTTTGTTTCATTTGGGGCAAAAGGAAAATTTATCTTATCCACTTGATAAAAATATTCTAAAGGTTTAATACTATCTGGATCGTTTAACCACATCAAAAAATTTTCTTGGTTAGTCAGTGATAAATTAACTTTGGAGGTAGAAGAAACAACTATCTCATAGATTTTCGCTCTTTCCATGGTAATTGATGTATACCTTGGATTATCTCTAGAAACAAATAACGTCTCACTGAGATCTATCTGTTTGGTACTTTTTTCAATTGCCCTTTCCTGCCCAGAGAAGTAAATATATGCTAGGGGCAACTCTATAAAAAAGAGTACAAAGAGAAATATTATTAAATATTTATATCTCATCCTCCACACCCCAAAGCATTTCAGAGCTCATAAGCCTCATCATCTTTTTTCAGATTAGCTTTCTCATCACGCTTATTTAAATAACATCTTGAAATATATAAACTTTTGTTCAAAAATATTTAGTTCTAACGTTTGTTATCCACTTTTCTTTCATGTACAAGTTCAAGAATATCCTCAACATCCTTAGATGATTTAATCTCCTTTTGGGTAAGTATGGGAACGCCTTTTATATTTTCCTTTACCCTCTTTGCATTTACTACAAACATTGCATCTTTTTCTGTAATATCGGAGATACTTGCCACAATCTCCGCCTTCTTTTCAAATATGTATGTTTTAGTATTTGATATGCCTGTGATTAAAATCTCCCTTTCCTTCAAAAGAGCATTAAAAGGGGTTCTCTTAGTAGGAAAGACCTCAAACCCTTTGTCGCTTAGGTCCCCTAAAACAGTTTTTTCAAGATCAGACCTTGCAGCGTCAACGGGATTTTCTGGGATATTGTTTATTTCTTTCTTGTCCCCGACTTTAATTATATATATCGGTTTAGTTATCCCTATATCTAATTCTTTTTCTATCTTTAGAACAGAATCAATATTAATTCTTTTGTCTACATTTTCAAACTCATAGACAGAACTTTTTGAGACTCCTATAAGTTCAGCTAAGTGACCTATGGACATCCCTCGTTTCTCTCTCTCTTCTTTGATTAGACTTCCGTCTACCTCTACAAAGAAACCCCCTCTATCGGCATATATCAAAGGGGGATTGCCTTCTATGAAAAGATCTTCGAGAGTTTCAAGTGAAATACAATTTGTTCCGTGTCTTGAATAGACAGTACCGTTTTCAATTGAGCCTAGTTTTGTCTTTGTCCCAACTACAAGTGGCGTAGCTTTCAAAGCTTTTGAGAGAATTTTAAGGTCCCATGCATGCTCATCAGAAAACGTATCAAGATTTACTAAGGCTTTTATGATAAGAACTATGAGATTTCTTCTTGCAACAATATCAAAAGAGCATTGGATCCTAGATAGCGCTACCTCAAAACCACTCTTTTTCAATGTTTCAACGATATTATCCAACAGTTCCTGCTTTTCCATTGTAATAAAGGTATAAAAAAGGTTATATAAATACATATCCTCAATTTTTTGTGATAATCGGGCTTGATGACACAGATTCAGTTGACGGGATGTGTACAACATATATTGGAACGCTTATTGTAGAGGCTATACGAGACCTTGATATACAAATAATTAAAGAGCCTCCAAAACTATTGCGCTTGAATCCAAATAATCCCTATAAAACAAGGGGAAACGGGGCCGTGTCAATTAGGATAACTGATAATTCTGATCCAGAAATCCTTAAGAAAATAAAATCTGTTTCTTTTGACATAATAGTGAAGTATTCTGAATCGGGGGACAATACAAACCCAGCAATTGTTTTTCTTGACGATAACTCAATTACCCCAGAAATTCAATTGTTTGCCAAAAGAGCGCTTCATGAAATACTTTCCATAGAAGAGGCCATTTTATTATTAAAAAAAGCTGGGGCGGATTATAATTTTATTGGAAACGGTAGAGGATTAATAGGTGCGCTTGCTTCGTGTGCCTTAGAATTGGAAGATTTTACTTATGAACTAATAGTATATAGAAGCCACAATAAAAGGGGTAAAAAATTTGTCAATGAAAATGGTGCAATTGAGATAGAAAAAAAGTATTCCCCGAAGATCTTCTCAAGTTACGATTTCGAAAATCAGAGAATGGTTATTTCTCCGCATTCAGACTGCCCTATACTATACGGCTTAAGGGGAGAATCTCCAGATATATTATTTGAAGCTGCAAAACTGATACAATCAGAAACTCCTTTCAAACGAAATCTCTTTGTAACTAATCAGGGCACAGATATGCACCTCGAAGAAAAGATTATTGAAGAAGTCCTTCCATACTCTTCAGTTATCGTTAAAGGAACTGTTTCTAAGAATCCATATACAGTTTCTGGGGGGCATGTCTTTTTTGAAATATCAAATGGTAAAAAGATTCTATGTGCAGCATATGAGCCTACCAAAGGATTTAGGAATATTGTAAGAAAACTTTCCAAAGGAGACGAAATAGTGGCTTATGGTGGTGTCCTAGAAACTGAGCACGGACTTACAATTAATCTAGAGAAGCTAGAAATAACAAAATTGGCCGAATTTTATAAAACAGAAAAACCTATCTGTCCTGTTTGCAATAATCGGATGAAGTCAATTGGGAAAGATAAAGGTTACCGTTGCAAAAAATGCCACACAAAACACAGAGAAGTCTCAATTACCCCAATTGTGAGAGATATTAAAATTGGGTTATACGAGGTACCAATGTGTGCAAAACGTCACCTATCAAAACCCCTTTTACGCTATGGCAGAGAGAAAAAATTTGAAGAAGAAAGATTTAAATTTGATTATACTATGTTTGATATGAAATTTGAAGGGATATAATGTTTTTTACAGCATCTGAAGAGGACATTAAATCAGGCAAAACAACTGATTTTTACTTTATCAATACAAAAAAGATTCTTGAAGCTAAGGACATCAATAAAAACGTCGTCGTTGAAATCACTGCTTCTAGCCTTCCAAATACTTATAGGTGGGGGGTACTTTCAGGGTTATATGAGGCACTATTATTGCTTGAAGGTTACAATATCGATGTCATTGGTCTCCAAGAAGGCTCTCTTTTCTATCAACAAGAGCCTGTTCTTACGATAGAAGGAAATTACAGAGATTTTTGCGATCTTGAAACTGCATTATTGGGCTTTCTCTGCCAATCATCAGGTATTTCAACAAAATCTGCCAGACTTAAAAAAATGGCCGGTGAAAAACCAATATTAAGTTTTGGTGTGAGAAGAATGCACCCTGCAATAGCTCCAATGATAGACCGGGCAGCCTATCTAGGTGGACTGGATGGATTTTCCTGTATAGGTGCTGAAAAAATTATAGGAAAGAAGGCTTCAGGAACAATGCCGCATTCACTTGCCTTAATAATTGGTGAGTCAAAAGAGGCTTTTATTTTATTTGATCAGATAATAGATAAAAACATACCAAGAATAATGCTCGCAGATACTTTTTGCGATGAAAAGAGAGAGGCATTGATTGCAGCAGAGAACATAAAAAATCTTACAGGTGTAAGACTGGATACGCCGGGCTCAAGAAGAGGAAACATGTCAAAGATAATACAGGAAGTCAGATGGGAGCTTGACATCAGAGGCTACAAAGATGTAAAAATATTCCTCTCTGGTGGGCTGGATGAAGAATCTTTTAAGTCATTTAAAGACGCAGATGCTTTTGGAGTGGGAACCTCAGTTTCAAATGCTAAAACAATTGATTTCGCACTTGATATTGTTGAAGTAGAAGGTAAACCCTTTACTAAAAGGGGAAAGCTAAGCGGAAAGAAAACAGTTCTTAGATGCCCAAAATGTATGGCGGGAAAGTTTGTTTATGGCAAAACAAGTGAAAAATGCACATGCGGAGAAAAAATGAAACCTGCCCAGATAAATTTAATGAAAAAAGGAAAAATTTTAATTGATTTTGAGGATGTTAGCGATATAAGGGCTAACGTCTTGAATATAATAAAAAAAGTTGAGTTTTAATGAAGGTACTTCTTGCAACTGCATGTGGGGCAAAAAAAAACAAAGGTAAAATGCCGGCAATAGCCCTTTACAAATCCTCAAGAATAAAAGCTGTGTATAATAGGAGAGATGGGGCTGATTTTGCAGTTTTAAGTGCTAAATATGGTCTTTTGTATCCTGATAAGATAATAAAAGATTACGAGCAGGTTCTTGATTCAAAAGGGGTTAATAAACTCATACCCCAAGTCACAGAGTTCATTGACAAATACGAGCTTATAGTTTTTTTTAAAGGAGGCTCTAGGGGAGAATACAGAGAACTAATAAAACATGCATCAGAGGCAATAAATAAACCGCTAATTCTAATAGGAAATAGAAATCAGGAAGACATTGGTAAAATAGAGGAGCTCTTGCTGAGA
>Ga0105103_10001756_pt1 | contig 11613 bp, 11 predicted proteins | sample PPLLaktember2015_2_FD_79107 | JGI IMG/M metagenome (GOLD analysis project Ga0105103, IMG submission 79107) | Freshwater sediment microbial communities from Prairie Pothole Lake near Jamestown, North Dakota, USA - PPLs Lake P7 Core (6) Depth... | ecosystem: Environmental > Aquatic > Freshwater >...
ATGAATTGATCCCATCCTTTTTCACAGTCTATATCTAATCCCGCATAAATTGTGCCCAAATAAACGGGCCTGAAAATATCACCACCTTCGAAAAATAACCAAACAATATCACCCTCGTTCGGATAGGTGATAACCCCATCTCGGAATTGAAATTCACACCAAGGCTGTGGGCTGTCTTCAACGTTATCGGGGGTTTCAAAATCATCTGTCAGGCCATAAATCATAACCTGAATCCTGTTCAATTTTAACGGATCATCCAACGATATAACTTTTGCACGATAGAAATTGCTATGTTGGGTATCTTCAAGAGTTTTTAAATCATCAGCATCAAACATTCTTATTCCCCTTTTTTTATATATTGATCAGGAAGTGCCCCGATCCCGATCCTTGTTAATTTTAATAAACAATTATCACCTGGATAAGTATATGCGAATGATTTTAAAAGCCATCCACCATTCAATGATTCCCAACTATCTGCATCAGTTGTTTTGAATTGTATATTAACCATCTCACCAATTGCAAAATCGGGCATCTTTTGAGCCATATTTGTATTAATTTCTAAAACATAATTAAACATTTGTGAATAATATAATCTATCAGAAAACCCTTTTAATGTTAATGGATTATCTATTGGTGTATAATAAACTTTAATATTTCCTTTTACAAAATCTTTGGAAAATGGCATAGATATTGATTGGTTTCCAAGATTACTAGACATTGTTTGTACATTTGAGTCTTTTTCAACCTTTCTATCATATTCCGAATATTCAATATATTTGGCATTTGGAGAATAAGTAATAGTATTGTAATCTTTTTCAAGAAGATTAAAACCCATAATTTTTTTCTCATGCCCTATCATAAAATTTGAAAAAGCATTAAAAGTTGATAATCGTACATTCGTAAGCCCTGCCCAATCAGTAATTTGCAAAGAGGGTGAATTTTCTGTAGTATTAATAAATAAACTACTTATTGGTACAAAATTTAATCCTCTACGATTAATAAAAAATAAAAACCCACCAGTACCATTACTAGTTATAGCATAATTACAAAGTTTGCGCATTATTTTCATTGGGTCTTTACTATAAGGTATGAATAAATTTCCAAATCCTTGATCTATTAAAGAAGAAGTATCTGTAATATTTATATTGAAATTATTTACTGAAGAAGTTTTTCCATTAGCTATTCCAACTTGATTCAGAAGTTTCCATAATAAATCAGAAATTTTTTTAACTTCACCAGTTTTAAAAAAAATTGATTTAGTATTTTTTAAAATTGCATCATAATTTTTATCGATAGCTATAAGTTTAACAGTTTGTGCACTACCAGGTTTTGTTTCAGATCCCAAAGACCCTATTAATTTTATCCTAAAACTTTTTTGATCAAATTTAAATTGATCAGTTACAAAATCTTGTATAATTAATTCTTCATCGCCAAAAAGATTTTTACGTAAAAGTTCAAACAAATGATCCCTTAATGCAAACTCAATTGTTGGGAATCCTAAATTCATATCTTCTATGTAACGAAAATTTTCAAATTTAAATTCACCCAGGTCAATATCCTGCCCTGCTGTGCCTTTAATTATAATTTTTGGATCTGCCATTATTTATACTGTAATTCCTGTCGTTTTTTTTGTATTGCTGCGCTTACTCGTTGGATAGATGGGATTTCTATTATTTTCCCAACTTCAAGGTCAAACGGGTCAGTAATATCATTAAATTTTAATACAATCCATGCAAGATTTTCATTACCATAAGCCATATATGCTAATTTATCAGGCCGATATTGAGTCTCTTCTGTAATGGTAATAAAAGCAGACCCCCTATCTATTCCTTTTTCAATATCTAATTTCATATCTACATTTTGAAAATAAACATTATTTACTTCATCTTTATAAATAATTCCATCGAGTTTAGAAAAGGCATAAAATATTTTATTATTAAAAAAATCTAAAATATTTTTTGTTGTTTTTGTATATGTATATTTCATAATTTATCCTTCTTTAATCCAAGGTAATCCTGCTTGTCCATTTTCTCCTGGTTGTGTTGGTAATAATGGCCCTGCCGATCCTCGAAATAATTGATGAATTAATGACCTGTCTAGTATTCTTGCCGTTTGTAATGAAAAATTATATTCTCCTATTATGGGTAAATATGATTTAGAATATGGCGCTTTTATTTCCATTTTTGCTGATCTACATAGACAGGGGCCAAATACAACTGTACCCGTTCCTACTCCATTTGGGTCGAAGTTCCCGTCAACTGGAAAATAATGAACTTCTAATGTTCCCGGTCCAGCACCAAGGCCAAGCATTTCTGTACTTTGTCCATATCCTGTCCCTGCAGTCGTTCCGAACTGCGGGGAGAGTATTTCCATAACCCTTTGATAACTATAAATAATATCTGTCGGTGTATCAGCTATTTGATATAAAGATAAATTAAACCCAATAGGATTAGATCCTTGCCAATAATAAGGAGCATTCAAAATAATATTTTGCTGATCGTTAAGACCTGTAGTTATATATCCTTTTGTAGTTGTTCCTAATGTAGTCATTCCTTTTTGCATGGTAGAAAGCATTTGACCCACAACATTTCCAGTTCCATAATATCTTATAGCATTATCTGTCCATTCTGTAATTTTTGTTTTTACTTCTTGGGGTAGTATATTTAAAACCCCTTCTCCTGCCGCTTTAGCACCTGCAATACCTTCCTGAATCATACCAAAAAAGCTTCCCGCCAAATCTAATGAGTTTTTATACTCATTAGTAATATCTAATGATAACCCTTGATCACTAAGAAATCCATAAAGATTAAAATAAACATCATTAGTATTATTTTTTATAAAAGCAATTCGAACATTTGACTTACTAATATAATCTGGTGATTCTATTGCCATATTTATGCTCCTACAAATGGTGACATTACATATGATAAATATGTGTCCCCAGGAAATATTCGTTCATTTGATAAAAATCCTGCAGATACATTAGGTGGAGTTGCCATTGATGGGGGACTAGATTTGGAACTGCTAGGTGATTCTGTTGGTTTAGGTGGCATTTTATTTTGGCTTGTTAATGCGTTAGTTAAATTATCCACACTATTAATAAGATTTTTTTGATTTTTATTTTGTTCCGTTACAGATTGTTGATTTGTTTGTATTAAATTTTTATTTATTTCATCAGTTTTAGATAAAACAGTTTGAGCTGATAATTTTGGTACTTGTAAATGTGTTTCATGGCCTTGACCACCTTGTGTAATGTTATATTTTTTTATAAGATCTGGGTAATTTTTTACTATAAAATCAGCAGCATCAGCGGTAACATCCATCCCCCTACCTTCAGTATGCGGCCCAGCTCCTGGAGTTTTAGAGGTTCCAACTTGACTATCAAATTCGGGCGATCTATAAGCAGATAACAATGGGAGTTTTTTCCCTTTTGTATCTGTATAATATCGTTCTGAAACTTCTTTAAGAAATCCTTGTACTCTTGGATCTAATTTTTGAATATTTTTTATATCTTTTGCTGAACCTTTAAAATCTATAAATTTTGCCATATCTTCTCTATTTAATCCCATAGAAGATTCATTTTCTTTTATAATAGATTTAAGTTTCAATTCTTCAATTAATTTTTCTTTAAGCCAAATTTTTTCCCTATATTCCTCACCTTTTTCTGGTTCTTTTTTCTCTTTTTCTTTCAATTCAATAATTTGTTTTTCTAATTTTGTTAAAGTATCTTTAGCTACTTTTGGATCTTTATTTAATTCTTTCATTTTGTTTAATATTTGATTATCATTAATTCCAAATGTTTGCCCCAGAAGATTTCCAAAAAACCCTTTGTCTTTACGGTTTTCATATTTTCTTTCAAATCGTTCTCTTTCTTGCTGTTCCCTATTTTCTTTTCGTAATTTTAATTCTTCATCTCTCCATTTTTTTTGTTCTTGAAGGAACCTTATCTCTTCTTCACTGCCCTTTTTAAGTTCGGCATGATAAAGTTCATCCATTTTCTGTCGTTTTTGGGCTAACATCATTTCTTCTGTTCGGAACATTTCTTCTGTTTCTTTTTCAGTTATTTTTCCTTTATTAAATTTATCTTGTAATTCTAACCATCTTTTGCGTTTTTCCATATAAGAGTCATTGGTTTTTAATTGTTTCTGTGCTTTTATATCTAATTCTTTAATTTGGCTTTCTTCAATTCCTAAAGTTTTATATTTATTTTTTTGTAAATCTTTATATGTTTTTCCATAAATATCAGTCTGTAGTCTTTTCATTTCCCTATTGGCTTTATCAGTTAATGTTTTAGATGTTGCTTCCATAATATCAAATGCCACTAACGCTGAGTTAAGAATGGGAGCCATTCTAGCTATAGGTTTTAATAATTTTGTTGCGAGTTTAGATTTTGAAATAAAATCTAAACCTTTTTTTAATACTTTTTTTGCTATTCTAGCTTTTTTTCCTGTAGCTGTTGCTTGTCTTACAAACCCTATTTGATTTTTATCTACAATATTAGTAAGAGATTTTAATACTGTCCAAGTGGTCTTTAATGGGGGTAAATAAGGAAGGCCAAATTTTTTTTGTCTTTCATCAGCAGATAAACTACCAGGAGTCGTACTAGCGCCTCTACCAAATATAGCATCAGTTACTGCTCTGAATCCTTTTTGAAAAAGACCACCTAAAAATTTAAAAGCTCCCCAAGCAAGATCGATAGTATATTTCCCAGCCTTTTTTAATACATCTAAAAATTTATTACCCGTGAAAAGAGCAACGAGTCCTGCAGTTAAAAGACCAACTATAGCAGCAGGAAATAAAAACTTCCCAACCATTTTTAAAATTTCCCAAGCCTTGGTCCATTTCCACCATTTTTCCTGTAATGAATTCCCTTGTTTAATTAATTCATTTCTTTTTTCATTTTGTCGTATTACTTCATTTCTATAAAATCCTGTAGCAGTTTTTTCTTGATTTTCTTTTCTTCTTTCATCAGAACCCATTTTATTTGTTTTTGCTGCTTGGCTAATATTAGTTGTCGATTCTTCCAATGCTTTATTAATTTTTTTAAAATTAGTATTAGTATTTTCAAAAAATTCCTTATTGTATTGGTTTCGTTTTTTTAAATACTGTGATTCTAAAGTTTGTAAATCTTCAATATGAGCTTCAAAATTTTCTTTAATTTTTTTATGATATTTTTTAATAATATCCAATCTATCTTTTAAATTAGTTGTTTCGGCTGTTAGAATATCTTTTCCGATGTTTGCTCTTTCTTTTAATTCTTCTTTCATTTGAGAAATTTTTAATGTCCCAAAATCTTTTCGTAATTTTAATTCATTTTTTTCAAAAGTTTTTAAAGCAGCTGTTAAATCTTCTAATTTATTTTTAAAATTATTAAATGTTACAGTAGGATCGGTTAAAGGTTTAAGGCTTCCAAGTGGGGTGTCTGCTGAGTTCATATTTTAAAAATCCTTAGATGAATTTAATGGTCTTCATTGTTATTTATTGTAATAGAATTTATAAAAAAAATTAATTACTGGTTATCTTTACTGTTTTCTGTTTTTTTGGTTTTATAAAGAATATCTAGAAAAATAATACGATCATTTACTGAAAGATCTAGGATATCGTTAATACCGCCCATTTTGCCGATATAACTAAGGTTGAATATTTCCGTCAATAAATCTTTATATCGACCAACTAAAAATTCTGCTTTATATTGTAATCCGAAAAAAGTTCAGAGGTTCTAACTCCATTACTCCTCCTTTACCACATTCGGTACAATAATATTCTTTATTGAGCTTATAACCGTATGCGGCACCAGTTTTTTCGTTATAAAAATCAATAATAACCTTTAAATCTGATGGAGTCAGGGTATCTAATAGTTTAACAATTTCATAAAAGTTATCAAAAGTAATATTTTGACCATTTATTTCCACTTTTTCTGTTGAAAGAGAGATGGAAACAAGCAAACGAGTTAAAATATCAGCTGACAAAGATTTAATAGCCTTATCAATTTCTTTTAATTTTTTTAGTGTCATGAAATTTAAATACCAAGTAATATTTGAAATTGGTGTAATTACTTTAAAAGGGTATTCTGAATCATTTGGGACAGAAGTAAGAGATAGTTCTTCTTTATTCAATTTCATCGTGATTTTATGATTAGCTTCATCTGTTATACTAATGTTTTTTTCACCAGGAAAAGTAATTGCTGATAATTCAATTAAAATAAAATCCTGATCAAAAGTTGTTAAATTTTCAAAATTAAAATCGGGAATGTTTTCAAATTTTGAACATTTACGAATTACATTTAAAATTGAATTTTCCTTACTACTAAACATTTCTTTAATGAGTATTTTTTCATCTTCTGTGGTTAATTCTCTAAGTTTAATTTCTTTAGGATACCCACACTTACCATTCGAAGGCAATTCAAAATCAAACCACACAACTTGTTTCGTTTGTTTTTCTTTTAGTGCTTTGGTAATGTTAATAATGTGATTTTGTGCCAATGAATTCCCTTGTTCATTGATGTTACTTGTTGGTAATATCTCTTGGGGCATTGACGCTTGCATTTTTTCTCTTTGGATCATCTGTAAATTTTTTGGTTCCATTTGTATAAAATCCTCCTTTGTACAATGTCACTATTATTTATGAAATTTATAAAATTCTAGAATTTATGAAATTATTGAAGATATTAAAGATGCAGCAGTTCCAGTAAGACTATAAGGTTCAAAGTAATCAACTGAAAAATTTACTGGAAAAGTTGTTATTGTTTCGGTTGAATAATCAAGTGAAATAGCTCCAATATCTTTTGGCCAGATACCACTAATAAGATATGCTCTATTTGTTATTATTGTAGCAGCTATAGTAGATCCAGATCCTAATCCTGACCTAATTTTGTTTCCTAACATCATAACAATTGCGGATTTTTTATAACCTGTTCCTATCCCTAAAATTGAGCCCAAACCTATATTTGCGATTTTTTTACTTGCTCCTGTTTTAACATTATAAACTTTTTTTCTCCATTCTTCAAAATAACTATATGCAACACTTGTAGCATCATCACGAATAGTAACTTTCCAGTCTTGATAATCTGTTTTTCCTGCCAATTTTATTTTACTACCTTGCCAACCCAAGGCGATAGCGCCTGTAATGGAAACGGGTGTATCAACTGCCGAAATTAAATTTGTAACAAATGCTCCTTCCAATGCACCCGCCGCGCCATCGAAAAAAATAACACGAAATAAATATGTTCTATGAAAATCTAAATAATTATTCATAGTATTTTGAAAATCTGATGGAGACATTGGTGTTAAACTCATTTTATTCCGCCACCTATTCCACTAACAGTAAAAAAATCGAATGATAAAGTTACAGGAAATATAAATATTCCTTCTTGGTCATAATCAAGTGTTGTTGATCCTAATTCTATTGGCCAAACACCAATAAGGTTATATAATCTATATTCATTTGATCCTGTAGGTGGAATCAGTTTTATATTTACTGATTTTTTATATCTTTTTGGGGTTAAATCTGATGATATTGGAATATTTGGATATATTAATTCTCTCCAATCGTGAAAATATTTAAAAGCATTTCCCTTTGCATCATCCCTAACAGTAACTTGCCATTGCCCTGGTGTAGTTCTTCCTGCTTGTCTTACTTGGGTATGCATATAATCAATATTTTGAGTAGTGGTGGTTAAAACAGGTGTAGATGTTGTGGATATCCATTCACATTGAAAATCATCAATAAGTACTTGGAAAAGATATGCTCTAAAATAATCATTTATTGTTATTTCGTTAAATTTTTTTATGTTGATATTTTTTTCTACAACTGTATCAATATCAGCTAATTTTTTAAGTGTATCAAATATACCCATATTAAAAATCCATTACAATGAATCTATCAAATGCAAAATCAACAGTAAATGTTACAATACTATCAGTACCGTAATCCAAATTACCACCACTAATACTAACGGGACAAGCACCTTGGAGTTGATAATGAGATGCGGGACGCTCACCATCTGCATTTTCATTAAGTAAATATAATTCAATTGGTTGTTTATATTCATTTGGTAACGCTGAAGTATGTGAATATGGCCAATGAGCCATTAATTGCCAACAATAAAGATATTCCCAAGTATTCATCATACTATCAGTTGTTCTAACCGTCTTACGATTTAGATCTAATCTGAAATTTACATTCCAATTAGAATATGTTGTTTTAGTTAATATTTTTAATTCACTATTATAATAAGGGATAGTTTGAACAGCTGTTGTCATAGCAGGAAGAGCTGTGGATGAAGTACAAAATTCAAACATTTCATTATTTGGTCGTAATTTTCCCATATATTGTTTAGTATCTACATCGGGTAGTCCTATACGAAATAAATAGGATTTTTGATATTCAATATCGTCTATTATTGTGCCAAATGATGAAGGAGCAAGTCTATTCATTTTTGAGTAATCCTATTTTCCCATTATATAATATTTTAAAAATTTGTATATTAATCTTTTGGCAGCGGAATAAATTCGTCATAATTTATGGTAATTGGGAATGTGATAATATTTTCTGTAGTATAATCTAAAGTCATTTGCCCGATTTCTCCGGGCCAGGCGTTGACTAATTGATATCCTCTTCCTTGCTCACCGCGGTTATTCAACAGATAAAGATCGGCAGAATATTTATAATCTTTTGGAATACTAGATTGACCAGACTTTGTTTCATAAACTAATCGCCGCCAGCTTTTAAAATACTGATAAGCTAACGATGTTGCGTCATCCCTAACTGTTACTGACCAAGGGGCGTACTTCGTTTGTCCCCCAAGTTTAATTTCAGAGTTCATCCAGGCAACATTGATAATTCCTGTAGTTTCCACTGGGGATTGTGAAGAAGCAACAAAGTAAGTAATCAGAGAAGCATCGCTGACACCCGGAATGGCCTGTAAAATAACCTGAAACAGATAACCACGGTGGTAATCTGTAGATGGGGCGTTTTGCCCTATCGTCCTAGAAAAAAATGATGTTGGTGAAATAACTGCATTGTCTGCCATATTTCTTCTCCTTATGTATTACTAACAATCGAACTGATTTCATCTTTTGTAACCGTGAAGTTAAAGATGATATACTCAGCTGCGAAGATAGGTTTGATATAGATATCAACGATAATTTGACCCTGCGCGATAGTCTGATTAGTGTTGTTTGTACTGTCACAAATTACACGATAGTCCTCGACACCATCTCTAGCCTTGATGGATTCCAGATAAGGTTCACAAGTTCTGACAATCCTCAATCTCGTATCGAACGTATTCGGTTCGAACAAAAAGGCTTTCATGCTGTTCTTGATGTCCTTCTCCATCTTCAACATCAGTCTGCGGATAGGGAGTTTATTAAATGCCGATGAACCCACATACATTGTCTTGATGCCGTATATAACTGGCCCTGCTCCGTCATTGATAATCGGGTTGATACCTGCCGCATAAAGTGTCTCAAAGTCCCCATCCGTAATATTCTGCTCAAGTTCGATAACCTCATTCAACATACCGCGATTATAACCTGCGACAGCGTACCAAGGCTCACGAATCAAGTCTGTCTTGACAATCAAAGGAGTTACCTGAATTGCAGGCGGTAGAAGTTGAATTGCTCCCGTGAATGAATCAAGTACTTTTGAACCATTACAATAAATGGCTGTATAGGTTGAAGAACCGATCAGGTTCTTATAACGAACTGCGTCTGCTATGGTCATGTTTGTAGGAATATTCAAAATACCCACACAGTCCATTCTTGTTTCCGCGATAGATTTGATGTTTGTCTGTACTGCTAGAGATTGGTTGCCCCCTGCCGAAATGATGTCAATATCAACTTCGTTCTTGTTTGCGAACAGGTGTAAGCGTACATGATTTTATATTCACGTACCTGTGGAATACCACCTGCTCCTAAAATGGCCACGCTTGCTGAACCATCAGTACCACCGCCAAGGTAGTACCTTTCTACGGTATGAGGAAGATAGGTAATTGAATCGATTGATAAGTCTTCGTTCAATGAGTTGTAAGTACCATCTATCTCAGCAACATAATCTGGATTAATGAAAACCCTGATCCATTCTGAATTATCATTAACAAGGTCGCTCACAAACATCGTCTTTCCCCAATAGTCAACTTTCGATGGGATTAACGAACACAACCAAGATTCCTCAATTGCGCCAGTAGCCACACTTTCGACAACGATTAAGAATTCATCTGTTGTACTTGGCACAAATTCGATTTTATTTTTGAAGTATGGGGTCTCTGCTGAAGAATTCCATGAAGCGTATGTATACACACTAACCTTGATATCATTGTTTGCCCATTTACCACACGAACGAGCGTAAATTTGCATGAAGATTGCAGGTTCAGTCGGGTCTGAAATACCAGCACCTTTTTCAACATATGTGCCTGTTGAATCGTATTTCGGTAAACTCCAAGCATCGTAGTTCATATACATAGGTAGGGTATAATTTCCAAGTTCTCCGTAGAATGGGTCTTTCACCAAACAAGCCCATGTACCATCAACCGCTGCTGGAACTGTCGCAGAAAATGTTACTGTCTGCGTTCTTAATTTTTCGTTAAAGGCTGTATCGATTGAAGAAATTGTATATAGGCTATAAGACTCTGAAGGGTCGGTAGGGTCGTTGAACATAACTTGCTGGCCAACAACAAACTGACCGTATGCCATTTCTTCGAAGGCGACTGTTGCCGTTCCCTGACCTGAAGTAACTTCACCGCTGACAACAGGACAGACAGGGTTGATATATTTAGTCGGGATAGGAATTTTATTTACAGTATTTTCCAAAGATGTTCCCGTTAAAGGAACAGGAGAATTTACACCATTGACTGCTGTAACTTGAAAAGTCTTGGATGTTTTATTGATAACCCAATAATCTACCCCTAATGTAACACCACATTCCGTATCGGTAAATCTGATATTCTGACCGTTTCTTAAACCGTGAGGATTTACCGTTTCAAAGAAGTCGGTCGAAGGATCTGCGGTTACGCTAATACCCCAAGTGCTAATAACAGTTTCATCCGTAGCGTTTACACCTCTGACACAATCATGAAGCACGACAGTATCCAAAGCGTCAGTACCTATGATTTGACGATAGATGATATATTCTTCCTCACCGTTATAAGTCAGACGAGCAACGCCTGACTTCGGCCAAAGATTCGCATGGTCATCAATTATTGGCCCAATAGGGTTGCCAGCGTCATCTCTAACGGCTGTGATAGGAATGTCTGTTTCATTGGCGGTCAACTCGCCCTTGATTTCATAACTTGATTCAAGACCAATCGTGATACCTGCGAAATTGTACTGGTCGGTTGCACGAACTACGAGCAACTTGTTCCCGCCGTATTTGAAGAAGAACCTTGCGAAGAAGTCAAGATATCCGCTGTCTTGACCGAACATATCGGTATAATTAGAATAGGAAGTGGTTAAAACTATCTCGTTCGCAGGGCCCTTATTCGATGTCCCCACAATACCTGTAATTGTGGTTGCCCCTTCGGTTATGTATGAGGACTTGTCGAATTCATTAATGTAAACATTAGGCTTGATATATTCTGCCATTGTGATTCTCCTTATGCACTATATACGCCAGCTG
>Ga0105103_10001757_pt1 | contig 11607 bp, 8 predicted proteins | sample PPLLaktember2015_2_FD_79107 | JGI IMG/M metagenome (GOLD analysis project Ga0105103, IMG submission 79107) | Freshwater sediment microbial communities from Prairie Pothole Lake near Jamestown, North Dakota, USA - PPLs Lake P7 Core (6) Depth... | ecosystem: Environmental > Aquatic > Freshwater >...
AAACCGGCGATCATCGGGAGGGTGGCCATGAAACCGGTCTTCGGCCTGCCCGGCTACCCGCTCTCGGCCCTCACCGTGATCCGCGAGATCGTCCTGCCGTTCCTCCGTACCTATGGTCTTCCTGTCCCGGAACCCCTGCTCATTCGGGCGGTTATCACGTCCGCTCTCCCCAAGGAGATCGGCTCGGATGAGTTTGTTCTCTGTACGCTCGGGAAGGTCGGGAACCGCTGGACGCTCTCGCCCCAGTCACGGGGTGCCGGCGTCCAGATGAGTGCTGTGCGGGCGAACGCCTACCTCCGGGTTCCCCGGGAATCAGAGGGATTCAATGCCGGTGACATGGTCGATGCGAGGCTTATGGTGCCGGTGCAGGAGGCGGAGAATGCCCTCCTCATTACCGGCAGCCACGACCCGGTGCTCGATCATCTCGCAGACCTGATCCGGCCTTCCGGTGTTTCCCTCATCTCCACCCACGTGGGGAGTATGGGCGGGATCATTGCGTTAAAAAAAGACGAGTGCCATGCCGCTCCCACGCACCTTCTCTCTCCTGACGGGACCTACAACACGGCATACATCCAAAAATATCTGCCCGGGACAGAGACCGATCTTATCTGTATTGCCGGCCGACAGCAGGGAATCGTGTCCCGTGACGGGATTTCCTTTTCCGATCTCCCGGGCCGGACATACGTCAACCGCCAGAAAGGCTCCGGTACCCGGATGCTCCTCGATTACGAGCTGAAGAAAGCGAACATCGATCCCGCAGCGCTGCCCGGCTACGAGCGGGAGGTGACAACCCATATTGCAGTTGCTCTTGCGGTTAAGAGCGGGGAGGCAGATGCCGGCATGTGCGTCTACAGTGCAGCAAAAGCCCTCAAACTCCCGTTTGTCCCAGTCGCGCAGGAGCGGTACGAGCTCGCGTTCCGGAAGAAATATGCAGAGGATCCGCGACTCGCTGCCCTGATAGCAGCTATCCGCTCGCCCGGGTTCAAAAAGATCCTGAATGATCTGGGTGGTTACGATACAAAAGAGACCGGCCATATCCGAAGGAGCTGCCTGTGATACCGGATTACCGGGAATATACCAGCGGACAGGAAAACCTGTTTACCCGTCTTTCATTACTGGAAGCGTGCGGATTGCTTTTTCACGTTGTTTTTTAAAAATAATTAACTTTTCATTACTCTTATGCATCGGTTGACCGGTATTAGTACAATTTCTAGTGGAAAACTGGTCCATAATGCAGCATATTCTCCGTTATAAGTAAACTATACGTAACTCAAAGAAATTTTTGTTAACCTGATTTAATGAAGTTATCTATTTGCGCATTTGCAAACATTTAACTTCCTTGCAGAGAAACCATAAAATTACGACGACAAGTGTGTGATACGCATGGCGTTTTCTGTACATATTAACATGGAGCAATGCACCGGTTGTGGCAACTGCGTCATTGCATGTCCGGTTGATGCACTCGAACTGCATACCTTTGAACCGGTGACCACGGAGAAGATCTACGCGGTCAGGAATGGCAAGTCTGTTCACCTGGATGTCAAGGCCGAGCTCTGTGCCGGCTGTGGCGTCTGTGTCAAGGCATGCCCGTACGATGTGATCCGCCTCTCGGGAAAAGGAGAGATGGTGCCAATTCAGGCCTGAAGCGGGGAGTACCATGGCAAACAAGATTACCTTAAACCTGATCTCAGGCAGGACCATCCAGCAGGGTGTGGCAATCGAGGGCGGCAAGGAGAAGCCCCTGTACCGCACCGCCGCCGGCATCATCGAGATGGACAAGGAGGATTTAAAGAAACTCGGGGCCTGGAGGAACACCAATGTCCGGGTCACGAGCGAGTATGGCAGCGTCATTGTCAAGGCGATCGAGGCTACCCAGGGACCCCACCCGGGCCTCGGTTTTATCCCGATGGGCCCGTGGGCAAACTCGGTCATCAGCGACAACACCTACTCGACGGGCATGCCGACCTTCAAGGGCGTGCCGGTCACGGTAGAAGTTGCCATCAACGAGCCGATCCTCCTGGGGATTGAACTCGTCCAGAAACAATGCGGGGTGAAAGTAGGATGACCAAGACAGTAACCGATGTGATCTGCCCGTTCTGCGGGACACTCTGCGATGATGTTGAAGTGGTTGTTTCCGACGACGGGAAACAGCTCCTGGAAGTCTACAATGCCTGTGTGATCGGGACCGAGAAGTTCCTCCATTCGCAGGCAAAGGACCGGGTCACCCGTCCCCGGATGCGTCAGGACGACGGGACCTGGAAGGAGGTCAGCTATGACGATGCGGTTGAGTACACCGCCCAGATGCTTGCGAAGGCAAAAAAGCCCATGATGTTCGGCTGGTCTTCCACCAACTGCGAAGCCCAGAGCGTGGGAAACGAGATCGCCGAGATTTCGAAGGCATGCTGTGACAATACCGCAGCAACCTGCCACGGTACCACCCTGATTGCAGTTCAGGATATCGGTCTCCCGAGCTGTACCCTCGGGGAAGTCAAGAACCGCGCCGACCGGATCATCTTCTGGGGCTGCAACCCGGCACACGCCCATCCCCGGCACATGTCCCGGTACTCCATCTTCCCGCGTGGTTTCTTCACCGGCAAGGGACAGATGAGCCGCAAGATGATCGTTGTCGACCCCCGTATCACCGACACCGCCAAGATGGCCGATGTCCACCTGCAGGTCGAGCAGGGCAGGGACTACGAGCTGCTGGACGCACTCCGCGTTGCCTTCAAGGGCGAGTGGCTGCCCGACGTGGTTGCCGGTATTCCTGCCGAGAAGATCCGCGAGGCTGCCGACATGATGAAGAGCGGCCGGTTCGGGATCATCTTCTTCGGCATGGGTGTCACCCAGTCCCTTTCCAAGAACCACAATATCGATGAGGCGATTGCGGTAACAAAGGACCTCAACGAGTACACGAAATTCTCGATCATGCCGATGCGGGGCCATTATAATGTGACCGGCTCCGGCGAAGTCTTTGCATGGCAGTTCGGGTTCCCGTTCTCGGTGGACGTCGCCCGCGGATTCGCACACTACAACCCGGGCGACACGAGCACGATTGACCTCCTCCTCCGCGGGGAGCTCGATGCCATGTTCACCATCGGCAGCGACCCGGGCGCCCACTTCCCGATCAGCGCTGTCAAACCGATCGCAAACATGCCGTCGGTCTGTGTCGACCCGCACCTGACGCCCACGAGCGGTGTCTCGAAGCTCCACGTCCCGGTAGCCTTCAATGGTGTTGAGGTCGGCGGCAACTGCTATCGCATGGACAACGTGCCGATCGACTGCCGCAAGGTTGTTGAGCCGCCGGAGGGCATGCTCACCGATGAGCAGTTCCTTATCAAAGTCCGCGACCGCTTAAAACAGCTCAAGGGGGTAGCATAATGGCAGAATATATCATCAAAAACGGCCATGTCTTTGACCCGGTCCAGGGTATCAAGGGCGACAAGAAGGATATCGCAATCAAGGACGGGAAGATCGCCGACAAGGTCAGCTCCGCGGCAAAGGTCATCGACGCTGCAGGCAAGACCGTCATGGCAGGTGCCGTGGAGATCCACGCCCACATTGCCGGGCCAAAGGTGAACCTCGGCCGCATCTACCGGCCGGAGGACAAGCTCTTCAGCTGCACCCCCACGAAAGGTATGGAGCGGATGGGAGGCGGTGCCTCGATCCCGACAACCTTCAAGACCGGCTACGAGTATGCGAAGATGGGTTACACCACCGCGATGGAAGCTGCCATGCCCCCGCTCTTCTCCCGCCACGTGCACGAGGAGATCCGCGACACCCCCATCATCGATGAAGGGGCATTCCCGGTCTTCGGGAACAACTGGTTTGTGCTCGAGTACCTCAAGAACCAGGAGATCGAGAACACCGCGGCATACTGCGCCTGGCTCCTGAAAGCCACCAAGGGCTATGCGATCAAGGTCGTTAACCCCGGCGGCACCGAGGCATGGGGCTGGGGACTGAACTGTCTGACCGTCAACGACCCCGTCCCGTACTTCGATATCACCCCTGCCGAGATCATCAAGGGCCTCATCGAGGCAAATGAGTACCTCGGTCTCCCCCACTCGATGCACATCCACCCGAACAACCTCGGGAACCCCGGTTGCTACGAGACCACGCTTGATACCTTAAAACTCGCAGAGGGCTACAAGGCAAAGAACAAGTTCGGTCGCGAGCAGGTTCTCCACCTCACCCATACCCAGTTCCACTCCTACGGCGGGACAAACTGGGGTGACTTTGAGTCCAAGGCCAAGGAAGTCACGGACTACGTCAATGCGAACAAGAACATCACCATCGATACCGGGAATGTCACCCTTGACGAGACCACCACGATGACCGCTGACGGCCCGTTCGAGCACCACCTCACCGGCCTCAACCATCTCAAGTGGGCCAATGTTGATGTCGAGCTCGAGACCGCAGCCGGTGTCGTGCCCTACATCTACAGCCCGAACATCTCGGTCTGTGCCATCCAGTGGGCAATCGGCCTCGAGATCCCCCTGATGATGAAGGACCCGATGCGCTGCTATATCACGACCGACCACCCGAACGCAGGACCGTTTACCCGGTATCCCCGCGTCATCAAGTGGCTGATGTCCGCCAAGGCACGTGAAGCGCAGATCAATGCGTTCAAGCACAAGGACAAGGTCCTCTCCCAGACGAGCATCGGCGCTCTCGACAAGGAGATCTCGCTCTACGAGCTCGCCCAGATGACCCGCGCCGGCCCGGCCAAGTCTCTTGGTCTTTCTGCCATGTGCGGCGGTTTAAAGCCCGGCATGGATGCGGATGTCGCCGTGTACAACTTCAACCCCGACACGCCGGTGGCCAACCCCGACGACATCGAGAAGGCTTTCAGCCGCTGTGCAGCTGTCTTCAAGAGCGGCGTGCAGGTTGTCAGCAATGGCGACATTGTGAGCAATGGCAACAAGCGTACCCTCTGGGTCAATGCGAAGGTGAAGGACAACCCGCAGGTCATGCGCGACATCGATGAGAAGTTCATCAAGTACTACAGCATGACCAAGAACAATTACGAAGCGCTCGGGCACCACTTTATCCCGAACCCGTACGCCCTTGAGGTGGATGCAACCAACTGAGGTGGAGAAAATGGAAACCGTAACCATTACCATGAAAAACGCACCTGCACTGTATCTCGAGGCGGACAATGTAACACCTGATGCATTCGCTGGCAAGACGGCAGGCCAGATCGCTGAAATCTCCGTTCACGAGGGCAACATAACAACAACGCTCGGCAAGTACTTTGATGTGAGCGGCAGCGCAGGCGCAACCGCAGCGGACACGAAGATTATTGTCAGGGGCGATGTGAAAAAAGTAAAGTACCTCGGGTTCAAGATGACCGCCGGGGAACTTGTCATCGAGGGCACTACCGATCAGTACGTCGGTGCCTGGATGAAGGGTGGCAAGATACTCGCCAGGGGCGATGTCGGTGCCTTCGCGGCTACCGCCATGAAAGGCGGCGAGCTGGTCATCGAGGGCAATGCCGGAAACTACCTCGGCGCCGCCTACCGCGGCGACTGGCGAGGCATGTCCGGCGGGAAGATCCTTGTCAAGGGCAATGCCGGCTCGGATATCGGCATGTACATGCTCGGTGGCGAGATCGTTGTCAACGGCAATGCCGATGTCCACGTCATGACCCACGCTGAAGGAGGAAAGACGATCATCAAGGGCAATGCGGCAAGCAAGGTTGGCGGCCAGATGGTCGAGGGCACTATCTACGTCTTCGGGTCCATCGAGGTCATGATGCCCGGCTTCAAGCCGGTTGGCGAGGTTGAGCTTGAAGTCGACGGCACCAAGGCAAAGTTCGCCCACTTCATCGGCGACACGGGCGAGCGCCACAAGAAGAAGAAAGGCGTGGTCGTGTACGGTAACCTGTACAAGAAGATCTGACCTTTTCAAATTTTTCCCATTACATCCATTTTCAGATGCCTGGTTCTCAATAAAAAAGGGAGACCCGGTTTCTGGTTTTTTATTGATCCGGGGCAGCCATTTTTCCCGGTTACGGAAAGGTCGCACTTCTAACGTCACCAGAATCAAAGACCGCTCCCGCATCCGGTCGAAGACGTGGATGTCGTCTCTTGTCTTAAGTCTGATGAGGTTTTTTATGAAAACGGACTTGATGACGGAGGGCCACAAGCATACAAACACATGAAACTGACGAAGCCATTTTCATATTAAATTGAGCTCTGTAGAAATCTATCCATTGATTATGCCGTCTGACGCTCCCGGGGGCTTTGCCCCCGCCGCTGCGGCACCCCCCATTCAGGATTACGCCATATTACCTGTATACAAAAGTGTTGTGTTTTTGGGTAATACCGAGGCATCATAAGCGCCCCCGCCCCCAACGGAGGCAGGGTTGGCGCAAGGGGGGTGATAATGTCAAGAAAAAGGATTTTCTACAGAGCAGAAAATTGCATTAAACAAATGTGGTCAATGGATTGTTCATAACCTTTCATTTAATTGCGATGAACACAACCGCCCCCGTAGGGGCTCCCCCGCGGCGGATCAACCCTGGAGCATTTTGGAAAACACCTGAATGTCCCGCGCCCCGGAGGGGCCATGAAGAGGCGGGGATCTCTCATATCTGCAATTTTCATGGTTCGGGTGTGCACTCTTCGTTCATGCCCGTTCAACAGAGCCGGGATAAAAAAACCGGGGATTCATTACGGGAAGTGCCTTCGAGCTGTGACGGTTCGATCCCGCTCAGTAGTTCTCGAGCCCGGCCGGCGTAGCTGCGTGCTCGGGAAGCGTGTCGTTCTCGGTCAGCCCGGGGGCTCGGGCTGTCAGCGGGTCAATGAGCAGGTCAACACTACCCATCGGGGACGTGATCGAGCGGGTGGCAATGAGCGTGCCGTCCCGGTAGATGGCAACAGCCAGCAGGGCACCGGAATTATCCTGTTTCTGGACCGACACCTGCACGGGGCGGTCGTTTTTGAGGACTTTATAGAAATGGTCCCCCGTACCGGATACCTGCTGCATCAGCTCCGGGTTGCCGGCAGTACCGAAATAATATGCAGTGGAATTTACCCTCACCCAGACGCCCTCCTGAGGGACAGGGGATGGAGGGAGAGGTATGACGGGTGGTGTAATACGGGTAGCTGGAAGGAGGGTAGCAGGGAGTGAAGTGGTCGGTTGTACCGTTTCTTGAGGGAGTGTGGTAACCTGTACCGGTCCCGTTGTCTGTGGTAATGGGATACTGGTATATCCGGGTCCCTGCGGGAGAAGCAGCATGGCACCTGCTGCGACAAGCGCGATAAGCAGGAGCAACACTCCAGCGTATGCGAGTGTTGTTCTGAGCGGGCGGATCTCGCGTGCCGGCGGGATAGGGTGGCGGACCGGGGAGGTTTCAGCGGCCACGGGTGCCGGTGGCACGAGCGGCTCTGGTGCTGTCTGATCCACAGATTCCTGTCCTCCATTCTCCGAAATGGTTGAGGTGACCGGCAATTCATGGCTATCATCCTCGCTGTCCTGCGGGATCTCAGGAACCGGTGCCACTACAGATGGTAAAGCTGCAGGAGGTTCCGGTGGAACCGATTCCCCGAAACCGGTATGCAGTGCCTTGATACTATCCATTTCCTCCGGCGTGATCTCAGCAGGCACAGGAACAGCTGCTGCCTGTTCCGGAGCTGCCTCAACAAGAGGAACCGGTTCCGAAGGTGCCGGGACAGTCTCCGGGATTTGGGGAGGTTCCGGTGCCCGTTCTTCCGTGACTGTCAGGGAACGGATCGCAGTCTGGATGGAACCGATCAGCGCTTCGTGAACAGTGTCCACCACCGGTACCGGTTCCGGCTCAACCGGTGGAACCGCTCTGGTCCGTTGCGGCAGCAGTTCTTCTATGATTTGCGGGATGATGACCCGTGCCGGGGGGGCCGGTGGATACGGCGGCGTTTCGCTCATGGGTGAGAGACCGGTGGCGGGTACTTCCGGCACTGGTTCCGGTGGGAGTTGTTCCTCTGTCACCGGCGTTACAGCCGCTTTATAGGCTGGTATCTCTCCGCTATCCTCCACTTCATCGGGAATCACGGTGACCGGGGCCGGTGCCGCCGGGCGGTTAACCACATCCGAGAGCGGACGGACCTTTTCCGGTGCAACCCAGTGCCGGGTTATGGGTCGTAATCCGCTCTCAGTGGTTACCTGCGGGAGGGCAGGCGCCACAGCCGCTTCTTCCCTCTCCTGCCGGGCAATGCTCAGCTGGATCAGGCTCCTCACCCAGGTGTCCCGCTCGTTTTTCCGGTTCTCGCCGGGATCCTGGGAAAAAACAAGGTTGAGCGGTTGCCGGGCATCGCCCCCCTCTCCGGTGCGGAACAGGAGCGTGATGACCGGATCAAGTGTGGGGGTTTTTCCTCCCTGCACCGACAGAATGGCAGAGAGAGGGATTATCCGCGGCTCAAAACGTGCGTTCCGGTTGTCGATTAAGAAGAACCGTTCGCTTGTCAGCATGACATCATACGATACCGTGTCAAGGCTCACGCGGTTTGAAGTCAGGACTATCGCCTCACCGCTGTTCAGGTACGGGCTTCCCATGCTGCCTATCAGCTCTTTACCATTTTTGTTGTTAAACGTGATATGCTTTTTAGGTATACCGGATACTTTTTATGGCGTCGTATCCCGGCAGGCCGGGCAGTTCAGCCCGTAGTCGTGCCAGATATCGGCCCATGGGGCAAATCCGATGCAGACCGCAGGCTTGGTATCATGGATCCTGCAATAGACTTTCCCGTCATGCCGCCGCTCGAAGAACGGGCACGAGGTACGCTTTTTCCCGCCAGGATCAACCCAGTAATAGATCCGGTCAACGCGGGGCAGGTCTTCCTGTACAATGCCCGCAGCAGTGCAGTATCCCCCGTCCGAAAGGTGGATAAGGACATGCGTGAGGATGTCATAACGGCCTCCTGCAATCCATGGCACGAGGTCATCGATGATCCCGTTCTGGTCCCATCCCCATTTCTCGCAGCATTTCCCGCACTGCCGGCAATCCTGAGTCATGGCACGGTCCTTTCCGGGGAATTGTGAGCAGGAATCCGCGTTCCGGTTTTTTCCGTGGTTGCAGAAGCGAGGCAGAAAACGATCATTCCCAAACCTGGAAAGGATATACCGGGACCCGGTGTCAGCCCGCCTGGCACCTGACGGAAACCGGCAGCAATTGCAGGATTCCGACCTGTCCCACCTGTCAATAAGGATCGTATGGTGTTCATTGAAAAAAAAGGTTCGCCGCCTACGCGGTTCTTAAGTCTGCGTTAATATTCACGATCCCTTTTGGGGCATTGACAGTCCCGCTCGTGATCATCTTCCCTCCATCATAGATCTCGACGGTCAGTTTCCTTCCGGTATTGTCCTCTTTCTGTATCATGGCCGACACTATCTCATTCTTGACTGAGAGCTGACGGACCGTGTCACCCGTCCCGGTAATTGGTGTGAACCTGCCCGGAGCGCCGGCAGAACCGCTGAAGGAACCTTCGTATTTCACCCGGATCCATACACCCGTCTGAGGAATTATTACCTCAGCGGCTGCAGGGGGAGGAGTGGTCACCAGGGTCGTGGCAGCGGTGGTAATCGCCGGTGTGGCAGCGGTTGTCAGTACTGGCGTCGGGGCCGTGGTCAGGGTCTGCGTTGGAGAGGCGGTTTCTGGAGGAAGCGGGGCACCACCCTGACCGAATAATGACGGGGCGAACAGGTACACTCCGGCAGCCAGCGCGATCAGGGCGACCGCGACCACGACTCCGATGATCGCCATGCGGTTCTTTGATCCGGCTGGTTCCCGCGGCTTTCGCGGTACAAGCGGCGGGTTGCGGAACTTTGCGTCCGCTTCAGATTCCGGTGCAGGAGCAGCCTCCCCCCCGGCTTGATCGGGAAGCGGTCCGGGAACCCGGGGTGGCAGGATCTCCATTACGGTTGTACCACTTTTCCGTGTCGAGACGATGCTCAGTTCCTTGAGACGGGCAGCCCATTCGTCCCGCTCGGCTACCCGCCGCATCCTGGGTGGCTGGGGAAAGACGATACCCATGGCCTGCGTCACGCCAGGCCCGGTCACGAGGGAGAGGGAGAGCATCGGATCCTGGTCAGAGTTCTCGCCGATCGTGACCGTCTCGATCGCGTGGAACGGAATGTCCTGGGGTCGGAGCTCCGCATGCCTCGTGTCGATGAGCATGAGGCGCTCATTGGTGAGGATCGCCTCGGCCGGCACGGTATTGACGATCACATTATTTGTTGAGAGGATGATCGATTCGTTGCTGCTCAGGTAGGGACTGCCCATAGTACCATCTTCTATGCTTTTCTGTGCGTTCTTTATAGCAATTACCCTTGTGGGTATCGGCTTTGGGATCGTATCCACGAAGAACCGTCGAAAGCATGCCTTCCGGTATGCCCGGGATCCTGAATGCACCTCCCGATTCTTAAAGAGCCAAAAAAACTCTTCTCCTCCCCGGGGCCCTGACAAACCTCCCGGTATAGAAACCTTAACAATCTTTCCTGCCGTAGCTATTCGCACTATGTGGAAGGAAGTCGGGATCGACGCATGGCTCGGTGCCCGGAAGACCAGCATCGAGGATGCACGTTCGACGGTTACAGACATCATTGCACGGGTGCAGAACGAGGGGGATGCTGCCCTCCGCGATTTGGCAAAAAAATATGTTGAGATTACGGATATCGCGGTCTCCGATGAGGAACGGGAGGCAGCCTACGAGCAGGTGGATACACAGGTTATTGAGAGCCTGATCGAGGCGCATGCCCGCATTGAACGCTTCCACGAACTCCAGAAGCCGCGTGATCTCTGGTTGCAGGAGATGGAGCCCGGCGTGGTGCTGGGCATCAGGACGACCGCCCTCCACCGCGTGGGTATCTATGTTCCCGGCGGGCGGGCTGTCTACCCGTCATCCGCTCTCATGTGTGCAGTTCCCGCCTGGGTTGCCGGTGTAAAAGAGGTCTGTGCCTGCTCTCCTCCGCCAATCAAGCCCCTGACCCTTGTCGCTCTCGACATTGCGGGTGTTACCGAGATCTATCAGGCTGGCGGAGCTCAGGCTGTTGCCGCCATGGCGCTCGGGACGGAGTCTATTAAGCCCGTGCAGAAGATCGTGGGCCCCGGTAATGTGTACGTGACGCTTGCGAAGATGATGCTCCGGGAAAAAGCCGAGATCGATTTCCCGGCCGGTCCAAGCGAGATCGGGATCATCGCTGACAGCACGGCAGACCCCCGTATCGTTGCTGCCGACATCCTTGCACAGGCCGAGCATGACCCCAACGCTGCCTGCATCCTTATCACTACGGACAGGAAACTTCCCGCAAAGGTGGGCAGGGAGATAGAACGCGAGCTCGGGTCCGCCCCGAGAAAGGAGATAATCCTTCAGGCGCTGAAGAACTCCGGCTATGCGATCGTTGCCGACTTGGATGAAGCCATTGCGGCGTCTGATGCCGTTGCCCCGGAACACCTCTCTATCCAGGTCGCTGATCCGCTCCCGGTCGTGACCCGGGTTAAAAACGCCGGTGCCATCTTCGTTGGCAAGTACTCCGCTGTCGCCTGCGGGGATTACGCGGTCGGGACAAACCACTGCCTTCCGACCGCAGGCTACTCCAGGATGTACTCAGGCCTCGATGTCCGGCACTTCT
>Ga0105103_10001758_pt1 | contig 11603 bp, 12 predicted proteins | sample PPLLaktember2015_2_FD_79107 | JGI IMG/M metagenome (GOLD analysis project Ga0105103, IMG submission 79107) | Freshwater sediment microbial communities from Prairie Pothole Lake near Jamestown, North Dakota, USA - PPLs Lake P7 Core (6) Depth... | ecosystem: Environmental > Aquatic > Freshwater >...
AGTTCGCCCGGCAGCGCCGTGCCGCGGTCGGCCAGGCCCACCTGCTCAAGCGCCTGCGCGGCTCGCGCATGAGCCTGTTCGCGCGGCTGCTTCAGCACGTGGATCAGCGCCAGTGCCACGTTGTCGCGTGCGCTGAGGTGCGGATAGAGGTTGAACGACTGGAACACCATGCCGATGCGGCGCCGCATCGCATTCACGTCGGTGCCGGGGGCGAGGATGTTGCGCCCTTCGAACCAGATCTCGCCGCCAGTGGCCTCTTCGAGCCGGTTGCAGCAGCGCAGCAGCGTCGACTTGCCCGAGCCCGAGGGACCGATGACGAAAACGAGTTCGCCCGGCGCCACCTGCAGGTCGATGCCCTTGAGCACCTCGGTGCTGCCAAAGGCCTTGCGCAGACCGCGCAGGTCGAGCAGCGGTCCGGCGGCCGGCACCTGCTGCACCGCCTAAGCCGCCCGCGCCGACGCGCTGGCGCCTATTTGCACTTTGCTTCGTGCGCGGTGGCGTCGTAGCCCGGCATGCCCGGCACGCCATAGCCGGCGAACACCGTCACCGCGGCGACACCGGGCGCAGGCTTGACGCCGAACCACTTCTCGGACAGGCGGGCGATGGTGCCGTTGATCTTCAGGCACTCGATCGCCGCATCGACGGCATTGCGCGTGGCGGCATCGTCCTTGCGGAACACGGCAGCCCAGACCAGGCCCTGGTCGATGGTCAGCGAGGTGACCTGCAGCTTGCCCGGGTTGCGCGTGGCGGCATACGCGGCCACCGTATTGCCGCCCAGCGTGGCATCGGCACGACCCGACAGCACGGCCTGCACGGCATCGGAATTGGTCGGGTAGGCCTCGTACTTGAAGCCGTACTGCGCGGCGTTGTCGATCAGCCACTTGTCGTAGGCCGAGCCCTTGTTGGACGAGATGGTCTTGTCCTTCAGGTCGGCCAGCGTCTTCAGGTCGGGCTTGCCGGAGGGCACTAGGAATTGGTAATACGTGTTGAGGTAGCCCTCGGTAAACAGCAGGTTGGCGGCGCGCTCGGGCGTCACCGTCGTCGGCGCGCCGACGAAGTCCAGTGTCTTGGCGTTCATCGCCGGGATCAGGCCTGAGAACTCGGCGGACACGATCTCGACCGGGCGACCGAGCTGCTTGCTGATTTCCATCAGCAGGTCGACGTTGAAGCCTTCCACACCGCCACCCATCTTGGGCATGGCATGCGGAGCGAAGGTGCCGTCGACACCGGCCTTCAGCGTCTGTGCGCTTGCGCCGGTTGCGGCCGCAAGCAGCACGGTGGCCAGGATGAGTTTCAGGTTCGATCGAATCATGGTGCCTCACTTCGTTGTTGCCTCGCGGCGGTGATGATGCGGATACAGCTCCGACGCAAAGGTCGTGCCAGCGGCCTTCGCAGCCATCCGGAACGCAGCCAATCTTCAACAGTTCTTCGGGGTGATTTCCGCACCCACGCGGTCGATAAGGATGCGGTAGTGCTCGGGACGGCGGTGCGCGGCGTAGTTGAACATCGTGCGCTTCAGGTCCTGCGCGAGGTCGAGGTCCGCATCGAAGCTGATCAGTTCGTCGTCCTCGCTCACCGTCCTGGCCACGATCTCGCCCGTGGGCGCCACGATCAGCGAATGGCCGAACATGCGAAAGCCGTCCTCGAAGCCGCACTTGGCGGTCTGCACCAGCCAGGTGGCGTTCATGAAAGCCATGGCCTGCGCCATGATCAGGTGGTGGTGCACGCGCAGGGCGGGTGGCTCGGGGTAGTGCAGGTTCTCGGTGGGCGTGTTGAAGCCCAGCGTCACCAGCTCGGCACCCTGCAGCGTCAACGCGCGGAAGGCCTCGGGCCAGCGGCGGTCGTTGCAGATCAACATGCCCATCACCGTGTCCTGCATGCGGAAGGTGTTGAAGCCCAGGTCGCCGACCTCGAAGTATTTCTTCTCCAGGTGCTGGAAGGCAGCCTGCGGCTTGTGCTCGGCATGACCCGGCAGATGCACCTTGCGGTACTTGCCGACAATCTCGCCCTTCGGCGAAACCAGAATGGCGGTGTTGAAGCGACGCAGCCGGCCGGCCTCCTCGCTCAGCTCGGCATAGCCGATGTACATGCCAATGCCGAAGCGCTTGGCGTCGTCGAACAGCGGCGCCGTCGCCGCGGAAGGCATTTCGCGCTCGTAAAAGCGCGCGTCGGTCTCGGCTTGATCATCGAACCAGTAGCGCGGGAAGAAGGTCGTGAACGCCAGCTCGGGGAAGACCACGAAGCTCACGCCGCGCGCATGGGCCTGGCGCAGCAGCTCGCGCAAGCGGGCGACCACCGCCTCGCGCGTATCGGCTAGATTGACGGCACCGAGTTGCGCCGCGGCGATATGCAGTTTTCTGGCCATGGGTGAGCGGGTTCGAGTGAGGGTGCGCCAGCGCGATCAAAGCGCCAGCGGCGTGTTCCAGGCGACGAGCTGCGCCATCTCGGGGATCTGGCGGCCGGCAGGCAGCAGCGCATCGCTGCGCTGGCGCGCGATGAAGCGGCCTCGGCCGCGCGCTGCCGAAATCTCGCCGGGGCGCGCCGCGTCCACCAGCACCTCGCCGCGCGACAGCACCGTCACCGGCCAGCCCTTCAGCTCGCGCCCGGTGTAGGGCGTGTAGCCGGTGTTGTCGTGCAGCAGCGCGGCATCGACCGTCACGCGGTGCTCGGGGTCCCAGATCGCGATGTCGGCGTCGCTTCCCGGGGCGATTCCGCCCTTGGCCGGAGCCAGGCCGTAGATCTCGGCGTGGCGCGTGGCGGTGAGCTGCACGAACTCGTTGAGCGTGATGCGGCCCGCCCCAACGCCGTAGGTGAAGAGCAGCGGCAGCCGCAGCTCCAAGCCCGGCACGCCATTGGCCATTTCCTTGAACGTGGTCTTCTCGCCCTTGGGCAGCTTGCCCGTGGCGTCGAAGCGGTACGGTGCGTGGTCGGATGAATAGACGGCCAGCGTGCCGTCCTTCAGCCCGGCCCAGCAGGCCTGCTGGGCGGCGGCATCGCGCGGCGGCGGGGAACAGCAGAACATCGCGCCTTCCAGGCCACGGTCGATGTCCTCGGCGGTCAGGAACAGGTATTGCGGGCAGGTCTCGCCGTACACCTTGACGCCCCTTGCGCGCGCCTCGCGGATGGCTTGAACGCCTTCGCCGGTGCTCACGTGCACGATCAGGATGGGCGTATCCACCACCTCGGCCAGGGCGATCACGCGTTGGATGGCTTCGCTCTCGGAGCTTCGGGTGTGGCACACGGCGTGGTAGCGCGGCGCCACGTTGCCCTGCGCCACCATGCGCGAGGCCAGCCAGCCGATGATGCCGTGGTTCTCGGCATGCACCATCGTCAGCGCGCCGTGGCGCCGCGCCGTGGCCAGCACGTCGAGGATCTGCTCGTCGTGCAGGCGCATGCGGTCGTAGGTCATGAAGATCTTGAACGAGCGCACGCCGGTGTCGATGGCCGTCGGCAGGTCGGTCGTCAGCGTCTGCGCGTCGGGGTTGGCGACGATCAGGTGGAAGCCATAGTCGATCACCGCCTTCTCCGCCGCGCGGCGGTGGTAGACGGCCAGCACCTCGGGGATGTGGTCTGTGCGGTGCTGCGCGCAGAAGGGAATCACCGTTGTCGTGCCGCCGAAGGCCGCCGATACCGTGGCCGAGTGGAAGTCGTCGGCGCACATGATGCCGAAGGACGACACCTGCTCGATGTGGCAATGGCTGTCCACGCCGCCAGGCAGCACCAGGTGGCCGCGCGCGTCGATCTCGCTCGCGCCGGCCGGGAGGTCCGGGGCCACGGCCGTGACCCGGCCGGCGACGATGCCGACATCGGCCAGGCGCGTCTCGGTCGCCGTGACCACCGTGCCGCCGCGGATGACGGTTTCGAAGCTCATCGCGCTGCGCCCTTCTTCAAGGCCGCCAGCTTGGACTCGATGCGCGCCATCATGCGCATCAGGTCGTCGTGCTCGTCAGCGTTGAGCTGCGGGCCCGGCGCTCGCACGCGGGCGCTGGCGATGGCACCGCGGCGGCGCAGGATCTCCTTGCGCCAGGCCAGCGCCACGCCGGGCTGCGTCTCGTAGCGCACCAGTGGCAGGTAAATCTCGAACAGGTCGTCGGCGAGGTCGCGGTCGCCGTCCTTCATCGCGCGATAGACCTCGGTCAGCATCTCGGGATAGGCCACGCCGGTCATCGCGCCATCGGCGCCGCGCGCCAGCTCCAGCGGGTAGAACAGGCCATTGTTGCCGACCAGGATCGACACGCGGCGCTGGCCCTGCGCCTCGAGCGCGCGGATGCGCGAGATCTTGGTCAGCCCCGGGCAGTCCTCGGCCTTCAGCATCACCACCTGCGGCAGCTCCTTGACGATCTGCGAGAACACCGGCACCGACATGTGCACCCCTGTCACCGCCGGATAGTCCTGCACGCACACCGGCACCTGCGGGCCCAGCGCCTTGCAGGCTGCCGCGAAGTAGGCGAGGAACTGCTCGTCGTGCCGCACCGTGGGCGGCGGCGCGATCATCACGCCGGCAGCGCCGTAGTCCATCGCCGCGCGCGCCAGCGACACCATCGGGTCGAATGCCGGCGACGAAACCCCGACGATCACCGGCACGCGCCCGTCCACGCGCTGCAGGAAGCGCTGCATCACGGCCAGCGATTCGTCCTGCGACAACTTCTGCGCCTCGCCCATGATGCCCATGATGGTCAGGCCGTCGATGCCGAACGAAAGATAGAAGTCAGTCAGCGTGTCGATGCTGCCCAGGTCAACGGTGCCACTTTCGGTGAACGGCGTGGCGGCGATGACGAAGACGCCGTCGCTGCGCGAATGGATCGGTGAAGACATGGGCCGGTATCTCCTGCAATGGGCACGATTGATTCCGCAACACGCGCTGTTTCGAGACATTGCGCAGGCCAATGTCGTCTCAGCATAGCGTGTACGAGGCGAATTGAGGATAAGCCCTTCGTACGAACACGCACATCGGAGGGCTGGGCTGCGGGTTTAGCCAGGCGCTGTCAGTTCGCAATGTCGATCGACATGCGGCCGCTCGGAAACCACACGTCCTCAGATCTCGTCGATACCGGTGGAGCTCGGCGCCCTTTCGCCAGGCGCCTCGGACATCGAGAAGCGGTCGTTGGTGCGGGTGTAGAAGCTCGCGCCGAAGCGAGCGACCGGGTGGTAGTCGCGAAGGTTCACGCGCCAGGCGGCGGTGTCGATCAAGCCGTCGCGGGCGGCCAGCCGCACGATGCGGCCGATAAAGACATAGCGGCTGTCGGTCTCGAGCTTCTCGTGCAGAACACACTCGAAGGCGACCGGCGCCTCCAGGATGCGCGGCGGCGCGACGCTGTGCGCAGGCACCGGCGTCAGGCCGACCTCGGCCAACTCGCTCACGTTCGACGGGAAGGCCTTGCCGCAGTCGTGCATCTTCTGCGCCATCGGTTCGTCGGACATGTGGACGACGAACTCGCCGCTGCGCAGGATGTTCGCCGCGGTGTCCTTGAAGCGCCCGTCCGTCAAACGGTTGACGCTGATCATCAGGATCGGCGGGTCCTCGCCGATCATGTTGAACATCGAGAACGGCGCAGCGTTGGCCACGCCGGTCGGCCCGAGCGTGGTGACCAGCGCGATCGGCCGCGGCACGATCAGGCTGGCCATCAGCTTGTAGCGCTGGTAGGCAGTGATGCCCTCGAAGTCGACCTCGGTCAAGTTGGCTGGTCCTTCCTGCAGACGTATGCAAGCTTAGACGATCACCTCGACCTTGGCGCGCTTGGCCACCTTCGTCCAGATGTCGATCTGCTCGCGGATGAGCTTGACGAAATCATCGCCCAGAACAGGCGTCTTTCGCGGCAGGGTCTGCAGTTCGTCGAGCCGTACCATGACGTCGGGCTTGGCCAGGATCTCGGGCATCAGCGCGGTCAGACGCTGCGCGATCGGCGCCGGCAGGCCCTTCGGCGCCGACAGGCCGAGCCACTGCGAGCCGGTCATGGACGGGTAGCCCAGTTCGGCAAAGGTCGGAATGTTGGGCAGCGCCGACAGCCGCGCCGGTGTCGAGACGGCCAGCGCGCGCAGCGAACCGGCCTTGAGCTGCGCGACGTTGGTGGTGACGGGGTCGAACAAGCCGTCGATCTGGCCGCTCAGCAGGTCCTGCATGGCAGGCGCGCTGCCCTGGTAGGGCACGTGGTCGAGCTCGGGCGCCTGACCCTCGATCTTGAGCAGCTCGCCGAACAGGTGGTTGGCCGAACCGACGCCAGAGGTGCCGTAGCGCACCGGCTTGGTCTTGGCCGTGGTCACGAACTGGGCCAGGCTCTGGAATGGTGATTGGGGGCGCACCAGCAGCACCATCGGCGCCTCGACCAGCATGGCCATGTGGGTGAAGTCTCCGACCGGGTCGAAGGGCATCACGTTGCGCGTGGCCGTGGCGTAGACGTGCACCGATGCGTGGCTGACCAGCAGCGTGTAACCGTCGGCCGGCTGCCTGGCCACGAACTCGGTACCGATCAGGCCACCGGCACCGGGGCGGTTCTCGACGAAAACGGTCTGGCCGAGGGCCTGCGACATGTGGGGTGCCATCAGCCGGGCCACCGTGTCGACCAGGCCACCTGGCGGAAACTGTGCAACCAGGCGAATCGGCGTGCGGCTGGGCCAGGCGCTCTGGGCGCGCACCCAGGCCGGCGTGGACAAGGCCGCGGCACCGGCCGCGAGAATGAGGCGACGCTTCATGAAAACTCCTAGAGGATCAGGACGACGCGGGCCGCGTACGCAGATACCGTGCCATGCACTTACCACTCCTGCACCACGGCGATGCATAGGAACGCGACCTGCTGAGGCCAACGGATGCGCCACCTGCTGCTGATCGCTTCATCGCCGATAGGAGTGCGCTCACACCGCAGATGGCGCGGCTCGAGCCGGCTCACCGAGCTGGTGCACGGCTGCACGACCTTCTTGCGCCAAAGGACCCCGTCCTTGTGCGCCAGTGCGTCGCTGTCGCACCATCGGCTCACCCGCAAGCTTCTGAAAGGAACGGGCCAATGTCTGCAACTTACCTGGGTCGACTGCCCGACCACGGCCGCTTCGGCTACAGCGCCATCCACTCCCGCCCAGGCTACCAATGGCCCGGCGGCGCGAAGTTGGCCGTTTACATTGCGCTGAACCATGAGCACTTCGCATTCGGCGAGGGCCTGGGCGCGGCGATCGGCCCAGCGTCGCCACAGCCGGACGTGCTGAACTACAGCTGGCGCGAATACGGCAACCGCGTCGGCGCCTGGCGCTGCCTGGAGCTGTTCGACGAGCTGAGCTGGCCTACGGCGGCGCTGATCAACACGGCGCTCTACGAGCACTGCCCCGAACTGGTGGCGGCCTGCGTCGCGCGTGGCGACGAACTCGTCGGCCACGGCCACAGCAACTCCGAGCGTCAGGGAACACTGGACGAGGCCGACGAGCGCCAGCTGTTGACGTTGGTCCGCGATCAGATCGAACTGCGCAGTGGGCAGGCGCCTGCAGGCTGGCTGTCGCCCTGGATCAGCGAGAGTCGGCTGACCCCTGATCTGCTGGCCGAGACCGGCTACCGGTACACGCTGAATTGGGCTCACGACGACCAGCCTGTGGCCATGCGCACGCGCAGCGGGCGCACGCTGTGGTCGGTGCCCTACCCGCAAGAGCTGAATGACATTCCGGCGATCGTGGTGCGCCAGATGGACGGCAAGGACTTCGCGCAAATGATCGTCGACCAGTTCGACGAACTGCTTGAGCAGTCGGTTCGTTCCCCGCTGGTCATGGGCATCGCATTGCATCCCTACATCGTGGGCCAGCCCTACCGGCTGCGGCATCTGCGCCGAGCGCTGCGCCACGTCAGCCAGGCGGCTGCGGGTGGCCGGGTCTGGCTGACGACACCCGGTGCCATCTGCATGCATGTGGCCGGCCTCGAAGGCGGCGGGGCGGGGGCTGCAGCATGAGTACCGCGGAAGCCGATGGCCCTCGTCGCTCGCTGACCTCGAACAAGGGGTCCGCGAATTGATTGTGCGCTACTCGCCCAGCAACTCGCCGACTGACTTGAGATCGTCGACGTGGTCGCAGATCGACTTGACCACCATGATCAGCGGGGTGCCCAGCAGCAACCCCCAGATGCCCCACAGCCAGCCAAAGGCGAGGACGCCGACGAAGATCACCAGCGGGTTCATGCTGCTGGCGCGCCCGGCCAGCCAAGGGGTGAGCAGGTTGCCCTCGATCGTGTTGATGAGCATCGAAATCCCGCCGATCAGCGCAGCCATGCCGAAGCTGCCGAACTGCAGAAAGGCCACCAGGGCCAGTCCACCGGCGGTGACGACGGCACCCAGGTACGGCACCAGGTTGAGCACGGCTGCCACCAGACCCCACACGGCCGCACGTTCCAGTCCAAGCCACCAAAGGACACCCCATGTCGCCAGCCCCACCAGCGCGCTGGTGGAAACCTGGATGACCATGTAGCGCTGGATCTGTGCGCTGATCTCGTCCATCACCTCCACGGTGACACGCTTCTTGGCGAAGGTGGGCCCGGTAATCTTGACCATCTTTCGCCTGAAACTGTCGCCCGTGGTCAATAGGAAGAAGGCGATGAAAAACACCACCGCCGCCTGGCCCACCAGGCTGGCCAGACCGACCGTGCCACTCCAGAGGTATTCCTTGATGTTCAGGCGCGGCTGCTCGATCTGCACGCGGGTGACACCCCTGGCAACCGGTGGCGCAACGGCGGTGCTGTCCTGGGCCGCCTGTTCGAGCCGGGTTGCGGCCTCCTGCACCTTGTCGATGGTGCTGACAGGCGCGCCGCGCGCCGGGCGCAGCGCCAGGCCCAGTTTCTGCGCGGCCTCGGGCAGCGATGCTGCCAGTGTCGCGGCATCGTCGCTGAGCGAATAGACCATCGACCCGAGGCCGCTTACGACTACGGTCAACACCGCTGCCGCGCCGAGCACCCGCGGCAGGCGCCAGCGGTGCAGCCGGTCCACCACCGGCGACAGGGCATAGCTCAACATCAGGCCCAGCAGAAGCGGGATGAATACGGCACTGGCCCAGTGCAGCGCATAGACGCCGCCCAGCAGTGCAAGCACCGCCAGCGAGACGCTGCGCACGTTGATGTGCGTGGGCAGCGATGCGATCTCGCGCTCGGGTTCGACCATGTCGCCCGCAGGGTTGGCTGCCGTCTCGGCGTCACCTGACGCACACATCAGGCATCCCGTTCGATCATTCCCTTGACGACATAGACCTGGAAGTCAGCGATGGGCATCGCGGCCGAGCCACGGCTGTCGCCATCGGTCCAGCTCAAGGTGGCGTCGGTCGGCGTGGTCTGCACCTGCACCGGACCACAACGGATGGTGATGTTGGCACCGTCGCCTTCGCGGTACTCGACCTTGCCCTTGACTTGCGCGCGCTGTGCCATCTTGTTTCCTCGTCCAATTCCAGGGGTCGCTGTCGACGTGCGCCGCGCCTTCCGGCACGGCGCTGTTCGAACATGGCGAATCCGGGAGTCTCAGTCCGCGCTGTACGGTGTGCCGTAGAACTTGTGCACCCCAGCGGCCCAGGTCTTGTCCGACATCGTCGGCCAGCGATCCTTGTTGAAGCCCGGGGCGTCCTTCAGGGCGTCCTTGGGCACATTGAGCGTGAAGCGCTCGTTCACCGTGTCCAGCGTCAGCGCTGCCCAAGGCACCGCGAACAGCTTCTCGCCCATGCCGAGCAGGCCGCCGAACGACAGCACCGCGTAGGCGATCTTGCCCGAGGCCATTTCAATCATGAACTCCTTGATGTCGCCCAGATCCTGGCCGTCCTTGTTGTAGACGTCGTTGCCGAGCAGCGTGTTGGCGCCCATCAGCGCCGGGCCCGGGCCTTCGTTCTTGTTGGTGTACATGCCGAAGTTGTCGCGTGTCACATAGTTCGTGCCCACGATCTTTCCTTTGTCATTTGATTGCGAACCGAACCCGAGGGCTCTGCGGCAACCATAGCCGTCTCTACTGGCCAGATCTGTAAGACAGGCCCGACATCGGGCGTCGGTATTCGCCGCCGATTCGCTCGAGCGGCGCGCCGGTGCAACCGCGGCATGCGGCGCCGAAAGCGCTTTGATCACTTCCCACGCAACCATCCATATACCATCCCTGTGGATGGTGATATGATGCCCAGATGAAATCGATGCCCGCTCAAAACCAGATCAAGGAAAAGACCGCCGACTCCGAGAAGATCACCATCAACCTCGGCTTCGTCGCAGCTGCAGCTTGCAGTTCGCGCATCAGGTGGCACACAATGGTGATCCAAAAGTTGCTTCCGCCCCGATCGCGGTCTTAGCGAGATGCCAGGCGAGCAGTAGCTTGTAGAAAACTGGTGAAGATCCTCCTCGTCTCCACCAATAACCACTAGGGCCTGCCGGCGAGCAGGCCCTAACTTTTTCGGCTCTCACTGGGCACTGGGAAATGCCTGGGAAATGTCCGCCCCCTCATCGCTGGGGCGCCGCCCGTTCCATGCCTCCCGCCCAGTGCCAGAATTGCGCCTCGGTCGCTCCGCAACAGGAGGTGTCTCATGGCCAAGCTCCAGTGCCCGAAATGCGGCGCTTCGGTCCCTAACCCGGACGGCTGGGCAAAGGCGGCGCTTTCCACGCTGATGCAGTCTCCGGCCATCCCACACATGGCGACGCAGATTCGCTGCCAGGCATGCCGGCACCTATTCACCCAGTTCGACGCTGTCCAGCGCACCGGATGGCGCGCTTTCTGGCCTGCGGCGCTTCTGATTGCCGCACTGCTGGCGTTGGCGGTCTTGCTGCCAAAGTAGGGCAACGGTTCGTCAGGATCGCGCAGTCTGCGTTTTCTGGCGCAGGGTGATGCTCTGGGGGGGTATCGCCGGGCAACAAAGAGCCCGCCGAAGCGGGCCTCAGGTTGACGCAACTCGGGCTCGGCAAAGGACAACGCGCCGTTTGCGGATTTAGCGCGGCCCGTCCGCCCACCGATCCCATAAGATCGCAATCCCTACCGCTGTGGCTAGTGGGGCCACTGCAAGAAACACCATGTACGCCACCGCCGTCTCCCTGTCCAAGTTGCTTGGATAACTCCTCAAAACGCCGCCGTCATTGCGGAGCGTGAAGAGGCGCACGGTCGACAACTGGCACGCCTTCATTAAGCCAGTCCATCTGTAAGGAGTGCCAGTGCCGGAATGACGTCGACAACGACCGGAGAGTTCTCGATCGGGTAAGCACCGGAATTGAGCCGGGCGAAGTCCGCACTGCATTCCTTGCCGTTGCCATGTCCGTCTCCCTGTGCTCGCCCAATGTGGGCAATGCAAGGATCGTCCAGTTTCGTGGCGCAGGGAATCGGAGCAGCGGCCTTTGCCACGTAGGACATAGGCCCCTAAGAAAGCGCTGGCAGCGCTTTCCGGCGCGGGATGAAACTCAGGTACTGCCGGGCATGAAAAAGCCCGCCGAAGCGGGCTTGTAAGCCTTGCTACGTGCGTCGCCGGGAGAACGCAAACAGTAGCCTGGCAGCAACACCCTGACTAGGACATTTGCCCTGTGCGCCGGCTTGATCCGCCGATAGAGCCCGCTCGATAGCCTAGGCTGTTTGGCGAGCCGTACGTGGAGAATCGGCGGGTCGCGCGGCGCCACGCATCGGCCCTGTGCGAGTTCA
>Ga0105103_10001759_pt1 | contig 11602 bp, 7 predicted proteins | sample PPLLaktember2015_2_FD_79107 | JGI IMG/M metagenome (GOLD analysis project Ga0105103, IMG submission 79107) | Freshwater sediment microbial communities from Prairie Pothole Lake near Jamestown, North Dakota, USA - PPLs Lake P7 Core (6) Depth... | ecosystem: Environmental > Aquatic > Freshwater >...
CGGGTATTTTATATTTCATGAACTACTCTGATTATAAAATCAATGCCAGTTTTAGTTCTTCATCTGGCGAACTTGAGGGCAGGGCAAATATTACATACCATAATAATAGTCCTGACACGCTGAAAAAGATTGTAATGCGCCTTTATCAAAATATTCTAAAGCCCAATTCAGCCAGAGATGAAGAAGTTGAAGACATTAATCTTTCTAAAGGTATAATTATTAATGATTTGGTTGTTAATGGCAATTCGTATACCGAGAATTTAAAAATGAAAACCCGAACTGAAGGCACTAATTTCTATGTATTTGTTCAAGAAGGGATTAATCCGGGCGATTCTTGTTTAATAAACATTGCATGGAATTTCAGAATGCCGCAAACTTCGGTACATCGATTTGGTAAATATGGTGAATCGACATTTTTTGTGGCAATGTGGTATCCGCAAATTGCAGTTTATGACGATTTTGATGGGTGGGACGAGATGCAATATACCGGAACACATGAGTTTTATAACGATTTTAACAATTACGATGTAACCATAAAAGTATCCAAAGGAGCTATGGTTTGGGCAACTGGAACCTGGGTTAATCCTTCAAAGATATTGGCCCCTTCGATTTATGAAAGGTACAAAGCTGCATTAGAATTTGATGAAGTTCAGCATATAATAAAGATTGAGGATATTGATAGCAAATTTTCTAATGCTGGCAGAGGGAATCAATTTCGTTTTGTGGCTAAAGGGGTCCCGGATTTTGTGTTTGCTGCATCGAAAGATTATTTATGGGATGCCGCTTCGGTAGTTGTTGATTCTTCGAATATGAAAAGGGTAATGGTTTCAGCTGTTTATCCTGAAAAGTCTGTGGGTTTTTCATCGGTTGCTTCAATTTGTTCAGAAGTGGTAAAACGGCTGAGTTTTGAGAGTTATGGCGTGCCTTATCCATTTCCGGCCATTACAATATTTAACGGTAAAGGAGGAATGGAATATCCGATGATGGTAAATAATGAGGATAACCATAACAGTAAAGCATCCATTTTCCTTACCTTACACGAAGTAGCCCATGCATATTTCCCTTTCATGACAGGTATAAATGAGCGCAAATATTCATGGATCGATGAAGGCCTGACAAGTTATCTGCCCATGGAGACTCAAAAGGCAATGAATTCCGATCATAACTCACTTAAGTTTTATACTGGCCGATATGATGCAATGAGTGGGACCGAGGTTGATATCCTATTTTGCACACCAGCGTATCAGACGAGGGATTTCTCATATTATTTTTACAGCTATTTTCGGTCGGTAATGGCTTTTATGGTTCTCGAAAACTATATGGGACGGGATACTTTCCGATTGGCAATAAGAAATTTTATAGATATATGGCAGGGTAAACACCCTACACCTTACGATATGATCAATATATTTAAAAACTCCACAAATAAAGACATTGATTGGCTCATTAATCAATGGTTTTTTCAGCAGGGATATCCCGATTTATCAATAAAAGATGTAAAATTGAATAATGAAACTGTTCAGGTTGAAATTGAAAAAATTGGAAATTTACCTGTTCCGGTTATGCTAAGCTTTATATATGAGGATGGAAATATTGAAATTGTTGAAAGAAACGTTGAAGAATGGAAACATACCAATAATATTAGCATTACTCAATCAATTAAAAGTAAGCTAATTAAAATTGAACTTGGCAATTTGCAATTACCCGATAAGAACAGAGAAGACAATTATTACACATTTTAATATTTGAGAGAATAAATCCTACAACTATGAAAACCGTTAAAAAAATAATCATTCTTGTAATAAGTATTATCCTGATATTGATTATAGGATTACTTATTACTGTTAACCGGCTCAGTAAGCGAGGATTGCCCGATTATAAAAATGACCTGGTTTTAAAAGGGCTTGAAAAGCCGGTTAAGGTTTATTATGATTCAGTTGGAGTACCCCATATTTTTGCAAGTACGCTAAGCGATTTATATTTAGCCACAGGTTATGTTATGGCCCGTGAAAGGATGTGGCAGATGGATCTTCTTCGAAGAGTTACTTTGGGAAGGCTTTCAGAAATATTTGGCGATGAATATATACAAACCGACCTTTTGCTCCGATCGATGCGCTATAGCGAAAAATCAGAAAGGGTTTTAAATTCATCCGGGCAGGAAATATCCCTGGCATTGCAGATGTTTTCTGAAGGGGTAAATAAATATATTGACGAATATAAAGGGAATTATCCTGTTGAGTTTTTCATACTCGGATATGAACCTGAGAAATGGACCCCCATTCATTCAGCAAATCTTATCAGTTATATGGCCTGGGACCTTAAAGCAGGGTGGAGCGAACTGGTATTGGAACAAATAGCCACTAAGGTTGATAGTATTCATTTGGCTGAAATACTGCCAAATGTACCCGCAGAAAAAATAACTATTTTCAAATCAGACAGTAATAAATTGCTGGCATCCAATATGATTTTAAATCTTATAAAGCTTGATAAGCTTGGCTGTGACATTTTATCGGGGAGTAATAACTGGGCCGTTTCAGCAAAAAAAAGCAGTACAGGCAAACCTCTGTTGGCAAATGATATGCACCTGGCTTTCAATGTTCCAGGTATTTGGTTTCAAATGCACCAGGTTGTCGAAGGTGAATTGAATGTCACGGGTTTGGCAGTTCCGGGTCAACCCCTGATTGTTGTGGGGCACAACGACTCTATAGCTTGGGGTATGACTAACACATATGTTGATAACCTTGATTATTATGAAGAAACTATTAATCCTGCCGATACAAACCAGTATTTATATAATGGCGAGTGGAAAAACTTTGAAATCCGAAATGAAACAATTGTAAGCAAAGGGGGTGCAAAACATGAAATAAAATACAGGTTGAACCACCGTGGGCCAGTTGTTTCAGGATTTAAAAATATCAAAGACAAGGTTTTAACAATCCGATGGGTTGGAGATTTTGAAAGTAATGAGTTCCGAAGTATATACCTTGTAAACCGGGCTAAAAATTGGGATGACTTTAAAAATGCTTTTAGTACCTTCAAAACCATCAGCCAAAATATTGCATATGCCGATTGTAATGGTAATATTGGGTTATATTGTTGTGCAGGGGTGCCTGTGCGTAAAAGGGACAAAATTTTTGCGGTGTTACCAGGTGCTACAGATGAGTACGACTGGCAGGGATTTGTTCCTTTTGATGAATTGCCACATGTTTATAATCCGGAGTGTGGTTATATTTTGTCGGCAAATAATAAAACCATTGATAGTTCTTATCCTTATCATATTGGTACCTGGTATGCATTACCATACCGATATTTGAGGATTAAGAAAAGGCTTGAGGGCAAAGAAAAATTGGATATGCATGATTTCGAAAATATGCAAAATGATTTTGTTTCTGCTTATGCTGAAGAATTTACACAAACAATGCTAAAGTTAATTGACAGAAAAGATATTCAGGATAAAACAATGCTGGAAGCAATCGATTTATTAAAGCAATGGGACTACAATATGTTGGCACAACTTGCAGCACCAACAATCTTTGAATGCTGGAGCGAAATTTTAACAGAACAACTTTATAAAGATGAGCTTGGCAATGAAATATTTCAACAATTTATTAGTGTATACCAATTGTCTTCATTTGGTATAAATGCTATTTTAAAAAATGGAAATTCGGTATGGATAGATAATGTGGAAACAGATAAAATTGAAACTTTAAATGATATTGCAAATGAGAGTTTTATAAAAACTATTCAATTGTTAAAAGATAAATTAGGTAGCGATATATCGACCTGGCGATGGGGTAATCAGCATAAGTTGGTTTTACAGCACCCTTTGGCAAAGGTCAAAATACTGGACAGGGTTTTTAAATTAAATCGTGGGCCTTTTTCGGTAGGAGGGAGCAGTCATACTGTTTCTCCATATAAATATCAGGTTGCAAGACCTGATTTGGTTGTTCATGGTGCATCACATCGTAATATATTCTGTCCAGGCAACTGGGACAGTTCAATTTCTGTTATACCAACTGGTAACTCAGGAATTTGCGCGAGTAAATTCTATTGTAATCAAACCAGATTATATATTAATGGAGAATACCATCCTGACTATTTTTCAAATTTTAGTATAGAAAAAAATAAATTATACATTTTGAATTTATTGCCCTAATGTTTTTCTACAAGGTCAGCCAGACAATCTTCCAATAAATGCTGGATATTTAAAGGTTTTAAGAAAACTTTATCGCATTGGGCATTATTAAATTCAGCAATCTTATTATGTGTTTCGGGAAGAATAACATAAAGAGAGATTTTTTGGGTATATATTTTTATTCGCGAGATTATTGAACCTATTTCAGGGGTCATATGGTCGAGGTCAATAATAATTAAGTCAGGATTAAAGTCATTAATTTCAGGAGATATTTTTGAAAATTCAGTACGATAATTTATAATCCTGAACTCTTTAAACGATTCGGCCAAAAAATTGAATTCATGGTATACATTCTCAACCAGGATAATCCTCTTTTTTTGGAGAGGCTCAAAATATTTTCGCAAACTAAGCGGGTATTCATTTTTTTCGGAAAAATGAATGGGCAAAGAAAAACAAAACCTGGAGCCTTTTTTATAAGTGCAATCATGCCAAATCATACCTCCAAGTATTTCTATAATTCCTTTTGAGATAGATAGCCCAAGTCCGATTCCTTGAAATTCGCGGTTAAGTGATTCATCACCTTGTCGAAACCTTGTGAAAATTGATTTTCTATAATCGAAATCCACCCCAATTCCTGTGTCTTCAACAAAAACAAATACATAACCATTATCAATTCTTTCGCCAAACTTAATATATCCCTTTTCGCTGAATTTTAAACCATTATCGATTAAGTTATAAAGAACTTGCTGAATACGGGTCGGATCAGAAAAAATATAATCATCAGCTTCAGTTCTATATGGGTAATAAATGATTTCAATGTTCTCCTTATTTCTAATTTTTTTTTGCTGGTTAAAAAATTCAATGGTATCAGGGAAAATATGTCTTAACTTAAATTTCACCCTGTTTATTTTAAGTTGGTTAGATTCAATTATCGAAATATCAAGGATATCATCAATTATTTTAAGCAACTGTTGACAGTTAAGATTAATAATATCAAGGTATTTCGATTTCTTCTCATTAGTAATATCTTGATTGCGGAGTAATTCGTTAAAGCCAAGAATGCCATTTAAAGGGGTACGTATTTCATGGCTCATATTGGCCAGAAAGATTGATTTCAGATTATCAGCTTCTTCAGCATTTTTTTGTGCACGCTTAAGTATCTTTTCGTATTTCTTTCTTTCATTTATTTCTTTTATAAGCTGAAGATTTATTACCTGAAGTTCAGATGTTCGTTCTTTAACTATTAAGTCAAGACTATTTTTAGCGGTTTCAAGTTCTTTGTTAGCCATAAATGATTTTAATTTGTTGTTGCTGATGACCCTGGCAATAATCCAGGTAAGGATTATTAAAGTAAATGTAAGAAGGACGTGAGAGAATAATTCATTATTCCAAAGTTCATTATCTGTGAAAGCCAAAGGCCGGTTAAGAAAATAATTTAATATAGGTGCCTTAAAATCACTTATTAACATAACCACTTTAATAGATATAACATTTATTATTAATTAATCGACAAAACATCTTGTAGGACTGGTGAATAGTCAACAAATAAAAACGCAATTTAATAGTTTATCAATTATTCTTAAGCTAAGCATGAATAATAAGAAATCAGGATATTTCATTCAATAAATTTAATCCATGCACCATTGTCAATTTCCCTTTTAATCTTATTCAGAGCTGTGTCGGCTTCCGCTTTTGAAGTAAAATTATCGTAACACACACCATAAAGTTCACCAACTTTACCAAATTTCTCAGCATTGAACCCCTTTTTTCTAAGGCCTTTAGCAAAACGTTCCGCATTTTCTTCGCTCTTAAAAACCCCGGCAATAATGTAGTAACCTCGTTTTACCTTTTCCTGTTTCCTGATCTCAGTTTTTATTTGTGGTACTGGTTCAATCACTGTTTTAGTTTCTGCTGTAATTTCCGGTTCAACAGGTGGTGACGTATGATAATCTGGTTCATTTGTCTGAGTGTCCGCTTCAGCAAGCAATGTATCAGCTTCGGCCAAATCTTCTATTATTGTACTTTCTAAAGTGTCTGTTTTTGTAAAGGAAATCAATTTTCTTAAGCCATAATTCTGAATATTTAAAGAAGGTTTGGCATAATAATAATATCCTATTAAACCGGCAACCATTAATATCAGAGCCGTCCATATAAAAGCCGATTTTATGCTGATTGATGAAGGTCGATGGTCTACTTTGGCTCTTGGAGAGGTTGTGTATGGTTTTTGAATATCAGCTATATCTGTATCTTCTTGTTTATTAATATGTTTAATCCTTGTCTCAATATATTTTTTTTCTGTGACTGCTTCTTTCTTTTTGGAAATATCAGTTTTGGGCGCCGAACTTACTTTTTGTTTTTCAACTTTTCGGGAAGACGTTTTTTTGTCCTTAACTTTCTTACTCTGGTTTGACTTTTCATCGATTTCAAGATCGAATTCTTTTACAATCAAAAGATTTGCTTCATCATCATTTAATGTCGGGTTTTTAAATGTTATTTTGCCCGATGGGGTTTTTATCAGCGAGCCTAATTCCTTAAACTTAAAGGGTTCTCTGATATCTAGTTTATTATTTATTTGGCAAATAAACTGGGTTATTTTTTCTTTTGCTTCATCATCAGTGCATTTTTCTCTACTAATTATTGTATCAATCAACTCTTTATCGCTATGTTGCAGAAATTCATTGAAAACAACAGTTAAGGGTTTGCGGCGCATAACAATAAAAGCACCGAAACCAGGGATAATTAGCCTGTTGCTTTTCTGTAGAATTTGAAGGATATATTCTTCCATAATTCAGGTAGATGGGATTGAAATTATTGGTAAAAATAATAAATATCTATTTTTCAAGGCATTAAAAATTTCAACATTTATCTTATTATTTCTTTTAGGTTGAATTAATTGATTTTATATCGATTTTGCTTACTTTGGTAAATGAAAATTCAATCATTGTAACAAGGAATACTATGAAATTCAAGGAAGTTTTGGGTATCGATTTTGGTGGATCAGGAATTAAAGGTGCACCTGTAGATACTAAAAGAGGCAAGTTATTAGAAAAAAGATTAAGGATTGAAACCCCATCGCCTGCAAGGCCTGAGGATGTCACAAAAGTAATTACTGAAATTGTTGATTATTTTAAATGGGACGGTGTTATTGGGCTTGCATTCCCATCGGTAGTTCAAAATGGAGTGATAAAAACCGCCTCGAATATTGATAAAAGCTGGATCGGCATAAATGCATCGGAATTGATAAAAAACAAAACTCAACGGCCAACCTTTGTTGTGAATGATGCTGATGCAGCAGGTATGGCTGAAATGAAGTTTGGCGCAGGAAAAGACAGAACTGGTTCGGTATTATTGGTAACTGTGGGTACGGGCATTGGATCGGTATTGTTTACAAGAGGAAAGCTTGTAATGAATACTGAATTGGGACATATATATCTTAAATCAGGCATCGATGCAGAGGTATTTGCTTCAGATGCTGCAAGAAAAAAGGAAGACCTTGACTGGAAAAATTGGGGCAAGAGGTTCGATGAATATCTTCATGAAATGCATAGGTTGTTTTGGCCAGAATTGATAATAATAGGAGGAGGGGTAAGCAAAAGGCCTGAAAATTTTATGCCATATATTACTGTAGATGCTGAAATTGTGATGGCCAAATCGAAGAACGATGCCGGGATTATTGGGGCTGCGCTTGTAGCCAGATCAAACCGGAAAATCTCGGATTGGTTGCAATAAATACTAAGAAACCGGACTTTCAAAAGGGGTACGGTTTAATATTGATCGGCCAAGTGTTATTTCATCAGTATATTCAATTTCGTCGCCAAATGATACTCCGCGTGCAATAGCGGTTATTTTAACAGGATAACTTTTCAGTTTCCGGAAAATATAATAATTAGTTGTATCACCTTCCATTGTTGCGCTTAATGCAAGAATAATTTCTTTAGCTTCATTCTCAGAAACTCTTTTAATAAGGCTATCGATAGAAATATCTGATGGGCCAATTCCTTCCATGGGAGAAATAATACCTCCAAGAACATGGTATAAACCGTTGTATTGCTGTGTATTTTCAACCGACATTACATCCTTAATGTTCTCAACTATGCAGATAGTATTTTTGTCGCGTTTTGGTGATGAGCAAATCGGGCATATTTCCTCGTCGGAAAGATTGTGGCAGGTTTTACAAAATTTAATATTTTCGATATAATTAATTATTACCGAACCAAAATTTAGGGCTTCTTCTTTTTTTTGTCTCAGTAAGAATAAAGCAAGCCTAAGGGCAGTGCGCTCACCTATACCAGGGAGTTTTTTGAATTGTTCAACTGCTTCAGTAAGTAATTTCGATGGGTAATTCTCTTTTATCATTAACCAAAACTAATAAACTTTAAAATTACTATCATTGCAGAGTTGTTAAAAAATTTCATCAGATAATTTGAATTTTGTATTCTTGCATTTTAAACTAAATAATTGAATGAACCCTTTCGCAATTCTTGCTGCTATTATTGGTTACTATATTGTCCTTATCCTGATAAGCTTTATTACATCTCGTAAAGCAAATAACGAAAGTTTCTTTATTGGTAACAGACAGTCTCCATGGTTTGTGGTTTCCTTTGGTATGATCGGGGCATCAATCTCAGGGGTTACATTTATATCAGTTCCTGGTTGGGTAATAACAGACAAATTCTATTACATGCAAATGGTATTTGGCTTTATTCTCGGTTATGTAGCTATTGTGCATGTACTATTGCCTATTTATTATCGCCTTCGGTTGACCTCTATTTACACATATCTTGAAAACCGGTTTGGAGTAACTGCTTATAGAACAGGGGCTTGGATTTTTATTGTTTCGCGTTTAATTGGCGCATCATTCCGACTCTACTTAGTTGCTAGTGTTCTTCAGATTACGATATTCGGAAAACTGGGAATCCCTTTTGTTGTCACTACCGGTATTACTCTTTTGATGATTTACCTTAGTACATTCAGGGGTGGAATAAAAACGATCATTTGGACTGATACATTTCAGACTTTCTTTTTGCTATTATCGGTCATATTAAGTATTTTTTTCATAGGACATCATCTAAACCTCGATTTTAAAGGTCTGATTTCTACTATAGCTCAAGATGATAGAAGCACAATGTTTGATTTTACAAATTGGCGAAAAGGCAGCTTTTTTGTCAAACAATTTTTAAGCGGGGCTTTCATTACCATTGTAATGACAGGTTTGGATCAGGACTTGATGCAAAAGAACCTGAGTTGTCGTAATTTACGCGATGCACAGAAAAACATGTATTGGTATAGTGGATTGCTTGTTATTGTAAATATACTGTTTCTATCGCTTGGTGTTTTGCTTGCAATATATTCCGAACGAAATGGTATACCTGTTCCTGATGCTTCACATACCGACGATTTATTTCCGATACTTGCAACAGGAGGTTATCTCCCTGCTATTCTCGGATTTATATTTGCAATTGGCCTTACGGCATCTGCAAATGCAAGCGCTGATTCTGCCCTAACTGCTCTTACTACCTCATTTACACTTGATATACTTAATGCAGGAAGCCTTGAAGAGAAAAAATTGAAAAAGCTAAGAATGAGAGTGCATATTTTAATGTCATTGGTAATCTGTTTTATTATTTATGCGTTTAAGTTTTTGAATAATGATGCCGTAATCAGCTCGTTGTATAAAGTAGCGGGATATACTTATGGCCCATTGCTTGGTCTCTACTCTTTTGGATTATTTACCAAGTTAAAGCTTAAAGGTAAATATATTCCCATTGTTACTATACTTGCACCATTACTATCCTACTTGTTAAATATCTATTCCAAGCAATTATTTAATGGATATGTTTTTGGATTCGAAATACTTATCATTAATGGTTTGCTAACATTCATTGGATTATGGATTATATCGTATCGCAAATCTTAAATTACATACTGATATAACGGGTTGGTGGCTTCCCTGAAAATCCTTAATCCTATGGTGTATATGCTCGAATTGCGCGTTACGGTCTGGATGGCTTTTCCCTTCGTCTGTCTTCCGATTAGCCTGGAGACTAAACCCTTTGTCCTTTAGTATTTCACCAACTAATTTATGACTTACATCAAACCCTTTTGATTTAAGCTCTGCTGATAGCTTTCGTAAACTTTTACTTGTCCACATTAACTGCGAATCGGGTTCGCCCCGTAACGCGGGCTCTATTAATTTTTCAAGTTCTATTTCTATTGCAGGCAACTTTTCTATCGCTTTCTTTCGACCACCTCCTTCTTTCCTTATCCGCTTTGTATCAATCAAATCAATTTTTTTCAATTCTTTAAGGCCTGTTGAAATTGCGGTACGAGAAACTCCTGTTGATTTTGAAACTATCGCAATGCCTCCATGACCAATAACTTTTGATTATGCTGCAATCATTAACCTTCGCGCCTTTTCATCTAACAATTGGGATAGAATTTTATGCCGCTTTGATATTAAGTCTATATCTTTCATACCTGAAAGATATAGTTCATTTCTAAAATAACGACTGACATATTAATGTTATTATGGAGTGTCTGTTTGTACAGATACGTATGAAATTGTTAATACAAACAATATTAATTTAAACAAATTAACCTTTAAAGTTATTAATATGGGTATCATTTTCTAACTTTTCTATTAAGAATAAAAAGGGTATCCTGAATTGGATACCCTTGTACTATATAAGTAATTAAAAGACAAATTATTAACTATTAAAATTTAATTCAAGCATGGGGTTAATTACTTCATCACGTTTATTGCCATTTGAATAACCGTTTGTTATTCGCTGATTTGTTGCAACTAATATTTGTCCGAGCATTTGAGCGTAATCTAATCCTCCGATTCTTGACATTTTTGCTAAATGCCCATCCCAACACCAACCTGGGTTTGGATTAACCTCAAGTAGGTAAGGATTGCCTGCAGGATCAAGTCGCCAATCGAAGCGCGTGTAGTCACGTGTTTCTAATCGCTCAGCCATACGAAGGCAATGTTCAACAATTTGTTTCTCAGTTTCGGCTGCTATTTGCGATGGTATCGACTTCAAGAGTTTGAAATAAGGGGAATCTTCGAGCCATTTTGCTTCATATCCACAAATTTTAGGCAATTCAGGAGGAAGTTGGGAATAATCTTCTTCAACCAGTGGAAGAATAGTATATGACTCAGGCGGATTACCAATTATTCCGACAGTTAATTCATTTCCTGACAGAAATTCTTCAACAAGAATAGGCTTTTCGTAACCAAATTGTTCGCGAATTCTGATAATTGCATCATTCAGGTCTTCGATTGTATAAGCAACACTCTTCTGGGTAATACCAAAACTCGAATCACCAAAGTTTGGTTTAACGATTACAGGAAAATCGATATTCATTTCAAAGACATTGTCTTCCGGCTTAATATAAAATGCTTCTGCAACTGGCACACCCATTTCTTTTGCAATACCGCGAATAAGAGATTTATCATAACAA
>Ga0105103_10001764_pt1 | contig 11594 bp, 13 predicted proteins | sample PPLLaktember2015_2_FD_79107 | JGI IMG/M metagenome (GOLD analysis project Ga0105103, IMG submission 79107) | Freshwater sediment microbial communities from Prairie Pothole Lake near Jamestown, North Dakota, USA - PPLs Lake P7 Core (6) Depth... | ecosystem: Environmental > Aquatic > Freshwater >...
GCCGGTTGTGCCTTCGGGCTCTCTCCGCAACATGAGGCAGTCTGAAAACTCATCAACGGCTTGACCTGATTTTCCATGCCCATTTTCGAGAGGGCGGCTGCTAATGCCATGGAGCCGAGAAACGTAACAGCTACATAAACCACAGTGACTTTGAGTCCAAAGAGCGAGAGCAGCAGGGCGATAATGATTGGGTTTAGAACCGGTGAAGCGAAAAGAAACGACATTATGGGCCCGAAAGGAACGCCGCCCTTGAGCAAACCAGCTGTTATGGGAACGGTGGAACAGGAACAAAAAGGAGTTACGGCACCGAGGCCGGAGCCCAGCAGGTACTGTACCCACGTTAGTCTAATAGACAGAAAGTCTCGTATGCGGGATGGGGGTAAATACTCCATTAATATTCCTACAAGAAAAGAAACAGCGATGAAGATAAGAACAAGCTCACCCGCAATGATCAGGAAAAATTTACCAGCAGTGACAAAATTATTGATCTCAAACATTGGTAATGCCTCCTATGCCCCTCATCTAACCCTTCATTTGTTTGCGAGGCGTGTTTTTATATCTTCTAAAAAAATAAGCTCGTTGTTCTCTATGGCCTTATAAATGTAAGGTATCGTAGATCGCCATGCCTCAATCGCCACCTCATAGGCCTCAACCCCTAAAGGTGTCAGGGTATAGACCCTTCTCTTCTGAGCACCCTTGAGCTGCGTATCTTCCTTAACTTCCGCATAGCCGTGTTTTGTCAAGTCCTTAAGGATGGGGTATATGGATCCGAACGTGGGAACACAGCAACCACTGGTTATGGATTCAAGTTCCTTTAATATCCCGTAACCATGGTTGGGGCCGACCGATAAGACCTTCAAGACAAGCAGTTTTGTAAGGCCCGTATTAATCAGCGATTTCCAGTAAGCAGAATCAATGAGACCCTTAGAGGAACTATCTTTCATATATCTATCTCCTTTATAGCAATATCAATTATATTGCAGCCTATCATAACGGTTACGGGTCGTCAATATTTTTATGGAAAAAAAGTGACTCTCATATGAGGGGTTATAACCCTTAGCTTCATTTGGGTATATTTATCATTACCGGAATTGCGGGAAGGCTCACAATTATTCACAATTCCTTCGTTGCCTCTTCACATTGATTCTCTATAATCGTATAGATGATGAAGTCAAAACCAGATTCAACAGACTTTCGTGTACCAAAAAATACAGTGCTTTTCCTTTTGTTCTTTCTATTGCTGTTTACAACAATGATGATGCCTGATGATGCAGTAGCGCAATACAGAGGAGGACGGGAGTACCAGGGTCAACTGTACGGTCAGTTCTGCCCTGGGTCACATCGAGGCGGCCCCTATGGAGGAAGAAATCCAGTTTCTACCGTCGAGCAGGCTACTCAAGCAATAGAAAAATGTCTATCTATAAGGAACCAAGGGCTGCACACCGGAAGGACTCTGGATAACAGAGGTTATTTTGAAGTAGAAGTAGTGGACCGTAACGGAGCGATGGTGGATCGCCTGATCGTTGTTAAACGAAACGGGAGAGTGCGATCTATTTATGAAACTCCTTCGGACACGCAGCATGCAAAAGGAGTCCTGGGAGCAAAGGAGTAGGTTTCTCAATGGTTAGAAAACGCACCATATTTTTTGTTATCGCGGCACTCATTCTCATCCCCATCCTGCTCGGCTTGACCCCTATCAAGTTTGTTCAGAAGCTTGGGGGTTATTGTCCTTTCAGCCAGAATAAGCTAGCCCCTAGCTGCGGCCCATGTATCTATAATTCGGTAACGTTACAGAGCGAAACAATTAGTCTTGTCCTTGCAGCGTTACCGTCCACCCCTTTTGCCGTTCAATCTTCACCTATCCTCTCCGGAGAGATGGTCACTCCGGATGAAACCATCATTTCAAGTCCTCTCACAGAATCACCACCTCTTCGCTGTTAATCCTTTTTTAACGTAACTCAATCAAATTAAGTCTTTTAGCTCTACCGAGGGTCTGCATAAAGACCCGTCATAGAAATCGCAGAAAGAAATGAGGTGAACAAACATGAAGAAGAACATTCTTATCGGGATGATTGCGGTTCTCGCACCGGTGCTGGTTACTACGGCAGCATTGGCATGGGGTCCCGGATGGGGTCGAAACCAGGGATATGGCCAGCAGTATGGCTGCCCGCTTGTCTCAAGTCTTACACCGGAGCAGACCTCAAGGATCCAGACAATCCAGCAGGCAAATTTCCAAGAGATTTCCCCGCTCTGGGAACAGCTATATACCAAAAGGACTGAGCTGAGAAACCTCTGGGTAACACAGAATCCGGATCAGGCAAAGATCGCTGCGCTGCAGAAGGAAATGCTCGATATCCGTGCACAGCTCCAGGAGAAGTCAAACAATGCGAGGCTGGAAGTCAGGCAGGTACTGACACCGGAACAACAGGCTCAAATTGGTACGTATGGATCAGGAATGGGCAGGATGGTCGGACGAATGGGTCGCTGGTAAAGCACAGGAGTGGATGTGGCGTGAGATTTATGCCGTCGCATCCACTCAAAAATAACCGGGAGGTATCCATGGAAACGACAGGAAGAAGGCAAGAAGAGACGACAATGCTGTGCAGTATCCTGGCCATGCCCGTAAAACACTGGTTTTTAATACTGGCTCTTATTGTGCTTTTTCTGGCCCTGTATGTGGTTGTCTATGCTGGAGAAACAGGTGTGCCCCGTTGCGATCTTCAAAGGGGATTGGCTGGCGCCCTCAACCTATCCCGGCAACAATGTGAAGATATATGGTGTGAGACTGACAGCTTTTACGATGATACGGCAGGCATAAGAAACAAGATTGTAGAAAAGCGTATTGAGCTGAAAAACCTCTCAAAGTCTCTGAAAGCGGATCAATACGTAACGTAATCGACAAAAAAGGACTGGAATTAAATGCTCTAGAACAGGATCTTTCTAGATAAGGTCCATCTGACAGAACTTGACCAGAAGAAGCGTTTAACTACAGAACAATTGAACAAAATGAAAAACACGTCCTCGTGTAAAAACTTACTACGCCCCGGAGGAAGTGAATATGGAAGAAAGTAACAAGACGGTTTGTCTATTGAGATATTTATAACTGAAACATATATTAGGGTTATGCGGCCACTCAATATACAAACAAAGAGGTGATAAGAACTATGAAAAAACTAGTTGAGGTAGTGCAATTCAGGGCAAGCTCTGCTTCTGGGCTTGGGCTGTGCTAAAACTTACGGAGGAAACATGGAACTCATTAAGGCAGAAAATATTGGTAAAGATTATACGGCTGGAGAGGTGACAATCAGGGCATTGGATAAGGTGAGCTTCGAGATTGAACCGGCCTCCTTTGTGTCGTTCGTAGGCCCTTCTGGTAGTGGGAAAACCACCCTTTTGAACCTGATCGGGTGCCTTGATAAACCGACAGAGGGCAAGCTTACCGTTGCCGACACGGATATAACGGGCCTCGATCGCAAACAGAGCGCCTCCTTCCGGGGCGATCACATCGGTTTTATCTTTCAGGACTTCAACCTAATCCCCGTACTCACGGTGTATGAGAACATCGAATATCCACTTCTTATGGTTCAGAATGTTCCGGCAAAGGAAAGGCAAAAAAGGGTGGCTTCAGTTATCGAAGCAGTTGGGATGACTAATCAGAAAGACAAGTATCCGGATCAGATATCGGGAGGACAGAAACAGCGTGTAGCAGTGGCGCGGGCGCTTGTGACGAACCCCAAGCTTGTCCTTGCAGACGAACCAACTGCCAACCTCGACCACAAGACTGCATACATGGTGCTGGAGTTGATGAAAAGGATGAGAGACGAATTCAAAACCACCTTTATCTTTTCGACCCACGACCAGAAGATTGTAGGGGAAGCAGAGATTATCTATACGATGGAAGACGGACAACTGGCAGGCAGGGAAGTAAAAGGAGGCAGCCATGCATAACCTGTTCAAGATTGCTTTCAGAAATCTTATGAGATACAAGAGGCGGACCCTGCTTACGGCCTCCCTTGTTGCTATAGGTGTCATCTTTGTGCTTGTCTTTGTAGGGGTGTCGGGTTCCTTCAAGAACATGATTATCGGCCAGATAACAGGTTCGATGCTCGGTGATATCCAAATCCACAGAAAAGGTTATGTGGCATCCATTGAGAACCTGCCACTGACGCTCAACATGAAGCCCCAAGCTGTGGCAAGGGTGGAAAAGGCGCTGAAGGAAATGCCCGACGTAGCAGCCTATTCAGAGAGAATTAAGTTTGGGGGCATGTTCAGTACTTTTGCCGAGACAACCAACGTCAGGCTTAACGGTGTATACCCTGAAATGGAGATGAATACGGTGCCACTCCTCTCATCAAGGATAGTAGAAGGGGAAAAGATCATCAAGAAAGGCGAGATACTCATCCCTGAGCTTCTTGCCAAAGGCATGAAAGCAAAGGTGGGCGATACGGTGGTGGTGATTGCCACCAATAAGGATGGCTCGGTCAACGGAAAACAGCTTAGAGTAGGGGGCATACTTGAAAGCGCTACCGGTCCAGGTGGCAGGGATGGATACGTCCATATCGAGGATGCGGTGGAGATCCTCAGGATGGACGAGATGGAGATAAGCGAAATAGCCGTCAGGCTCAAGGACTTCGGTAAGCTTCATTCGGTATTCGCAAAGCTCGATGCTGGCCTGTCTCAGGAGCATAACAAAGAGGGTAAACCTATTTTTGAGGTACACACATGGGAGGCCCTTTCCCCCTTCTTCAATATAGCGCAGATGATAGACCTCATGACGCTTTTCATAAAGATAATGCTTATCGCCATAGTTCTTGTGAGTGTAATGAACGTCATGATTATGGCCGTCTATGAGAGGATACGGGAAATTGGGACCATTGCGGCCATAGGTACCCTGCCGGGCAAGATCCTTACTATGTTTGTCATCGAGGGTTTTTCCCTCGGTATTTTAGGCGCAGCCGTTGGTACGGCTGTCGGGCTTATCGTTGTGTTCGCGCTTAACGTGGCAAAAATCACTTTCAGCTTTGCCAGACAGACTGGGCTTGTATTGTCTCCGACGATAGGTCTATTTGATATTTTGATTACCTGCCTCATCGTTATCGTAGTGGCTGTCCTTGGGAGCCTCCAGCCGGCGCTCAAAGCCTCCAGGATGGAGCCAATTGAAGCCCTGAGGCATGTCTAAGGTACACGCGAGGGGGACCAGTGATCAGTCATGGGCAAGCAAATTTAGATAAGATAAGGAGAAAACTATGGTTAAGTTATTAATATCGTTAATAATAGGAATTTTGGCAGCAATGCCGGTGTTTGCTGTTGACGGCACCCAGCTGCTTGCCCAGATTGACAAGAACATGAGCCCTGAGTCGTATGAATCGTATCGAAAAATCATAAATATAGAGCCGAGCGGCAGCAAGAAAGAATATGCGTATTTTACGGTAAAAAAGGGAAAGGACAAGATTGTTGGGCTTTTTCTTGCTCCTGCCAGCGATAAAGGACGAAGCACACTGAGACTGGGCGACAACATGTGGCTTTATATCCCGAACGTGGGAAAACCGGTACGGATTACAAGCCTTCAGTCAGTGGTTGGCGGTGTCTTCAATAATGCCGATATTCTGGCCCTCGATTATGCCGAGGAATACAACGTGGAAAAGGTAGAAGAGGCTTCCGGAACTGAGTATCTTCTTCTTCTCAAGGCAAAGACAAAGGCCATTGCCTATGACAGATTGAAAATGTGGGTGAACAAAAGCAAGTTGCTACCCACCAAAATAGAATGTCTAACGGAAACCAATATGCTGATAAAAACCCTCTACTTCAAAGATATCAAGGAATTTGGCGAAGGTATTACGAGACCGGCGGTCATCGAAACGGACAGCCCTCTTTATAAGGGCTACAAATCTGTCATGATATTTGCGAAGATAAAAAAACGGTCCTTCAAAGATGAGGTTTTTACCCTGACCTTTATGCCAAACATGGAATCGCTCCTCAAATGAAGCATCTGCTAGCGGTAGCCATTATTTTGGTTCTGCTGCCCGGCTTTGTGTTTGCTGAAGGGGAATATGACCGTGAGCTCAAGGAACTTGAAAAACAGATCGAGAAGAAGCCTTACACCTTTGGCGGATACTTGGAATATCGTCCCATACTTTTCGGGTTTGACAAGGGCGCTTCTCTCTATAAGCTCCGTTATTATGACCACAGTCTCGGGGACACTCTTTTTCAAAACAACGGGGCTGTGTGGTTAGAGGGAAGCTATACCAAAGGCATTGCAACCCTTTTCGCGGCGACCAAGTCAACATATACTGACTCGTCTATTGAATCAACCGGCCAGACAATTCTCTATACCGGATATCTCTCATTGAAACCTTCGCCTTCCCTGACCCTTGATTTTGGGAAAAAGACGATGAAATGGGGAAAGGGCTATGCATGGAACCCGGCAGCTTTTATTGATCGGCCGAAGGACCCGGACGATCCGGAGCTTGCCCTTGAGGGATATGTCGTCGCGGTCGCTGACTATATCAAGAGCTTTCCCGGCAATCTGAAAACGTTTTCCTTTACCCCGGTGATACTTCCCGAGTACAGCAGTAGCAATATAAATGACGATTTTGGCCAAACAGACGCACTCAATATCGCTGCCAAGGCATACTTTCTTTTCTATGACACTGACATTGACTTCACGGCCCTCGCCGGTGGTAGCAAGACCCCCCGATACGGATTTGATTTCTCAAGAAATATCGGCACCAATCTCGAAGTGCATGGTGAATTCGCCTATATTACCCACGTGAAGCGCATTGTCATAGAAAATAATGGCGCTACCCGGCAAAAAACATTTGATGGTATCAATTATCTGGCCGGAATCAGGTATCTCAGCCCACGTGACACAACCTATATCTTTGAATACTACCATCAAGGAACGGGTATTACGAGCGAGGAGCTAAAAAACTATTTTTCATCTGTGGATAAGGGGTATGACGCGTATGTTGCCAGGCACGATCTCCGGCTCCTGTCTCGGGCGATAAGCTTGCAGAAGGGCGGCTACGCTGCTTTTACACCTGGGACAGATTATCTTTATTTGCGAATTAGTCAGAAGGAGCCTTTTGACATCCTCTACTTTACCCCCGCCATTACCTCGATCTACAATATCCATGACAGGAGCTTCTCGGTCACCCCTGAGTTGCTCTACACGCCAATTACCAATCTGGAATTTCGTTTGCGGGCAGGCCTCCTGGTCGCCGGGAGCAAGAACAGCGAGTTTGGCGAAAAACCGAATAACTACCGGATAGAATTAAGGATGAGGTATTATTTCTGAGAAATTGCGGACAAACAGGCTATAATAAACATGAGATTTTTTCCAACGAAGCATAAAGGAGGAAACAATTGTGGAGTCCAAGAAGAAATTGAAAATTCTTTTCTTATGCACAGGCAACTCATGCCGAAGCCAGATGGCAGAGGCATGGACGAAGAAACTCAAGGGCAATATAATAGATGTCTACTCAGCCGGAACGATACCCAAAGGGGTAGATCCAGGGGCGGTTAGAGCCATGGCCGAGGTGGGCATCGACATTTCAGGATACAGATCAAAATCTACCATGGAGTTAATGGATATAGAATTTGACTACGTCATTACCCTCTGCGATGATGCCCAGCAGTCATGTCCCTTCTTTCCGGCAAAGACCCGCGTTTTACATCATGGCTTTGAAGATCCCCCTGTTCTCGCTGTCGGTGCAAAAAACGAAGAGGAAGCCATGGGTCACTATCGCAGGATTCGGGACGAGATAAGGGCCTTCGTGGATACCTTGCCGGAATCACTTGAAAAAGCTGATAGCTGATAGCCGTCAGCTTACAGCAGGGACTATTCAAACCCACCTCTTAGATGTTTATTCCCATCACCTATAGCCCATTACCCATCACCTAGTTTTTAAATTCGGGTTTACAAACCCCCTGCCGTACGCTATAAAAAGAGTATGCGGGAATTAGTGATAAAAAGCTATGCTGACCTTGGGTTTCACAAGACCATCGGGGAACTCATAAAAAAGCATTCAGAAAACAAGGAAGATATTAGGGAGGTAGCCAAAAAGCTTATTGACCTCACTAAGGTTCGGGATATTCTCGATCTAGGATGCGGCTATGGTTGGTTTGAAGAGGCTCTGTCCAACGGATTCCGCTCGATCCTTGGCATAGACTGCCTCGAGGCAAATGAGCAAGGATTTCTGTCAGTTGCAAGGAGTGTGGCTGCACAGTCACGTTTTGAGCAAATCCATCTGCCTGCCCCAATTGGCGTAGAAGCTAACACCTTTGACCTGATCGTCTCAGCCTATTCTCTCTATTTCTTTCCAGATGAGTTGTCTGAGGTTCACAGGGTGCTACGCCCCGGAGGCATTTTTTTAATCATTACTCATAGCGCCTCTATGTTGGAAGAAGGCGAGGAATTTTTCGATTTTTCAAACCTCAGGCAGGTAATTAATAACTTTTCTGCTGAAAATGGAAACACGCTTCTCAGACAACACTTCGAGCATGTCACAGCCATAGATTATATTAATTCTCTTGTTTTTGTGAAGGAAGAGAAGGATGATCTTGCAAAATATATTGATTTTAAGAGAGAATTTATATCAAAGGACATAAGCCCGGTTGTGGTGAAGGCAAAGATGATCTATGAACTTGAAACGAGGGGGACGATGAGGTTCAACAAAAACGATAGAATATTTTTAGCGCGCAAGTGAAAAGCAAAACATTCTGTAATTTTTGCGGCAAAGAGCTTGTCACTGACATGCTTGAAGGCAGAGAGCGCCTCGTGTGTGACAGTTGCAAAGAGATCCATTACGAAAACCCCCTTCCTGTGGCAGCTGTGGTACTAGTGAACCATGACCGCGAAATACTCCTTGTGAAAAGGGCTAATGAGCCCTCAAAAGACATGTGGTGTTTTCCTATTGGCTTTGCAGAGATAGGAGAGAGCATTGAAGATGCAGCCCTTCGTGAGCTTAAGGAAGAGGCAGGAGTGGAAGGGAAAATCATCCAACTCGTGGATGTCTGTTCCGAGAATAACGATTTTTATGGAGAGCTTTTAATCGTTACCTTCGAGGCGGAAAAAATAGGTGGCCAGGAGATGGCAGGTGATGACGCCCTTGACTACCGTTATTTTCCTATTAAAAATCTTCCTAAACTTGCTTTTCCATCCCAGGAGAGGGTGGTTGAGAAACTTATCGATCTTAAAAAAGATCTGTGGAGCATGCATGATTCCATGGAGTCCTTTGTGGAAGGGACCTTTCAGAACAAGATTGTGTATCCTGGAAAGCTTCTATCAGATGAGTTGGTCAATGCGGTGCAGAGTAACTCGAAAAGGATCATTGACCTTTGGCTCAACGATATTGCTACAAACCCTTCTACGAAAGCATATCACACGTTCAACAAGAAAGAGCTTCATGCCCCTGCAATGTTTATTATAGGTCAGTTCGAGGCGTGGCTGAAAGGAAAAAAAGGGGAGACCGAACTGAAAGCCTTTTACACCAGGTTGGGCTCCCAGAGAAAAAAGGATGGCATTCCAGTTGAGGATCTTGTTAGCTCTCTTAGCCTCTTGAAGAAGCACATCTGGATGTTTACTTACTCCTTTGGTGTTTGGGAAAAGGCCGTAGATATCTACCGAATGTTTGAGCTTGGAGAGCGACTCGTTTATTTCTTCGATAAAGCCTCATACTATACAGTTATGGGGTATAATCAAGATTAAAAACAGGACAAAAGACGAAAACATGAAAAAACCTGAAAAGGCTAAAGGGGGAAGACCGGTATTGATTGTAACAACAATCGGATCCTTTCTTATGCCCTTTGCTCTCTCGGCAGTGAACGTAGCCCTTCCTTCTATCGGGAGGGAGCTGAATATGCACGCCGTATCGCTAAGCTGGGTAGCCCTGGCTTTCACACTGTCAGCAGGCATGTTTCTTGTTCCCTGTGGAAAATTGGCTGACATATGGGGACAAACAAGAATGTTCATTGCAGGGAATTGGGTTTTTACTATTGCCTCATTCTTGCTAACTATTGCCGCATCCTCCTGGACACTCATCGCTTTCCGTGCCATGCAAGGTCTCGGGGCAGCCATGCTCTACGGGACAGGTCTTGCAATCCTTGTTGCTGCCTATCCCCTTGAAGAACGAGGACGTGTGCTTGGAATAAATGTTGCCTCTGTCTACCTTGGTCTTTCGCTTGGGCCTTTTATCGGAGGGGTGTTAACCCAGAACATAGGCTGGAGAAGCGTCTTCTTTCTGAATGTTCCCTTCGGCCTCATCAATACATTCATGGGTATGTGGTGGCTTCCGAGGCGTCCGGGAGATAGAAAAGGTGAGAGTTTTGACATTGTAGGTTCATGTATCTACGGTGCCATGCTGTTTTTACTCTTGTACGGATTGTCCCTTATTCCAGGCATCACGGCCACGGCCTTCATTTTTGGCGGAGTTGCCGGGGTTATTTTCTTCATATGGTGGGAGAAAAGGACAAAACATCCGGTTCTTGATGTAAGACTCTTTATGAAAAACAAGGGCTTCACGCTTTCCAGTACAGCGGCGCTCATCAATTACGCTGCAACCTTTGCAGTCGCATTTCTGCTTAGCTTTTATCTTCAGCACATTAAGGGATTGAGCCCTCAGAAGGCCGGACTGGTACTTGTGTGCCAGCCAGTGGTCCAGGCGGCCCTCTCTCCTCTGGCAGGACGTCTTTCAGATAAGATAGAGCCAAGGATATTGGCCTCTCTCGGCATGGCTATAGCTGCTCTTTGTCTCTTCATCCTTGCATCGTTTACTGCCGGAACGAGCCTTGTCTTAATCATTCTGACCCTTGGACTTTTTGGCATTGGTTTTGCCTTGTTTTCTTCACCCAACATGAACGCCATCATGAGCTCAGTGGAAGACAGGCTCCATGGCGTTGCCTCTTCCATGGTGGCCACGGTGCGCACCCTCGGCCAGATGTTCAGCATGGGTATTGCCATGCTGACTTTTGCACTGTTTATGGGACAGGTCGAAATCTCACCGGCCTTATATCCGCTTCTCCTTAAGGCTATTAAGACTGCATGCATGATTTTTGGAATTCTCTGTGTAGCAGGAGTCTTTGCCTCTATTGCAAGGGGAAATCTCAGATAATGCCTGGCATAGGGCATAGAGCAAAGGGTACAGGAAGAACATTTTTGAAAAGGTTCTTAAGCGGAAACTCATAACGAGAAAATTGGAACAAGCTTAATCGCCTTCTTCCGTTTAAATTCCCCCTGTTGACTTTGGATAGTATAACAGGTAGGTTTTAGGAAATGAAAGGACTCTTCATTTCATCAACAAAAGGCCCCGCTGAAAAGGCTGTCCCCGCGTATTGGTTTGTCTTCAAGGAGCGAAAGATGCTGGTTGTGATGAGCGGAGCAGAAAGCAGCCCCCCTCTTCTTATAGACATCAGGGATACCGGCATACATCCTGTCCGGGAGCTCTATCTGGGAACATTAGATGGCGTCCATTGTTACACCGCAGAATTAGATGGAACAACCGAACTCCCCGAAGGAATGGTATTCCATGGTTTGCGGAGCATCCACGGCAACATCGACGAGGGCCTCTTTAAGATAGCCTTCAGGGCAATTCACA
>Ga0105103_10001766_pt1 | contig 11585 bp, 13 predicted proteins | sample PPLLaktember2015_2_FD_79107 | JGI IMG/M metagenome (GOLD analysis project Ga0105103, IMG submission 79107) | Freshwater sediment microbial communities from Prairie Pothole Lake near Jamestown, North Dakota, USA - PPLs Lake P7 Core (6) Depth... | ecosystem: Environmental > Aquatic > Freshwater >...
ATGACCTCACAGATTACAATCCTACCAATGACTATACTTTTGGCGCTCAGCTCGGGTATGCAGGAACTTATCTCAATTTTCTGTTCGGTCCGCAATTCCAAATCGATCTGACTACAGGATTTGATCTTTCAGATTCCTTTTTTCTGGGCCTAAACAGTACCTATTACGATGATGATTCAGGAAGTTTTTACGGAGTTGCACTTTATCCGAAATGGCAGGCATCAGATAATTTCGCGCTGGGATTAAGAGCCGAATATTTTGCAGAACAGGATGGCGGCGTGGGCGCGATAAACGGATATGACAGCGACGGAAACGCTACAGCCTTTGAATTTACGCTTACCGGCAGCTATCAAATCGGAGATCTTTATATCAAACCTGAACTGCGTCTTGACTCAACCAGTGAAGAAACCTTTTACGACAACGACTTGGACCCTTCCGATTCATTAACCTCTTTTTTAATTGCAGCCATTTATAAATTTTAATTATAACGAATTATGAAAAAAATTGAAGCAGTGATCAGAAAATCAAAATATTCTGAAATTAAAAAGGCCCTCAAAGAAAATGGAGTAACCTTCTACACCTATTGGGATGTTACCGGTATCGGCCATGAAACCCAGGAGCACGTTTATCGCGGTATCGTATATGATGCGAGCGATATCCAGCGCAGGTACTTATCTATCGTTGTAAATGACGATTTTGAAAAGATTACCATTGATACGATCATGAAAGTAGCTCAAACAGGCGAACTGGGAGACGGAAAAATATTTGTATCGGATATACTTCAGGTCTACAGCATCAGAACAGGAGAAAAAGGTGGAGAAACATTAAGAAAATAAACTAAAAAAACATGGAAAATCTATTTACTATTAATAATGTATGGATGATGGTATCCATTTTCTTGGTATTCATCATGCACCTGGGCTTTGCAACCTTGGAAAGTGGCTTGTGCAGATCAAAGAACACAGTTAACATCCTCTTTAAGAATGTGATGATCGTTTCTATCGGCCTCTTGACCTATACCTTCGTTGGCTTCAATTTAATGTATCCGGGTGCTGATTATGCCGGAGGTTTCTTCGGATTTTCAGGTTTCGGATTGAGTTTGCCTGAAAATGGGCTTACTGAAGCATATAACCCCGGTTATACCTATTACACCGACTTTCTCTTTCAGGCCATGTTCGCGGCTACAGCCGCAACGATAGTTTCAGGTGCCGTTGCAGAAAGAATCAAACTCAATTCCTTTCTGATCTTCTCTGTGATCTATGTCGGCCTGGTATATCCCATCGTTGGCATGTGGAAATGGGGAGGCGGATTTCTAGCTGAAATGGGGTTCTATGATTTCGCCGGATCAACATTGGTGCATTCTGTTGGTGGTTGGGCAGCTTTAATAGGTGTCATGCTGCTGGGCCCCAGATTGGGCAAATACAACGGAGGTACCAAAGCAATAGAAGGCCACAGTATTCCAATGGCCGTAATTGGCGTCATGCTGCTTTGGATGGGATGGTTTGGCTTTAACGGCGGATCTGTGCTCAGTGCAAACCCGGGAACAGTTTCCCTGGTACTCGTGACTACATGTATTGCTGCTGCGGCAGGTTCGGTAGGAGCATTTATGACTTCTTATGCCATATTCAAGTCTTATGACATCACCATGGCATTAAACGGTATATTGGCAGGTCTGGTTGGAATTACGGCAGGGGCCGACCTCATGTCTGTTACTGATGCCATTTTGATCGGTCTGATTGCCGGCTTCATTGTTGTGATGGGTGTTATATTGCTGGACAAGCTAAAACTGGATGATCCTGTTGGCGCTATAGCAGTCCATTTGATGTGTGGTATCTGGGGTACTCTGGCTGTAGGAATATTCGGTTCTAAAGCCGGCCTGGAACAAATAAAAATCCAGCTGATCGGTATTGCAGTTATTGGAGTATTTTGTGTTGTTTGTGCATTTATAATACTATTTGCCATTAAAAAGACCATCGGTTTGCGGGTTTCCGAAAAAGAAGAGATCGAAGGACTGGATATGCACGAACATGGAATGAGTGCCTATGCCGGTTTCGGTTCGAACGACGATTAAGCATTTCATATTTATTTATTGGAAAAAGAGAGCTCAAGGGCTCTCTTTTTTTATTCCTTTTAGTACCTTAGCCCAAAAAATATTATGCTTTCTAAAAATATCCTTCTTATTATATGCCTGGTATCCATAATGGCCTTTGGCAATACTGGTCCTGAATGGGGCCCTACCGGACACAGGGTCATTGGCGAAATTGCCGATGCTCAACTATCTAAAAAAGCCAGGAAAAAAATCACTGAATTGCTGAGGGGTCATGGACTTGCTTTTGTATCTACCTATGGAGATGATATCAAATCAGACAGAAGGTATGATAAATACGACACCTGGCATTATGTGAACTACCCCTACGATAAAAGCTATCAGGAATCGGTCAAAAATCCAAATGGTGATATCATAATGGGTATCGACACCTGTATTAAAAAACTAAAAAGTAAGGATACATCGATAGAAGACCAGGAATTCTATTTGAAATTCCTGATACACCTCATGGGCGACCTGCATCAGCCCTTACATGTGGCGCTGGCCGATGACAAAGGCGGTAACGACTTTCAGGTGCGGTGGTTCAGTGACGGAAGTAATCTGCACAGGGTTTGGGACAGCAACATGATCGATTCCTATAAAATGAGTTATACTGAAATAGCTGACAATATTTCTGACGGAAAAAAAGACATGCCTGTTACAGTACAAGGCTCTGTTGCTGACTGGGCAGAAGAATCGCATAAAATTTCAAAACGACTTTACCAGAACGTCAAAGTGGGCGATAAACTTGGTTATGACTACTCTTACGAAAATTTTTCAACTGTACAAAACCAGTTGTACCTGGCCGGAATCAGGCTCGCACATGTTTTAAATGAAATATACAATTAGTATCGTATACATATTATACATACTTGCTTCTTGCCTGAGTTCAATTCCTTTGTTTATTCATGGATGAGGAAGCCAATAATTCAACCAGATAAACCGGAGATCATTAATTCTTTAAGATTACAGGAGTACCCTATGAGGGTATTTATGTAAAAAAATAGCTGTTTTTGATTAAAGACTGAATACTTCATAAAATATTTAATAGAAAACCACGTTATTAAGTTTACTTTAACAATGCTTTATGAAAATTAAAAAGTTTATCAAATTATCGGTTGTTTTGCTCTTCTTGAGTTTTACCACTGAGACTTCCAGAAACCCGGCACCTCCCCTCCATGAGGATTTTGTTTTGGTAACTGATGTAATACCCGGTATAAAAGTTGATCTGAGGTATTACGGATCAAATAACTTTGTTGGAAGGCCGCTTCCGGGCTATAACCAGCCAAAATGTTATTTAACAAAGGATGCCGCCGCTGCCCTGAAAAGGGTTCAGGACGGCTTCGAAAGACTGGGTTTTGGCCTGCTTATTTATGATGCCTACAGACCGCAAATAGCTACTGACTATCTGGTTCAATGGGCTAAAGATGAAGCCGATACCCTGATGAAAGAGACTTATTATCCCGCGATCGATAAAAAGGATCTGTTCAATCTGGGCTATATCTCTGAAAAATCAGGCCATAGCCGGGGCAGTACAGTCGACCTTACGATTGTATCACTTACCACCGGAAAGGTATTGAACATGGGCAGCTCGTATGATCTGTTCGATGAAAAATCGGGTATAAACTATGAGTTTGTAACTAAGAATCAAAAAGCTTTGCGGTTATTACTCAAAAGAAGAATGGAAGCAGAAGGCTTTAAGGGATATGACAATGAATGGTGGCATTTTACGCTTGAAAATGAGCCTTACCCCAAGACTTATTTTGCTTTCCCGATAGAATAGATTGTGAATTACAATATTGATTTGTATGAAAAAGGGCCTTTGATCAGGCCCTTTTCTTATTGTTCACCATCCCATTTGTAACGGGTATACCAGGTAAACTAGTTCATTAATTCAAAGCTCCTTTTAATAAACCGTGTCAGGTCCTTGCCCTGCAATAAATTCTGAGATAAGCGCGCCAGATCAAGTGCCTGATTGATGTATTCTTCGCGCTTTCCTTTTGCCTTCAGAATTTTCTGCATCAGTTCATTGTTCGTATTGACGACCAGGTTGTACATTTCCGGAAAATTGCTCATTCCCATAAAACCGCCACCACCTGTTTTCTGCATATCCTTCATCCTTCTCAAAAACTCAGGTTGTGTGATGATAAACGGATTCGAATTAGAATCCATGGCTTCCAGCTGTACACTGTACTTTTCTTTGGGCACGAATTCCTCGATGATGGATTTTAATTTAGTCTGATCTTCTTCACTGAGTTTGGAAATCTGATTTTCATCTTTTTGGATCAGCCTGTCCATCGAATCTGCATCAACCCTTGAAAATCTTATCTTTTCATTCTCCCCTTCCAGTTTCTGAATAAGGTGCGCTACGATAGGTGAATCGAGCAGCATCACTTCATAACCCTTCCCCTCTGCTTCCTCAATAAAACTGTGCTGCTCTTCCTTGTTGCTCGCATATAAAATGACCAGATTGCCATCCTTATCGGTTTGGGCAGCCTTTAGCTTGTCTTTTAACTCTTCAAAAGTAAAATATTGATCCTTTACGGTTGGATACAGGGCAAAACCCTGGGCTTTTTCAAAGAATTTGGCTTCTGAAAGCATGCCGTATTCTATCACAATTTTGATATCATTCCATTTTTTTTCAAAATCCTCCCGGTTTGACTTAAACAGGGCACTTAATTTTTCGCCAACCTTCTTTGTGATATAAGATGATATTTTCTTAACAGAACCATCAGCCTGCAGGTAACTTCTGGAGACATTCAGCGGAATATCCGGAGAATCAATTACACCGCGAAGCATCTGAAGAAAATCAGGTACGATCCCTTCCACATTATCGGTAACATAAACCTGATTCTGGTATAGCTGTATCTTGTCTTTCTGAATATCCAGATTACTGGTCAGTTTTGGAAAGAACAGGATACCTGTAAGATTAAACGGATAGTCAACATTTAAATGGATATGAAACAAGGGGTCTTCGAACTGCATGGGGTATAATTCCCTGTAAAAGTCCATGTAATCCTGGTCTTTCAACTCGTTTGGCTGTTTGGTCCAGGCCGGTTTGGTATTGTTGATGATATTGTCAACGACAACCTTTTCCGGTTTGGCATCTTTATCCGATCCTTCAGGCAGCAGTAGTGTTTCTTCTTTGGTTCCGAATTTGATCGGTACCGGCATGAACTTGTTGTATTTATGCAACAGAGCACTTATTCTGGATTCTTCCAAAAACTCGGTAGAGTCATCGGCTATGTGCAGAATAATTTCTGTACCCCTTTCTTTTTTGTCGGCTGTTTCCAGGGTATACTCCGGTGAACCGTCACATACCCAATGTGCCGCTTCTTCGCTATCAACAAAGGATTTGGTAATGATCTCTACCTGTTTGGCTACCATAAAAGCCGAGTAAAATCCAAGGCCAAAGTGGCCAATAATGCCGGATTGGTTCTTTTCATCCTTGTACTTTTCTAAAAACTCCTCTGCACCTGAAAAAGCGATGTCATTAATATATTTCTTCACTTCCTCCTTGCTCATACCAACACCCTGGTCGATGATATGGATCTTTTTACCTTCTTTATCTACTTTTACCTCCAGCTTTAAATCGTCCACATTTCCTTTAAACTCTCCAATACTGGCCAAATGCTTGAGCTTAAGGGTAGCATCGGTGGCATTGGAAATAAGTTCTCGTAGAAATATCTCGTGGTCTGAGTATAAAAACTTTTTGATCAGCGGAAATATATTTTCCACCGCAACATTGATTTTTCCTGTAGTCATAATCTGAATTTTAATTTTTAATCAATATCCCTCTAACAAATAGAATACCAAAGGATTCTTTCTGACAATTTGACATACTGCTGAAATTGTTTTATATGCAGATCAACACAAATTTTCAGGTGATTGTATCCAAATTAAATTATCCAGATACATTGTAAATAGTGCATGGAATAACGAACCAAATACCTGCCGGCTAAAATAATCATGATATTGTATTGTTATTAAGTAGTTTAGTTGTATTTTTGCCGCCGAAAAAAACAACATATAAATCGAGTATTATGGCTATTAAAAAACAATTTTTGAAATCAAAACCTGTATGTAAAGTATCTTTTAAGGTAAGTGCCGAGGAAGCAAAAGGAGCTAAAAAGGTACAGATCTTAGGGGATTTTAACAAATGGAGCAAAACCGCTGAAGGTATGTCTCAATTAAAATCAGGTGATTTTACACAGACCATCGAATTGGAATCAGGTAAAGAATATCAGTTCAGATATTTGCTGAATGGTAAAGAATGGGCAAACGACGCTGAGGCTGACGGATCTGTCGGAAATCAGTTCGACTCTTCCAACAGCATTGTTTCTACAATTCAGTAATTCTTTTTAGGCAGGTTTTTCTTTTGAAGAACCTGCTTTTCTACTTATTTCAGGAATTTGAAGGTCCTTTTCCTTTCCGTATAATTCAATTCCGAAATTGATATTTTATTATATTTGATATTATTATATGTTTGGAAGCATTTTTTAATTAATTTGCCCGCCAGAAACATCATTTATTAATAATAATCAAATTTTCGTTTTATGTACCATTCAAAGATTACCGGATTAGGATTTTTTGTGCCCGAGAATATAGTTACAAACCAGGATCTGGTCAAGATCATGGATACTACTGACGAATGGATACAGGAAAGAACCGGTATACAGGAAAGAAGGTGGATAGAAGAAGGAAGCGGCGAAACCAGTGCCACAATGGGAGCGAAAGCGGCGAAAATTGCCATTGAAAGGGCGGGTTTAACAAAAAATGATATCGATTTTATAATTTTCGCTACTTTGAGCCCTGATTATTACTTTCCGGGTTGTGGGGTTCAGATTCAGGATATGCTTGAAATGCCATTCATTGGGGCACTTGACATCCGGAATCAGTGTTCGGGTTTTGTTTATGCCTTATCAACCGCTGATCAGTTCATCAAAACAGGCATGTACAAAAATATTTTGGTGATCGGTTCAGAATACCATTCCAATGGCCTGGACAAAACCACGCGCGGCAGAGGTGTTTCGGTGATCTTTGGCGATGGAGCAGGCGCTTGTATACTGAGCAGAACTGAAGAAAAGAACAAAGGGATCTTGTCGAGTCATCTGCACAGTGAAGGCAAACATGCCGAAGAACTCACGGTAATATCACCCAGTATAAAACACTGGGTACCTGAAATTCTTGCCAGTAAGGATGAAGACCTCTCTTATTTTCCATACATGAACGGAACTTTTGTGTTTAAGCATGCTGTGGTGAGATTCAGCGAAGTGATCATGGAAGGGCTGTTAGCCAATGGCTTGTCTGTGAAAGACATCGATCTGCTTATCCCCCACCAGGCCAATCTGCGTATATCACAATTTGTACAACAGAAGTTTCAATTGCGGGATGATCAGATCTACAACAACATCATGCAGTATGGAAATACTACTGCAGCATCAATTATCATCGCACTTACAGAGGCCTGGGAAAAAGGCATGGTGAAAGATAATGATCTTGTGATCCTGGCAGCCTTTGGAAGCGGATTTACCTGGGGAAGTGTTATTATCAGGTGGTAATATTACTTTTTGTAAGAATCATCCCAATTCACAACACTGGGTTCACCCAACAAACCTTCCGAATTTGCAATAACCATAGCTACAACAGCATCTCCGGTTACATTCACTACTGTTCTGCACATATCCAGTGGCCGGTCAACAGCAAAAATTAATGCAAGTCCGGCTTCAGGGATACCCGCCTGTGCAAGCACTATGACCAGCATCACCATACCGGCTCCGGGAACTGCAGCTGAACCAATACTGGCCAGCGTAGCGGTAACGATAATGCCAAGCTGAGCAGATAATGACAAATCCATACCAAAAGCCTGGGCAATAAATACGGCGGCAACAGCCTGGTAAAGACTCGTTCCATCCATATTTACAGTTGCCCCGATGGGCAATACAAAGCTTGCGACTTCCTTATGCACACCCAGATGCTCTGTTACCCTTTCCATGGTAACCGGTAAAGTAGCTGCGCTGGAACTTGTTGAAAAAGCGAGCAGTTGCGCCGGTGCAATACCCTTAATAAAAAATTTAGGAGATTTACCTGTAAAGAATTTAATGAGAATAAGATAAAAGCATATAACACCTATTAAACCAACAACCACCGTAACGGAATACATTCCCAGGGCCTGGAATAAATCCAAACTGGGCGCTTCGGAAACCAGCGCACACAATAAGGCAAAAACGCCAAATGGCGCGGCAAGCATAATCAGGTCTACCATTTTTAAGATCACTTCATTAAAGCCGTCGAAAAAATCCTTTACCGGTTTTGACTTATCATCAGGAATCAAGATCAACCCGATTCCAAAAAAAATGGAAAAAAAGATGACCTGTAACATATTCTTATTTTCACCGGCAGCATTGAAAATATTATCAGGTACTATATCGATCAAAGCCTGCAAAGGCCCGCTGGTTTGCTGGTTTACTGCCTCTTCCTGGTACTTTTTGGCACTATCGGTATAATTATTCAGTAATTCAAGTCGTGTTTTCTCTGAGATAGTGTCTCCCGGCTTTATAAGATTGACCAATACCAGTCCCAGACTAACGGCAGCAACAGTAGTGGCCAGATACATCAGTACCGTTTTTCCTCCCATTTTAGATAATTTGGCTACATCCTTCAGATCAGAAACACCTTTGATCAGTGATCCCAAAATCAAGGGTACCGCAATTAATTTGAGCGCATTGATAAAAATCGTACCGAAGGGTTTGATCCAATCCTGTACAAGCCGGCCACCGCCCTCAAAATTTGAAAAAATAAGTCCGGTAAGGACGCCGAGTAACATTCCAATAATTATCTGCCAGTGAAGCGCCAGTTTTTTCATTTTCAAATTATTTTGTTTACTTTTATGGAAGTTTATAATATAGTCCTGAGATATTTTTTTTCAGGAATGGAAAGATAGTAAAATAATATTTTGATTACCTATTATTATAATAATTTTAAAACCAAAAGAACATGGCCGGAATTCAAGATTTACTGAACAGTCAGATCGGCAAAGACCTGATAGGAGGAACAAGCACGCAATTGAAAATAAATCCGCAAATCGCAGCTACGGCTTTAAGTGCCGCCATGCCGATGATCTTAGGCGCTATGAAAAATAATGCAGCAAAGCCTGAGGGAGCTGCAGGTTTATTAAAAGCCTTTGGCAGTGAAAAGCACAGTAGAGGAGGCTTATTAGACCAATTATCAACTGTCCTGGGCGGAAACGGTATAGACCAGAATGTACTGACCGAGGGCAGTAAAATACTGGGGCATTTGTTCGGCAACCAGCAAAACAATGCGGCTGAAGTAGTAGGTAAATCCAGCGGATTGGACATGGATACGGCTGCAAGCCTGTTGAAAATTGCCGCGCCGCTGGTGATGGGTTATATGGGCCGAAATGCCCTGCAAAAAAGCGCTTCGAATGAACAGGATGTTATGGGATTGCTCGATAATTTTTTAGGAGATGACAACAAAGAGGAATTGCTTCAATCAGTTGGAAAAATTCAGGATTTTGACAACAATGATGATACCACAGATGATATAGCCAGGGTATTTTCGGGCTTGGGAGGTAATCGCGGTATACTTGGAGGTATATTGGGAAATCTTTTTAAATAAGGTCTTCGTTTTTATTTTTTTAGCTATTTTTGTCGGCATTTTTATTTGATCAGTCTTTATTTTAAAGGACTTGATATGTTTTGCTAAAAAATCTAAAAATTGGAAAAGTTTAAAGAGCGCTGGAACATTACTTCAAACTTTCAGCTATTCATTATATTACTTGTTTTCTCAATAAATGGTTCCTTTGCCGTTTATATAGCCAAACCCCTGTTGAATGCCATTGGAATTTCAAAAGAATCCTTGCATCCCCTTGTTTTCTGGCCCTTGCGGATATTCATTATCTTTCTTGTTTACCAGTTCACCCTAATTATAGTAGGAACCCTTTTCGGACAAAGGGAGTTTTTCTGGGCCTTTTCAAAAAAGATGTGGAGCAGGTTCAAACCCAATAAAAGTGAGTAAATTCAGATAGCTTCAAAACCCGAAGCTATTTTTTTCTTATATAAAACCGGTAAAACCAAACAAGAGTGAAGGAGGGGAAAAAATCAATTATAGGAAGTGCCTCTTCAAGAAAGGAAATGATACCACCCACTTTTCCAAGATTGTCCTTGTGTAATTTTGTCATCAACCAGGCAGAAACAGGAGCCCAAGCCACATCGATTAACGGAAATAAATAAGAACTAAAGCCGATCAGGTCAAAAAGCACTGACATGACCAGCAGTTGTTTTTTGGAATAATCTCTGTCCAGTATACCCATTGATCAGTTACTTCAGTTTGCTCTTGTATTTCTTTACGAACTTATCCAGTTTCGGGTTGATTACCGCCCGGCAATAACCCTGTTCTTTGTTGTTGTTGTAATAGTTTTTATGGTAATCCTCTGCTACATAAAAAACATCGAATTTGGTCACTTCAGTAACAATTTTATCACTATAGACCTTTTCACTAGTCAGTTGCTCAATGATTTTTTTTGCTTCCTGTTTTTGCTCTTCATCGTGATAAAAAATGGCTGAGCGGTACTGTGTTCCTATATCCGCACCCTGCCGGTTCAAAGTAGTCGGGTCATGTGTGTAAAAAAATACTTCCAGCAGTTCACGGTAGCTGATCACTTTTTGATCATAGCTGATCTGGATCACTTCGGCATGACCGGTATTCCCCTCACAGACTTCTTTATAGGTAGGGTTTTTGCTTGTACCTCCGGCATATCCGGGCAGTACAGAACTTACTCCTTTTAATTGCATAAAAATTGCTTCTGTGCACCAGAAACACCCATTGCCGAAAGTGGCTTTAGACTCATTGTTCATATTTCCCGATTTAACAGCTTTCTGCTGTGCCTGCAAATTAAATGAAAATGTGAAACAAAAGAACAAGGGAATTAAAATTTTTCTCATCAGCTTTAGTTTGAAATTGGACTTTATTTCAGGTTGAATTAGTTGCCGGGAAAGGAAATTACGCTTTCCGCACCTGTATCTGAAACACTGGCTACTCCAAATAAATAATTATCGATTACCATATTTTTGAATTCAAAAGTATCGGTCAAGCCGATAAATTTGCTGTTTTGCCATTGAGAATCCGTTGTTTTTCTCCAATAAACCTTATACCCTTTCAACCTTTTATCCACGCTGAGACTCCAGGATAATACCGCCGAGGGCATAACTGCTCCGGCAATCTTCACGTTTTTAGGGGACTCAGGTGCACTGGCCAGTGCAGCCAGGGTCAGGGCATTGACTGCTGTTAACTTTGCGGCATAATCAAAATTTACTCCTTCGATAACATCTCCAAACGCAATGCCGTTCTCCAGCCGGGTATCCTGATGCTGGCGGTTGTAATTTTCATGAGTTTCCATAATGCGTACCCCGGGATATCCTGCATCATTAAAAGGCTTGTGGTGACCTCCTCTGCCAAATCTGTCCAAACGGTAGATCAA
>Ga0105103_10001767_pt1 | contig 11584 bp, 5 predicted proteins | sample PPLLaktember2015_2_FD_79107 | JGI IMG/M metagenome (GOLD analysis project Ga0105103, IMG submission 79107) | Freshwater sediment microbial communities from Prairie Pothole Lake near Jamestown, North Dakota, USA - PPLs Lake P7 Core (6) Depth... | ecosystem: Environmental > Aquatic > Freshwater >...
AACCTGCAGGATACATGGGGACCCGTCTTAAGGTCGCACGAGCCTGCAGGAACGGACTCGATTGTGGAGGATCTGAGGATAAAATGAGTCCTGAAATTGAAGGTAGGGTCTGGCAGTAAAAAATTAACGATATTTCTGCTCTGAAGAATTCATCATTTTATAACGTTTCTGGGGGCTTTGCCCCCGCCACTGTGGCATCCCCCGATATGATATCTGGGGAAACAGGCAAGAACGAGTATGGTTCTCACCCAAAAATGCTGAAGGTACGATTGGCATCCAGGCTCTTGAGAGGCCAGGGTCGGAGTTTTCAGCTCATTGAAGCGCCGCGGGGGCGTCCCTACGGGGGCGATAACTCCAAAGAAGGTAATACAACACCATCACAAAGCGCAGGGGCGGTTCAGGGGGACAGGCACTGTCCTCCTCCGTAAACAGGTGCTTTGCATTGAAAACTTAGGTTTATACCAGCCGATATTTCAGGTTAGCAGGAATTATTTTATAACGTTCCTGGGGGCTTTGCCCCCGCCACTGTGGCATCCCCCGATATGATATCTGGGGAAATCCGTGGAAATACTTGAAAATCCGTAAACAATTGGTGGAAACCTGTAGAAGTCCGTCGAAATCCGTGAAAAATCTGAAAATCCGTTACTCACGTAAAATCGGGCTTTTCTCAAGATCCGGTACGTCATTTTTTCTTACAGGTGAACAGGGAGATGACGGTAGAGATAATTCACCGCCCTGTTCAATACATCTGCTATCTGGTCCACTATTGTCTGATTACCCGTACCGGAAGATCCTGATTGCTGTTCTTTTTGCTTGTCCTGCGATCCGGATGTCCCTACGGCCATTTTCATACTGCCGGCCGATGACGGTGTGACTTTGTAAATGGTAATGGCACCAAAGCCACCGCAGTACACGTATCCTTTGTAGAAGGCGGTGTTATCGCAGTCGCCGTCGATTGAAACCGCATGATCGACGATGACCGGCTTTTCCGGGTTGGCAAATGAGACCATGATCATGTTACCGTTCCCGATATTCCTGCCTGTAACAAAAACGTCGGTCCCGTTGCTGGTAATTGCACGCCCCTGGAGTCCCACCCTGATGCTTCCCGCATCCCAGTGAATTGCATTCCTGTCGGCGACATCCAGGACTTTTACATAATATTTGCTCCCCGATTCGACAAGGGTATAGATTTTCTCCGTTTCCGCGTCGTAGGACATGCTCTTTTTCAGGAGGGTATCGTTACCAAAGGAGAAGGTGTTTTCAATGACGGGGATATCAGAGGCGACATTTACTACCCTGAGAGACTTTGTACTCGCAGCCAGGAGGTAGTGGTCGTGGTACGGGATCAGCTGGCTGTATTGTGAAATGACATCGGGGGTTGAACTGATAAGTTTCGGCTCTTTTGTATCTTTCATTGTATTATCATAAATTCTGAATCCGGAGGGTGTGGTCATGTAAATTCTTGCATCGGTTGCGTACGAGGTAAGGGCATTGAGTTCCTTGGCATACATCCGTGACCGGGGTGAAAATGCCGGTTTCTCGAGGCCGGTCAGGTTGACAATCCATGCCCCCCCGCCGTTGCTCCCCAGCGAGGTATAGGAATAGTTCCCGACCCAGGGCATATCGAACATCCGTGGATTATTGACCGACCATTCAGCAAGCGGACGCGAGAGGGCCGTTTCTTCGGGAACCGTGATATTCCAGTACCAGCTGCCGAGGTTGCGGCCGGCATGTCCCAATACATCTATCGACCCGATGGTTGTCGGTGCAAGCACATAGGCAGAGGAGGGGACATTCAGATTTGTTGAGAATACCGGATTGGTTTTGTCGGTGGTCGTGTAGATGGCGGTCCCGGCAGAATTCCTGGCCATCACGGCAACATTTCCGTTTGAAGATATCTCTTCAGAATAGCCGGTACTTACCTTGTTGCTGCCCACCAGCCGGGGGATTCTGCCTGAAATATCGTATATCCGTATCCCGTTATACCGGATTGAAACGAACAGATAATTCCCGGAAACGTCAACACCCACCGGGCCCTGGCCTTGGGTGAATTTTTTTGTGTCAGTCACGACAGGATTTGCCCTGTCCGTAACATCGACCGTAAACAGATTTTTTGCATTAAACTGGGGAAGATACACGGTATTATTCTTGTAGGCGATGTAGCTGAACCCATAGGTCGGGTTGCTGATGTCGGGGAAGGTCAGGTTCGATACGTAAACAGGAGTTGCCGGGCGGGAAATATCGTATATGGTCAACTTAGGCGCATTTTCACCGCCATGCACGCCATAGAGATACTTTCCATCCGTGGCCAGGTTTCCTATCCGGTTTCCATATGAAGTGATGTGCTCCGGGTGTGCCGGGTCAGAAATATCAAAGACTGATAACTTTGAACCCGACAGATACGCATAATTCCCGGCTACGACGACATCTTCAAAATTATATGCCGAATCTGATACCGTCCCAAGAACACGGGGGTGCAGTTTATCCTCAAGACCCGCAATGGTGAAGGTATTTGAAGTCGTCGCATACAATTCCCCCCCGCTCGCATACAACGACTGTACTTTTTCCTGGAAGAGGATTTCCCCGCTATAATCCCTGTACGTAAGTGAGGACAGGTCCACACCGGGTGCGATATTGTAACACCGGATGGTGTTTCCCTCGGCATTATACAGGGTATCATCCCGGATGAAGTTACTGAAGGTATTGGCAGGCATTACTCCGACCTGGTGGAGATGGGAGGTGCCGTCAACGGCAAAACCTGTTACCGGCAGAACGAGTACCATGAGCACCAGCATCGGATACAGGAGTGCTTTTCGGAAAGGGTTCATGGATGATACCTCATGCAGCTGACTCTGATACACGTATCTTTCATCCGCAACAGATACGTATTTGGATTCCTGCATCCGGGTCAACGGATTTTCAGATGGTTTCCCGGGTTTCATTTCGATGTACGCGGGGAAATGTTTTACTGGCAAATGCTGCGAGCCGGCAGGTAAAGCCGGGAGATCTTCTTCTCAGACAGACCCACGCCGGCTCATCCTCCTGGTGCCTGCCAGATTTTAGTTCGCGGTGAATGGGTTGGTTGCACATTCCTCAAGCCGCTCGTCAGGTTTCTCCACCCATTGCCGGCATTGTTATGGTGATCAGGATACATGAGGATTAACGTTACTCTCAACGTGAATCCGGAGGTTTCAGCAGAGGGGCTGACATACCTGCTCATTTACCCAGGAAACAGGAAAGTATTAATTTTTTATACGGACTTGTAGTAAGTGCAACGAGAGACAAATATTTCTAGGTGATTATGCAGAATAATAATGAACGCTTATACGTAGAAATATACATTTCTTAGGTAAATTCTGAAGATATCAATCAGGAAATCAACATTACATGACCCGGATGCCTGAATCGATTGAAACTGTTCTCCTTTCACTGAAAGAGAACGTGCATAAGACGACCTTTTTTTATCTTCTGTTTCTCACCGCCATCCTTCTTTTATCGTTCGTCGCGTATATCGTGATATTTGCCTCCCCATCCGGCACTGACGTCTATACCCATATGTTCAACACCCAGAACATGGCCAATTCACAATCGCTTTCAGATTTTTATGAAAAATCCCTGAACCAGGAATATGCGGGGTTCGATTATCCTTTCGGCCTGTGGTATTTTGGTTCGATACTGATGAAGATCACGGGTCTCGATATTTACACCGTTGCGTATATCATCCCGTTACTGCTGCTTTTTATCACCCTAGCCATATTTTTTTGTTACGCCTACGAACTTACCAGCTCAACAGACCAGTCTCTCCTCTCCCTGATATTTCTGGTTTCCATGACCCAGCTGGCACTGGCATTGCTGAACTATTCAACGAGTATTTTTGTCATGCCGTTCCTGGTCGCAATTTTGTATCTGGCCATGCGTGATATTACCTGGAAAAGTGTACTGCTGATCGGCATCCTTGTTTTCACCCTGTGTTTTTCCCATACCGGGACTTTTTTATTTTTAATCACCTTTGTCGTCGCATATTTTTTGTTGCGTGCATGGATCTGGGGGAAATTTGATTATAATTTTTATATCGTGATCGTAATCCTCCTGTTTTGTTTTATCATCGCGATAGGACTTTTCCCCTTTATCCAGCCCCAGTATATCGATAAAGGTACTCTTGTCATCTCCATCACAAAATCGATTTCTTCGGCAACGCACATTACCTTCTTCAGGGACGCAGGACAGATTTTTTACGATTCGATATTTGTTGCCAATAACTATGTATTTGCATTTTTATGGGCCGCCCTCCTGTTTGCTGCAGGCTCCATCCTGGTTTATATCAATCAGGCAATCAAAAAGAAATTTACCTGGGAAAGTATGCCCGCGGCAATTCCCTTCCTGGATAATCTTACCACCATGGGAAAGGGGATCATCACCACGCCGTTCTGGATCGGTCCTCTCCAGACCCTGTTTTCCGTGTTTGGGATATTCAGACTCGATGAGCGGGGAAAATGTACAGCACTTACCCTGATCATTGCCGTACTGATCCCGGGGTTACTGGCAGGGTCCTCAGGAACAGGTGCGATCCGTGAAACATTCTACCTGTTTCTTTTCATCCCGATTACCGCTGCCCTGGGCTTTTATTTCCTGTATGCGGCAATGAACCGGGTCAAACGATCAGCACTGAAACGTGTCCTGATCGTCCTGGTGTATATCGTAATTTTTGTGCCTCTTATTGCCATTCCCATCGTCGCATGCCTTCACTACCAGCCTACCATCACGATGACAAAAGAAGAGAATGTGGATCTTTTGTGGCTGGGCAGTATCGGCAATCCCATGGAAGGAGCTGCCGGTACTGCATACCGGGACCGGATGTCCATGTACGCAAATAAAACGGTGCCGAGCGTATCTTCGGGAACCGAAACGGTCCGTTTCTTAAACGACCTGAAAAATATCTATTTTTCCAGTGACGCGGAAGGTGAAGCCAGGGATCTTTCCAACCATTACCAGATCCAGTATGTTATTTCATCGGAAAGGATCCTGAAAGGATACAGCTTCCCCCGGACTGCGGTCGCGATCGATACCAACGAAGAAGTTGACAAGATATATGCTTCGGGGAGCTTCTTTGGCTTTTATAAGATAATCTCCCGGCCGGAGATACCGGTAACCCCCATCGACGAACCCCTGAGCTGGGACTCCCGGCAGCCGGAAGATGTTGTACAGGATATAGGATCCGTTTTCCTCTTTGAAAACCCGTCGTACAAGGTGAAACTGAGCGATTCCTCCTCACGGATACGCTATTTCGGCACTCCGGTGAAAAACAGTATCGGGGAGGGGTATTTTACCGATACGATGACCATCGGGTGGAGAACGGTGGGGAATGATACCCAGTATACCACCTTCGATCTGGGTTCACTTTCCTATTCGGAAATCCAGCGGTCTGACAAGGAAATAATCTACAGGACCACCGTGACTTCAAAGCATAAGGAACGGATTGCCTCGCTTACGGTAAAGTATATCTTTTATGACGAGGCGGTAAAACGTGAAATAACCGTCGCGAATGATCTTGACCGGGAAAACAGGACCCAGGGGATCTCGGTAAACCTGGTCTCAACCATTTTTTCCCCCATGACGGATTTTGATTACCACCAGGTAAATCCCGGGCGTACCACATGGATTAACAAAAAGATATACCCTGCACAGGACCAGGTATATCTCGATGATTCGTTTATTGACAGGATCTTTTTCAATGACGCATCATCCGGTATCTTTATTCTCTATGAGCCGACGACCCCGTACCCGAACAGGCTCTGGTATTACGGGTCTCCCAGTTACAATTACGGGATTGTTACCCTGGCTTCTGATTATTCCCTCGATCTGGGCGAGGCCACAACCACGGGACAGTATTTCTCGTTCAATAATAAAGAAACGGCGATGAGAAATGCAGAGAAATACAGCTCCGTTTCCGCTTACCCGTTCCCGGATGGCCAGGTGCCCCTGATTATTTCGGGAACCGCGGGTGATACAGAGTTCAGTGACCGGGAAAAGAACGCCTTAGTGATGCTGACCCAGAATGCTATCCCGTATACTCTCGGGATCCCCGGATCACTGCCTGCGGGAACACCCGGCCTGACCGGCATTGACCTTTCCGTGTATGGTAAACCATGCTATAACTCGACCGTGTGTAAAACTCTCGCTGAACAGACAGAAGAGTTGAAATTGTTCAGGCAGAATAATCCGGCAACCGGGTTCCTGCTGTCGCAGGTCAGGTACAACCTGGATACCCTCCGGAGTTTATCAGAGAACCAGTACAGCTATACTGAAGTGGACACGGTTCCGGCCCCGTTCGGTCCCAATTACCGGGAAGGCATGAGAAATCCGAAATTTGCCTTTGTAGAAAAGGAGAATACCGGTGTCGTGCTTATCCCGGCCACCGAGCCATCCAGTGATCTCCTGAACCATCGGTCCGAGGCGGAGCCGGTCTTTGCGCAATGGAATACAACGATAAACTCCGTCATCAGTGGCGGGGGTCTGGCTGCATTCCACTGGGAGCTGTCAGATATCGGGAACCCGGATTTTACCGGCTTATTCACCGGGTTCATCAACAATACAACGGCCAGGGGATTGACGGTCACAACGCCGGACGCAGTTGCCCGTCATATGAAGGCCCTGGCAGCTGTCAGGGTAAATGTTACCAGTGGCGACCAGTTCGTTATCCTGAATGCCAGGAATACGCAGGATCAACCGGTGTCCGGCATTACCTATAACGTGGGCATGCCGGTGATTGAAAACATCTGCCCCTATACCGTCACCAACGGCGAAATCGCCCGTTATGAGATACGGGACGGGGCCTGCCAGATCTATGCCAGTTTCAGCCTGGATGGTTTTGAGGCAAAAGAAATAACAATCGCCCCGAGTGGTGCCATTAAACGCCTGTTCCCCCAGATCCCCGAATTATTCCAGGGGCAAAACACGATCAGGGTTGTTGATGAACATAACCAACCGGTAGTCAATGCGACCGTGCTGGTTGATGCACAGTATTATAAAACCGATAAGAAGGGAGAGGTCAGGTTCTCCGTCAGCCATGGCAAACGTACCATAACTATTGAAAAAGGCGGATATGCCTCCGTCACGGTGGTGAATACGGTTAAACCGGTTATTTACCGGTATCTTCCGTTTTTAAACAGGTAACCAGGCAGAGTCACCTTCCGGTACCTGAAGGATCTCACATTTCATGACCGGTATAGGGGAGATTTCGCAGTACGCTCCTTCCCAGAACAAAATATCCTCACGCGCCTGCCTGAGGTTTGTTTTCAGAATTTGTTTTTCAGGAATGCTTTTATTCATTTGCCACCCGATACGACACGGGAGCAATGAGTCCACGGTTACGTTTCCGGCATGGATGAGCTCTTCGGGAGAAACCTTCCGTACATTCCAGAGATTTCGTGGGGACTGAATGGTACCAGTCCCCGTTTGTTTACCACATCCGCCAGACATTCATATAGCCCCTGAAGAGGTGCCATAGATTGCATCACGTGTCTGCGGTATCTGTCCGATTGCCCGCACACTGGCAGCTCCACAGGCAATGGAGCAAATTCTCCTGGCACATCTCGTAAACCGGGAGGTTAATTACTCAGTCAATGTGTTACGGTCCTCTCACAACCATGGTTGTTCCTTTGTTATTTTTCACCACAAACGAGCTGACACTCCCAAGAAACAGGCGGTCAAACCCGCTTTTTCCATGAGAAGCGACGACGATGAGATCACATTTCTCCTCTTCAGAAAGAGAAATAATCTCAGTCCCTGCATTTCCCTGTTTCAGATGAGGGATGACGGTGATTCCCTTCTCGGCACAGTACTTTTTTGCCCCTTCTAAGACATCGTTTCCCTCTTTCTCCAGCAGTAGATACATTTCCCGGGAAGTATCCATCTGGTCCAGGGAACTTTGTGCGGACGTGACAGCCTCCATTACATGGATGGCATGGAGCTTTGCATTCATCAGTCGTGCCAGGTCAACGGCTTCGGTGAGCGCCAGCTGGCTTACTTTCGATCCGTCCAGCGCCACAAGGATGTTTGAAAACATTCGCTACTTCTCCTTCTCAAGAACATGTTACAAGATTAACAGATTTCAGCGGTTATCACCAATTAAGGTGCCGGAACGGTGGGTTGTTATCCGGACTCTCCTGCACTGGCACACTGTGGATGAAGGACCCGGTGTCAGGGGTGTACTGCTCCCCGGAACTTTTTTACTTGAAAAATATAAGGATACAATTCCGCTCTGGGGAAATTACTCGAACGTTCTCGGGAGCTTTGCCCCCGCCACTGTGGCATCCCGCAAACAGTATATCTGTGGAAATCCGTGGAAATACGATACCGGGAGATACCTGGAAATCCGTGGAAATACCCGGAAGCACTTGGAATTACGATACCGGGAGATACCTGGAAATCCGTGGAAATACCTGGAGATACCTGAAAATCATGGAAATCCAGGGAAATTCATGGTCAGTAAAAACGGGGCATGAACGGGAATGGTTTCACCATAAAAATGGTGAAGGTGCGACTGGCATCCGCAACAGGCTCCTGAGAGGCCAGGGACGGAGTTTTCAGCTCATTGAAGCGCCGCTGGGGCGTCCCATCGGGGGCGGCGCAGGGCATCGCAATGGCGGGATTGGCACTCCCCGAAATTACTGGAATTGTGCAATTTAATATGAAAATAGGTGGCTTAACGTCTCACCCCGCGTGGGTATTCAATTTTCATTCTGTATGCTTGTGGCTCCCGGCATCATGTCCGTTTTCAAGGGAAATATTCGGGATATTTTTCTCAACGGTTCTATTTGGGCTGCGGCATGTAATTCCTCCGCCCCGCCGCAGTGGCATCCCCCCGGAGCGATGACTCCAGAAAAGGTAATACGACACCATCACAAAGCGCAGGGGCGGTCCGGGGGAACAGGCACTGTCCCTTCCGATTGTAGGTGATTCGTAATTTATTGAATACTCAGGGTTTCCACATAGCCAAAATCGATGGGAAATCTGAATGTCCATGACTCATACAGAATCGGATTTCATACAAAGCTGATTTTTTGAATTGGTTCCATGGAAGTACAGTTTTATGACGGTCTGTATTTGTATTGAGTAATCATCCAATCTTCCGGATCAGTCGCATTGGTGCCCGGCCTCCCTACTCATACAACCAGTCATCATCCTGAATTTCCTTGATGGAGACCTTTAATTTGTCGATATCGGTCTTTTCAGGGATCTTGATAGTAGTAATCATCCGGTCGGAACTGCGGAAGGTTTCGGGGGTTACCTCATGGACCTTGAGGTCCCGTACGATATCGGCCTGGAGCTTCCGGCGATCTTCTTCGGTCGGGAAGGTAAAACCCTTCGCATCGGCAAGCCTTGCAGCCCCCCTCGCACCGGCCGGTATCCTGCGTGGTCTTTCCAGGACGGTCTCGAACTCGTCCTTGAGCTTCTGGGTCTCTTCAATGTGCGAAGAAATGCGGGAACCGCTCTTTATCGAAGTGACAATCTCGTCAAGTTTGGCAATGACCCGGTCAACCATCTGCCTGAGGGTGTCCTCTGCATGGATGATTGCAAAAATGTGAAAGTCATGGCTGTAGATCCACTGGATTTCAGCGGTATCTGATGTTTCATAGATCCTTCTGGCGATCTTCAGGGTACCGCGGTTCTTCTGACCCGGGCCGGCTTTCCCGGCAACAAGGACCGGATAGAGCTGGAGATCATCGACCAGGGACACCCCGTCCTCTTTGAACTCGCGGATGACCAGTTCAAAATAGTGTGTCTTTTGATGGGGCGGGGGCAACAGGGCACGGTCGGAGACTTTCCATTTGTGCTCGTCGACCTGCTGGATCTCAATTTCTTCATTGACATCGATGAGATAGGTATGATCGACCTGGTTTCTTCCGGACTTTACATTCTCATGCCAGAGCACCCGTGTCATTGCGGTCTCTGCAAACCGGTCCCGCCGGGAATTTATGATACGGGAAAAATACTTCCTGAGCCCCTGGTAGTCCGCAGAGAACCTCCGGTGCACCCGTTCCGGTAAGCTGCTGCTCAGGTACCAGACCTCGCAGAGCCAGAGGAAGAGCATCGTGGCGGAGAATATGCCAAGACCGATGCTGATATTTCCGGATGTTGTATCCACCCCGAGGATAACATCCATGAACAGGACAAATGAGATCACCGAACCGACACTCAGGACCGTGGACCAGGCCACCCGCTGTATGAGCCCGAGGTCGGTAAAACGGGGATATAATACCAGCGAGATGACAAAACCCGGGACGAAGAACAGGTTGAGAAGACCAAAGAATACTCTCAGGCCTCCTTCAATTACAGGTAACGTATCCATCCGCGGGGTTTCTCCTTATGGTATATGCTGCTGTAGTATTTCATCCCCGGCGCAAAAAAACCTATCACGCTGCATATACACCAGTGACGCACAGAGCGTACGCACGCGGCTTTCAAGGGTCATGCCAGGATAATGCATTTGTCAGGGTACGGGATCCGGCCCTGGGAAAATAGTTTCATCTGCGACGCTGCCACACACAGGTTTCTCCTATTCATACAGCCAGTCGTCATCCTGGAGATCCCTGATGGAATCCAGGATCATGTCGACGCCAATCTTCTGGGGAATCTTGATATCGAGGATCATCCGGTCGGAACGGCGGAAGGTCTCGGGGGTGATGTGACTTACCTTGAGATTCCGCACGATATCAGCCTGGAGCTCCCGGCGATCGCTGTCGATCGGTTTTGAGTAGGCCTTATAGGTACCGTATTTTACCGGCTCCTCTTTGATGGACGGAGTGGCAGCCCTGCGGGGTTTTTCCAGGACGCCTTCGAATTCAGCCTTGAGGGTCCGGGTCTCTTCGGGAGGGGAAGAGATCGGTTTTGCATACGCCTTGTAGGTACCGTATTTTACCGGCTCCTCCCTGATGGACGGGGTGGGAACCGTGCGGGGTTTTTCCAGGACACCTTCGAATTCAGCCTTGAGGTTCTGGGTCTCTTCAAGGTGGGAGGAGACGCGGGACCCTTTCTTTATCGAGGTTGCGATCTCGTCAAGTTTCAGGAGCACCCGGTCCACCATCTGGCCAAGCGTGTCCTCCGAATAGAGGATGGCAAACAGGTGGAAATCATGGCTGTAGATCCACTGGATCTCGGAAGTTTCCGTCTTTTTGTAGATCCTTTCCCGGATCTTCAGGGCACCGCGTCGTATCCTGTACCCCAGCAGGGTGAGGTCCGGTTTCCTGGTGACCATGACCGGGTAGAGCTGGAGATCATCGATGAGGGAGATATTACCGTCATTGAATTCGCGGATGACCAGTTCAAAATACCAGGTCCTTGGATACGGCGGGGGCATAAGGGACGGTTCAGAGACCTTCCATTTGGTTTCATCGATCTGCTGGATGTCAATTGCTTCCTTGACATCGATGAGATAGGTATGATCGATGTGGCTGGTGCCGGCCCGTGCGCTCTCGTGCCAGATCACCCGGGTCATCGCTGTCCGGGCAAACCGGTCCTCCCGCGAATTCATGAGCCGCGAGAAATACCTGCGGAGCGTCAGGAACCTGCCGGAGAAGGCATG
>Ga0105103_10001769_pt1 | contig 11568 bp, 10 predicted proteins | sample PPLLaktember2015_2_FD_79107 | JGI IMG/M metagenome (GOLD analysis project Ga0105103, IMG submission 79107) | Freshwater sediment microbial communities from Prairie Pothole Lake near Jamestown, North Dakota, USA - PPLs Lake P7 Core (6) Depth... | ecosystem: Environmental > Aquatic > Freshwater >...
AAAATCACAGTCCAGATTAGATATGGCATGTTTGATACCAACATTCAAACTGCCACTATACCACAGGTTTCCATCGCCAGATAATATAATAACTTCCGGAAATTGAGTTTTGATCATTTCCGCTGTTCCATCAGTTGATCCATCATCTATTACTATAATATAAATTTTGTTTTTAGTAAAGAATATGGATGTCTTTTGCTGTTCTAAAATAGAAAGACATTCATTAGTATATGATTTCCTGTTATGAACCGGGATTACAAAAGCAATTTTGTACATTGTTATTGATTTTTTTGTTGTATATTAATTTCTGTAAGTGTCTGATTTGTTGAGGTATTAGATACATCAATTAAATATAGGATACAAGTAACACCTGCAATAAAATGTCCTTGGGCAAAAGAACCTGCAGTCATTAGTCCTAATACAGTGACGAAAAAAAGGTATTTTATATATCTAAATTGAGGTTCAATTCTTAATTGGAATGATTTTACTATTATTATAATTACCCCAATTAAAAATAGGAAACCATATATTACATAATTACCAATAATTCCAACATCTCCAAAGTAATAGCCGATATTATTATAACTCATTACTTCCATGCCATACCTTGAATGGCCTTGATACATTCCGTTTCCTGTAAAATAACTTAATGCGTTTTTGTTAAAATCAGTTAAATAAAACTTTATAGCTAATATTCTTATATAGTTCTCCCCTTTACTTGCATCAATTTGTGATCGATATATCAATGCTTCAAAAATATCCTGGAAAATAAAATATAGCATAGTAGTTCCAATTGCACCAAGTAATGCAAGGAAGACTTTTGATTTAACCCTTCTATCAATTATTAAAAATAAGACCATAACAAATGCCATAATTGCCATGGTTTGTCGGCCTCCTGTCAGAATAATAATAATTACACACCCTAAGAATAGAATAAGATATTTTGTTTTATTTAGCCGAAAAAATTGTTGGATACTAAATAAAATAGCAATTGATAAATAAACAGAACCGTTTAAATATATCCTGATTGTTCCTCTTGATGCATTTATGTATGTATTAAACAGGTATTTTGGATAAGCAAAAAATTGCAATAAGAATAATAGTATATATATTATCCCAAATCCAACTAAAATTTTTTGTAAATCACCCGGTAATATTTTCAACCTATGTAAAAGAAAGTACAATAAATAATAGTACATTCCCCGTTGAGCAAACAATGTGTTGCTAAAACTTTGATCACGGCTGTATTTTGCCATAAACATGCTAAAAACAACTGACATCAAAATAAGTGCTATTGGAAAGGCGAAATTTTGTCGAATTCTTTCTTGATTTGAATATATTATATATAGCAATAAAAGAAAAACAATTATCCCAGCTCCAATAAGCTCCGAAAACTTTTGATATGAACCTTTTAAAGCTGCTATTTCATACATTCCTGTCGATAAAAGAATGATCAGAATTAATATTAAATTATTTATTCTTCTTAATAACATTATATTAGCATCTATCTGAATTAGTAATTAAAATCGTTTTATTTAAATCTTCTTAAAAAATAATTATATAATAATAGTTTTATACTTGGAAGCCTTCGGGAAAAATTATATTGATAATCTGATATAAACTGTGCTTTTTTATTTTTTACTGGCCTAACATCTTTTTTTCTTGAAAAATTTAAGTCATTACCTTGTAAGTCAAACAAAACGTTTAATTCATGTGGTTTTAATGATCTTTTAAATGAAAACAGACTTTTTGTTGAAGGACGGGAAGTTAGAATAAAAGGTGTATTAATCTTACTTAAGTTTTTATTCCCGAAAAGATCCAATTCATAAGAAAACTCAATGAATTTATTGTTCATCTTGTTAAGGCAACTTGCCATAAGTTCAAAATAAACATCGTAAATGCATAAAGATTGTTCTAACTCTATAAACCTATATTCCGAATCAATAACTTTTAATGGTGCTTGTCCATCATAATTTATTACCATTTTTAAATGAGTTCCAACATCATTAAAATTAGTTGTTAGTGATATTCTTGGAAATACAAAGTACTTATTAAAATTTACAAGATATGCGCAGAAATATTTCTTCCACGAAGTTTCTGGCCAGTGCAAAACTCTATCAGGAATGTTTATTTCGTTAAGATATGGATTAGTATTATACCATTCCCTGAATTTTAGCCATTGCTTTACAGTCCAGGCCTGTCCCCATGATGAAGGGAATTGTAAAAAATATATGCTTGAGTCGTCTTGTATCGGATAAAAAAGCTTTTCTGTTATTTCTTCGCGTGGCTGGCTATAAAGCGAAATGCCCCCTATGTTTTCATCTTCACTGTAAAAATTGAGTGCCTGAACAGCATAATCATAAAAATAAGGTGAAACAAATAAATCATCTTCAAGAATAATTACGGAACCGTATGTTAAGGCATAATCGCCACATTGAAGTATGTGTTTCCGCAAACCCAACCGTTGTTTCTGATAAACTACTTCTTTTTCTCCAAATGGCCACTCAAATTCTTCAGCAATTTTTTTAACATCAAAATTGTGAGGTTCCTGGTTATCGATACTGATAATTAACTTTGCTTTGTCAATCTTCTTTACGCCCTTAAGCGATTGTAGTAACCGTTTTAAAGATTCTGGCCGGTTAAATGCAACAACAATGATTACAGGATTATACTTGTTCATACCAATCTTATTTTCAAATTTTTTTTTTAGATTTTCCTGCTTTAACTTTTGCCAGGGCTAAAAGTTTATGGAGGTCTTTTCGTTGTAATAATAAAATTTGTATCAAATATAAAACTACAGTTATTACCGTAAATGTATACATATCCGTCCAAATAAAGAATATAAGTGCTAACGTTAAAATTAATTTAGGGAGCCAGAATACCAGCACTTCTTTCACAGAGAACTTTAATGCCTTAATAAACCCAAAATACATATTTGCAGGCACATTAAACAATATATTGCTCAAGGCATAGAAACATGCTATATGTACCATCGAAAAGAAGGCACCTGCGACAATAGCTGAAATCATCACTACTGCTGCCGATATCCCTATGTAGAACAATGTTTTTTCTTTTTCATGCAAAACGTATATATTGCCGAGGGTAGCAAGCAGGGTTTGTATAAAAATCATTACACCAAAGTATGGCAGTATATCGGCAACCCGCATCCAGTTTTCGCCCCACATAAAATGTACGAAAGGTTTGGCAAATAAAATTAGAAAAGCGCCAATCGGAAAACTGATAATACTAATAATACCTAACATACTTGAAAACTCTTTTTTCACATCGCCATTCTGCGATTTTAACTCCTTTAAGCTCGGGAATAGAACCTGTCCAAATAAATTAGTGGTTGTGTTCATCGACATATAAAGAAGCTTATACGCCCTGTTATAAATTCCAAGGTCACTGGCCCCATAAACCTTGCCAATTATAAGGTTGTCGGCATTTCGCGACCAGTAATTTATAAGATTAAAACCGGTAATGTTGGCCATTAGCTTTTTTGTGGTCCTAAAACCAAGTTTTAAATATATAATGGGAAAAAACTTGAACCTGAAATTGGCCATTACACTAAGCAAAATGTTACCAAGAACTGCATTGATCATTGTTGGGATTATTAACGACCAGTATGAAAAGCCTAAATAGGCAAGTAAAATTGTCAAACCTATTTGACTAACAGTATTTATAAACCTTACCTGTCCAATTTTACTAAAGGCAAGGCGTTTACTTAAAAGAGCCGATGGAACAACACTTACTGAACGTATAATAAATGTTGAACCCAGTAAAATAGTTGGTATTAGCAGTTCCTTATTATTATAAAAAAGTGTGATTGGATAAGCTAATATTACTACTACCAGAAATAATGCAGTACCAACCAGCAATGATAGGTTACTTATTGCTTTATGATATCGGGTCCCATAATCAGATCTGATTATGGCATATGATAAACCTGCATCGACAAATATCGATACAAATCCTGTAAACACTGTAATTAAAGCAACAAAACCATATTCTTCAGGAAGTAATAACCTTGAGAGTACATATGTGGATAAAAACTCGATAAACTGGACAGAGTAATTATACCCAGCTAATGTTATAATATTTTTAAAAAACTTTTTCTTAAAACCCACTTAAAATCCTTTCTTTAACTTATAAACCGACTAAAATATTTTCTTAATAAGGCGATAGATAAAAGCTCCTAAATAATCTGAGGTCTTAAATTGCCTTTCCTTGTCGAGATACTTGTTATGCCAGGCAATACAATCTTTATCCCCTTTGAAACGCTTTTCTATAAGCATGAATGCATAATCCCTTCTGACCTTTTTGTATTCTTTTGCTAATTCGGGATCTAACCCCATATATTTAAATATTTCTTTTTCCCGGAAATACAAGCCTGTATTAAACCTGTTTGATATTAGGTTTGTGTATGTTTCATTATGTCGTCGTGTATAGCTTGTAATCTGGAATACATAACCAAAATCCGACATATTCAGAACCTCAAATGATAGTTCTGTATCAATATGATAAGTATTATGTTTGAAAATATCCGGATATCCTTTTACTTTTTTTAGTATTTCTGAACGATAGATAACTGTACTAACTGAACCAAGTAAATCATAACGGTAAAATAATTGCCCAATCAGGATATCGTGCCCTTTGAAAAAAGGACCTTTATAAATATCCAAACCATCTCCAATGGAATGTATATCATCCAATCTGTACGATGAACATATTCCAACAGATGGGTATTTTTCCATTATTTCAACCATTTTTTCAATATGCCCAGGGTAAATCCAGTCATCGGCACAGAGTATTTTGGAATACTTTGCATTATTACTTAGATTTTTAAATGCAATATTCCAGTTTGTTGTCTGGTCAACAAAATCTGTATTTTTTATCAAACGAAAACGATTGTCCGAACCTTCAAATTTTTTGGCAATATCATTGGTATCGTCCTTGCTGCAATTATCTATAATAACACATTCCCAATTTTGCCATGTTTGGTCCTTAATACTGTTTAAGCACTCTTCAAGGTATTTTCCTCCGTTATATACAGGAACACCAATAGATACAAGGGGTTTATCATTCATATGTTTAAAGTATTATAAAAAAATAAGACTATAGGCCAATAAGTATTGGGTCTAATCCCATTTCATTTAACATCTTTCTTATTTCTTCAATATAAACCGAGTTCATAATGATCACAACTTCTGGTTTATATTCTTTAAGAAACTCAGGTCCAACATATTGCTTGCCAATTCCCGGAATGAAATTTCCTTTCATATGCGGATTAATATCACAAACATGGGCTATTACATTTTCACGGTCGAAGTGTGTCAGGTATCCTACAGATTTTGAACCACCGCCCCACACTACTGTCCGGAGTTTCTTTTCACGCAATTCGGCGAATTTTTTTCTCCAGGTATCAAGTGTATCGTTTATTTTTTCGGTGAAAACTTTTGTCAGGCCTTTTAATTCTTCAACCGGTTCTTCAAGAGGATGAATTTTAGTTGAAGGGGTTTTAACCGGTTTAGCTTCAATAAATAAATACTGGTTATCATATTCAAGGTACATATCGAGTACTTCGAAACCATTTAGCCTGAAAAGACGCGCTAATGACCCGGGGCTATAATACGTGCAATGTTCGTAGAATATGTCCCAGAAAGCCTGTACTTTCAAAATTCTCATAATGTTTGGAATTTCGAAGAAAAGAATGACATCTTCGCGGTCGCCAATTGATTGCCGGATCGTTTTCATGAAATCGCTGGTGCCATGGATATGCTCCAAAGTATGCCGACAGCAAATACAATCGGCTTTTAACTGTCCGTGTTCTTCCGAATAGAATTCTTTTATAAAACGTACATTTGGGTTTGGTTTGGTTCGTCCGGGGACCCATGCAGGATCAATACCAATTCCCTTGTTATTGCCCAATTCGCAAATAAGGTTGATGAAATCGCCTTTACCACAGCCAATTTCAATAACATCTTTGTTTTTTATATCATATTTATTAATAAACCTGGTGGTTACATCGGTAAGGAATTTAAGAAAAGTAGGGGAGAACCCTTGTTGATCTTCATATCCTTTTGTGTAGTAATCGAGCGATGTATCGAAACTCGAGTTAAATATAAAGCCACAATTGTTGCAGAAAGCTAATGAAATGTCTTTCCTTTCAATGCTCATAGCTTCTTCATAACTTTTTGTAGTTGCCAGGCTATGTACCGGGGCATTTTGAATAGTAAAAAAGTCCTCGATATTAGTATGGTAGCAGTTTGGACACTTGGTATGTTTCATCACATTAATTTTTTGTTTATTATGGTATGATGGAACCACACATGTTTTTAAAAATTAATATTTTAGTGTTTGTGTCTTGAAAAAACATGTGGGTTTCATATTGTACTTTTTATCGAATTATTTTAATCTTTCTATAGTAAAATCAGGATGGGCTATGTCCTTTTCAGAGAATATATTTATCTCAACAGGCCATTGAATTTTCAGTGCCGGATCGTTCCATCGTATGCCTCTTTCTGCACCCGGAGTATAAAACTGTGTAACAGGGTAGTATACCTCGCTGTTATCTTCAAGCGAAACAAACCCATGTGCAAAATTCTCAGGTACATAAACCATTTTGTAATTGTCGGCGCTTAATTCATTGCCGATCCATTGAAGAAAGGTCGGGGAATCGGGCCTGAGATCAACAATTACATCATAAATCCTGCCCCTTGTGCAACGGATAAACTTTGTTTCCTGGTATGGGTCAATTTGATAATGCATACCCCTGATTGTACCTTTCTTAAGGGTTAAAGATGTATTGACCTGGCATATATTGCCATTTAAACCATGTTCTTCAAACTCATTTTTGCACCACGACCTGCCAAAGAAACCCCGGTCATCTTCAATCTTTTTTATCTCGATGGACCAAGCCCCTTTAAGTTTTGTTTCAGTAAAAATCATATTTCAGCTTTAAATAATGTTCTTAATGTTATATTAATTAAACGACATTAATTATTGTATGATTATTTCCAGTTCCATTCAAGGTTACTATTCAAATAATTTTCGTTCTGAAGCTTATCAAGAACTTTTAACCTGATTAAAGTTTGTGATTCCCTGAAATTACTATCGTTAAACTTCATAGCAACAAGGTTATCCTTAATTTCACGGATTGTTGTTGTTAAATCGTGAATAGGCTGGTGGTTTGGGGCTAATTTCTTAAATAAATCGAAATTAACCATATAAGAACGTTTATCAGGTGGGGCATCAGTATTGATAATCACTTTTACCCCTGGTATTTCTTTAGCTACTGCATCGGCCAAAGGTTTAATCTGGTTATTCCATTCATTCATACCTGTATTAACAGCTAAGAAATTACCACCATTATCTTTCGTTCTGATGATTCCCCATTCAATGGCCCTGGCCATATCTTTTGTATTGATCATGGGGCGCCATGGGGTACCATCGCTCAGGATATTAATTTCTTTGCTTGCCAGTGCGCCTGCAACGAAATCGTTTAAAACAAGGTCCAGTCTTAAACGGTTGCTGAAACCACAAGCTGTTGAAAACCTTAGGCATGTAATTTTAAATTTATCATCAGCAAGGGGAGAAAGCTCTTTTTCTGTATATACTTTCGAGCGGGCATAAGCTGTCAATGGATTGACCTCATCATCCTCTTTCTTTGGATAATCGCTGGCAGCGCCATACATACTGCAACTTGAAGCATAAACAAATGATTTAACACCGTTTTTCTTTGCAAGTTTAGCCAAATTAACTGCAGCCCTGTAATTTACGTCAAGAGTTATTTCTTCATATTTTTTTCCCATCGGGTCGTTTGATATGGCTGCCAAATCAACAACAGCATCAACCCCCTGGAGTATGTGCTCAGGAAATTTGCGGATATCGCCAAAAATTTGTTGGTTAAGCATCACTTCAGGTGAAAATGACGGATTTGTTAAACAGTGGGTAAAGTACCCGATATCAAAACCTAAAATTTCAGCTTGTGGGAACGTTGATCTTAATTGAGCTGTTACGCTGGGGCCAATATATCCCAAATTACCGGCAATAAGAATTTTCATATTTTTATATTATTAATTATTATAATCATGTTAAAAAATTGTTACCATACTTTCCATGGTGGGTTTTCGCTATTCCAAAGGTCTTCAAGGTAGTTTTTATCCCTTAAAGTATCCATTGGTTGCCAGAAACCAGTATGTCTGAATGCACAAAGTTGCTCATCGGCAGCTAATTTTTCCAAAGGGCCTTTTTCAAAAACAGTGGTATCACCATCAATATAATCAATAACTTTGGGTTCAAGTACAAAAAAACCTCCATTTATCCAAGCTGTATCATCGCCATCGCCCTGAGGTTTTTCTTTGAAATATTTTATCTTTGATTCATTGGGGTGGAGGTTAAAAACGCCAAAGCGGCCGTGTTGCCTTACTGAAGTAAGTGTAGCAAGTACCCCCTGGTTCTTATGGTGCATTATCAGGTCGTTTATATTAACATCGCTTACACCATCGCCATATGTCAAACAAAAAGTTTCATCGCCAATAAATTCTTTTACTCTTTTAAGGCGCCCCCCGGTCATACTCGATTCTCCTGTATCAACTAAGGTAACAGTCCATGGTTCGGCATTCATTTTATGGACTTTCATGCTATTATTCTTCATGTCGAATGTAACATCGGAATTGAACATAAAATAATTCGAGAAATACTCTTTGATCATTGTGCCTTTATAACCACAACATATTATAAAATCATTAATACCATAATGTGAGTATATTTTCATAATATGCCAAAGAATAGGTTTCCCCCCAACTTCAACCATCGGTTTTGGCCTAATCCCGCTTTCTTCGCTAATTCGGGTTCCGAAACCGCCTGCCAATAAGACTGCTTTCATTTTTTATTTAGTTTAATAATTTCTTTTTTTTCATTGGTAAATATAACCAATTTGGTTATAACTATATGGTTTTAGGACTTTTAAAAGCTCCCCGACAGCAATATCCATGCCTTTAGGGTTCCAATGTGTATCGGTTCCATGATATAGTATTTCTGTTGAATTTGCAAAATTCGAATAAAGATCAACATATGTTATGTTTCTTATATTTAATTCTTTATATAACCTTGGAAGAAAATTATTATAAGTCAGGTTAGTTACAAGTTTTAAGTAAATCGATGATTTTGTGGGAATTGGTAGAAATATCAGGTCAATATTATATTTTTCTTTCAAGCTGTTTTTCAGTTTTAATACATTATCGGCATAAGTACTGATTTCTTCGTCGGTATATGAATATTTAAACCCCCCAGGCCCATCGCCATATTCTTTTTCATGAAATAGCCATGGTTCAGGTTTTGTTGTGTAAAACATGGTCATATTTGAAATATAACTAAAAAGGCGAAACCTGGTAGTTGAAATTAATGAATAAATATCCGATGTCAGATAACTTTGTTTGAGCATTACATCATATAAGTTCTCAGAATTCTTTCTGAAAATGAATTTTATAATTGTTTCTTTCGTCGATTCTTTGCGAAATGACGCACTGGTGCATGATTCTTCAAATTTATACCCGAATTTTTCAGGTATGCTCCTTTCAACTGTTTCATAAATTAAAATTCGCGGTGAGGTATCGTTTTTAACCCCATTATCATTGAACAAACAAAATGGATTTGACCGGCTGGGGTCGCGCGATACATATGAAAATACCTTTTTGTTAAGCGATTCTGATAGTAGTTCTGGTACATTTTTCTGAAACGATAAATCAAAAAAACTATCACCATACGTAAATATTTCAGCTTCAGTAATTTTAGCGTTCCTGTCCGAAAGCCGGTATTTTGGATAATGATTTTCGAAAGGCACCTTAAAATCTTTTATACAACTGAAATAATACAATTCCCCAAATTTATTAAAATCCCTTGTTTCCTCATCCATCTTTTCAGCCAGGATCGCATTCATTAATGGAAAAAACCTAACGGAAAAGAAAGCGTAAATGCAAACTATACCTGCTGCATATATAATTAAACGTAAATATTTTTCTTTCATAGCTATATTCTGTTAAAACTGAAAATATAGAAAATCTGAACTTTCCCAAACACCAAGAATAAAAAGTGATATTAACACAATGGCAAAAAGGGCCCATTTATAAGTTGTTGGCATTATGCGCATACGGGAATACAACCCAATTTTTTCTTCACAGAATTCTATAACCATTAATAATCCAATTAGGAAAAAGCTTAGGAAGAAATCAATTTTGAATGAGAACAAATTAAGTGAGGTTTCGTAGTTAAAATCAGTTAGTTTTCCAATAATGTAAATAGCATCGCCCATTGAGTTGGCCCTGAAGAATATCCATCCAAAATAGGCAAGCAGGAAAGTAATTAACCGTTGCAATAATAAATGTAAACCAGGCCTGCCTGTAAGGCCAATGGCAAGGTTAACTTTTTCCCGCCATGGTTTTATCCATATTGCAAATACCAGGTAAAAGCCATGTAAAGCGCCCCAGGCAATGAAGGTCCAGTTAGCCCCGTGCCAAAGGCCGCTGACTAAAAAGGTAAAAAACAGGTTAAAATAGTTACGCCATTTTGGGACCCGGTTACCACCCAAAGGGATATATAAATAATCGCGGAACCATGTTGAGAGCGAAATATGCCAGCGTTTCCAAAACTCACTAATACTTGCTGAAAAGTAAGGCCTCCTGAAGTTAACCATTAATTTGTAACCCATTATGCGGGCAGTACCAACGGCAATATCGGAATAACCGGAAAAGTCGCAATATATTTGAAAAGTAAAAAATAAGGTCGCTATAATTAGGTGAGGCCCCTGATAGTCTCCGGGTGAGTTATATACAGTATTTACATATTCTGATAACCTGTCGGCAATTACCACTTTTTTAAATAACCCCCATAGCATTTGGGCAACGCCATCACGAACATTGATCCATGTGAGTTGGTTTTCTTTTCTGAATTGGGGCAACAGGTTTGTTGAGCGTTCAATAGGGCCTGCTACAAGCTGCGGAAAAAATGAAACATATAAGGCATATATCCCAAAATGATATTCAACCTTTTGTTTGCCATAATATACGTCAATCGTGTAACTTAAAGTCTGGAATGTATAAAACGATATCCCTACGGGAAGTAATAATTGATAAGACGGGACTTTATAAAAAATATTAAACTGATCGAATATGATATTTAGCGATTCGCCAAAAAAGTTAAAATATTTATAAAAGAACAATATACCAAAACTAACAACCAAGCCAGTTGTTAGCCAGGTTATTTTCATAAACTTTCGTTTGGCGTGTGCTATTCCAATGCCGGCCAAATAATTAGTTAAAGTAGTGATGAAAATAAGAACAACGTACTTATAGTTCCAACACATATAAAAATAGTAACTGGCAATAAGCAAAAGTATCCATCTGAACCTGTGCGGCAATGCAAAAAAAAGCGCCACAACCATTGGAAAGTAGAGAATAAACTCGAGCGAATTAAAGAGCATATTTTAAGTAATCTGGTTAAATAAGATGTTTACAATATTTTTTTGGCAAAGGTTATCACTTTTTCGAATTTTAAAAACCTTATTTTATT
>Ga0105103_10001771_pt1 | contig 11548 bp, 9 predicted proteins | sample PPLLaktember2015_2_FD_79107 | JGI IMG/M metagenome (GOLD analysis project Ga0105103, IMG submission 79107) | Freshwater sediment microbial communities from Prairie Pothole Lake near Jamestown, North Dakota, USA - PPLs Lake P7 Core (6) Depth... | ecosystem: Environmental > Aquatic > Freshwater >...
CCGTGTCAAGTTCATGGGACGGGGCAGTTTCCCGAAGGATTACCCTCAGATCCGTGAGCGAATACATTGCCTGGAATACGATATCAACAGCCCTTTTTGACAACGAATCACCTTACTAGTATTAAACCGGGATGATTAAACTGTTGACATATACTGGTTAAGGCATAATATGTCCGTATTAATTCATTACTCTGCCAGTACAGGGAATCAGAGTCAGAATAATGGTTTATCCGGGAGTGAGTTCTATTCATCCTTATACCGGATATCAAACACCCGGAATGTGAACGCTGAAATTCAGAGATAAAATGCAGGGACTGTACAGATGAGAACTTATCCTTTTGTGCCATGTGCCGGGATGTTTTACTGCTGAACTATAAAGGGGGGAGTGTTTTTCTGCGTGCAAACAGAAACCATGATAACCCTCCTGTTTTTAAAGATGCATATCCCATCCCGCTGGGGGTATCGTATGTGAAAAACCACAGGTTCCCGTTTGTTTTCTGTGTTCTTCTCGTCGGATCGCTTATTGCCGTTCCCGCGCTTGCCGCAACGGTCATCTGTCCCTTGTCCTGCTCCTGCCTCCTGCCGATCGAAGCGAATAAGATGGGATATACCAGCTTTTGCGAAGGCAAGCAGCAGGTCTGCGCAACCGACTCTCAGAATAATGAGAAGTACTGCTATGCAAAACCGGTGGCGACAACAACCCGACTACAAGTGATCCCGGCTGTAAAACCGTATGTCAGCACAACAACCCCGACCCCGCTCCTTCCGATCTGTCCTCCCACCTGCTCCTGCCTGGAGACAAAGAAGTATCTGGAGGCCGGTTACATGTACTGCGGCGGGAAGCAGACAGTATGCGGGAAGGATTCTTTCGGAAATCCCCTGTCATGCTTCGAAAAACTGGCGCTCGTTACTACAACAACCCCAATTCCGGTTTTGCCCCATCCACTGGCAGAGGTTACCGCACCAACAGCCGCGTTCACTGCTCCCGTACGGAATGGAACTGTGCCTTTCACAGTGGAGTTCATGGATCTCTCCGATGGACTGCCGACCTCCTGGGAATGGGATTTTGGTGATGGAACAGGATCCCGGGAAAAAAATCCAGTGCATACCTATACCCGGATGGGAACCTATACCGTCAGCCTGAGAGTAACGAATGCAGGGGGCGGTGATACAGCGACCAGAGACAGTTATATCACCGTCCTTGACATGCCTGTCCGTGCGGCCTTTACCGCTACCACCCTCCAGGGAACAGCACCTCTGTCGGTTCAGTTCTGGGATTTCTCCACGGGAGAAGTTCTTAAGTGGGACTGGGAATTCGGGGATGGAGGTTATTCGACCGACAAGGACCCCCACTACACCTATACCCGACCTGGAACCTATTCAGTTCAATTGACCGTGGGTTCTGCTACAGGAGATACTACGAGCGTTCGGACGAATTATATCGTGGTTAAACCTCCTGTCACGACAATCCTTACAACAATAATCCCTGAACCAGCCTGCATTGAGGAGTATACGGGTGAAGGGCGCATCCGCAGCGGGCCTGATGGGACCCTTACCTGCACCGCCCTGGTGCGAGTCATGTCGGGTGATACCACGCTGGAGCTCCCGGAGGGAACCCGGGCACTCGATAGTCTGGGGGCACAGATACCTGTCATTGCAATCTCACCCGTGGAGGCATCTGAGGTCCCCCCGCTGCCCGTGGAGCACAAGGTCAGGTTTCTCGGGATTGCCTACCGTTGTTCTCCTGAAGGAGCTACCTTCAATCCGGCCATCTTCGTCCGTGTTACTGTACCGGAAGATACATGGAATGGACATGATCCTGCAAACCTGACATTGTGGGCATACAGCGATGGAATCAAAGGATGGGAAGCCCTCCCAACAAGAGCCGACGCCACTTCAGGAACTCTCCATGGCAGTCTGAACCATTTCAGTATTATTGCCCTTGCAGAAATGCAATCAGAACTGGATTCTGAACCTCCAAAAACCCTCTTCACCCGGATCCGTGAAGCGGCAGGCACACGGCACGTCCCTCTCCCTCTCTCTGGATTAATCCCCGATGTATACTCTCCCCTGAGTGCATGTGTGCTAAGCTTTTCTCTTATCGGGATCGGGGCACTGGTTCAATCCCGTGGATCCGTCTGGCTGACGAAGATTCGGGAAATTTTCTCAAAATATTTTAGTTTTCTCGCGATTGGAAAAATGAGTGATGTGGAGATGAGAAAGCGACGTATCCAGCCAAACCCGATATCTCCTTTCATCTTCGGGCTTTCTGCACGGGAATTAGTTGTTATTATCGTAAGTGCTCTGGTGTTCGCACTGGCATTTATCGTTAAGGATCTGCTTCAGGTTATCATGGTAACACTGGGAGTGTTTGTCCTGATGGGTGGGATAGCTGTTGTTGCACACGAGCTTGGTCACCGGATTACTGCCGGGCGTTGTCAATGCGGGACGGAGCTCCAGTTCTGGGGGCTCGGGATGCTGACGATGCTCCTGACAGCCTGGCTCTTTGGGAATATCTTTGCAAAACCTTCGCGAACTGTTCTTGAGGAAACACCGGATCTCACTCCCCGAGAACGAGCACTGATCATGGTAGCAGGGCCAACTGCCAACCTCCTGTTTGCCGCACTCTCTCTTGTGCTCCTGTTTCAGGGTGGAATCTTCGCACTCGCGGGAGGCGTGGGGGTCTCTGTTAATCTTCTTGTTGGGGTGACTGCCCTGCTCCCCGTTAAACCGATGGACGGCAGGCTCATCTTCCGCTGGAATCCCCTTGTGTGGCTGGTGATTTTTATACCCATGTTGATTGCATATCTGGCGATACAAACCCTCTAGACGCAATAAATACGTCTGTAGTAAATACATCCCGGTCCTTCCAATAACAGGATGACTTTCCTGAGCAACAACTCATCCTCCAAAATGTCGCACGGGCGTAAAGTACCTACAGGGAGAACAGATATTTCTTATAAGGGATAATGTACTGTGAACTAAGTTGAACGTACAATCATATGCAGACAAGGTTGCCCTGGAGGCCGGCAATGGAATTCAGGAATAAGGTTCTGATCATCGGGTATGGTGCAGTGTCCAAGTGCACGCTCCCCATCCTGCTCACGCATGTAACAATCCCGCTTGAAAATATCACTATCCTTGATTTTAAGGATAAATCGCAGGACTTAAAGGCGTGGATAGCCATGGGTCTCCGGTTTTTCAGAAAAAAGATCACGATTGAAAACCTTTCCCAGACCCTCGCTGAATACCTGTCACCGGGAGGTTTATTGATAGACCTCGCATGGAACATCGACTGCTGCGAAATTGTGAAGTGGTGTCATGATAACGACGTTATGTACGTGAACGCATCGGTGGAAGCCTGGGACCCTGATGCAGAAATATTCACGGCAAGTCCGTACGAAAAGACCCTGTACTACCGGCAGATGAAGCTCCACGAGCTGACAAAAGACCTTGATGACGCTGCCACCGCAGTTGTTGACCACGGCGCAAACCCGGGGCTTATCTCGCACTTCGCCCGACAAGGCCTTTTTGATATCGCACACCGGATGATTGCCGATGATATCGCACCTGACCCGAAGGGAATGGAGATGCTCATACGGGACTATAAGTTTGCCGAGCTGGCGATGGCAACCGGGGTCAAAGTTATCCACTGCTCTGAACGGGATACCCAGACTACCCGCTCACCAAAGAAGGTCGACGAGTTCGTTGGTACCTGGTGTATTGAAGGTCTTAAGGAAGAGGGAACAGCCCCGGCAGAGATCGGCTGGGGAACGCATGAGAAAGGGCTTCCGGACCTGGCGCTGGTGCCTCCCGAAGGACCGAAGAACGAAATTTTCCTTATCCAGATGGGGATCAATACCTGGGTCCGGTCCTGGATCCCGAACCAGGAGATTGTCGGCATGGTCATCAGGCACGGGGAGGCATTCGGGATTTCTGACCGCTGGACTGTCTGGAAAGACGGCAGGGCAGTCTACCGCCCGACCGTGCACTACGCGTATATGCCATGCGACGCGACCATTGCATCAATCCATGAGTTGCGGGGCAGAAACTATGAACTGCAGCCCAAACTCCGGATTATGACTGACCGGGAGATTGTATCCGGTTCGGACATCCTGGGAGCGCTCCTGATGGGACACCCGTATAATTCCTGGTGGACCGGGAGCATCCTCTCCATCGAGGAGGCAAAAACCCTTGCTCCCGGGCAGAATGCGACAACCGTCCAGGTCGCACTGGGAATTGTTACCGCGGTGATGTGGATGATAGAGAACCCGAAGAAGGGTTTCTGTCTTCCGGATGACCTTCCCCATGAATTTGTCCTTGACATCGCAAAGCCATATTTAGGCACGTTCTGGTCCGGTCCTTCTGACTGGACACCCTTGAAAAACAGGGCGGTATATTTCAAGGAGAACCCTGCAAATAATTATGACTATGAAGATGTCTGGCAATTCAAAAACTTCTTATTCGTGCAATGAATCAATCATGTATATCCAGTGGTGGAATGGAACGTGAAAAAGGGCTGTGAAACGGAAAAGCATGATGACGGGGTCCCCCACATCGGCAAGGCAAGAAAACAACTGCTGCAAAAACTGGCACAGAAAGAAGGAACCCCCATCTTTGTCATTGACCATGAAAAGATCCGGAAAAATTACCGGGAATTCAAGGCGCATATGCCATTTGTCCAGGTTTATTATGCGGTGAAAGCAAACTCCAACCCCGAAATTGTCAGGACGCTCTACGAGATGGGGTGCAGCTTCGATGTCGCATCGATGCCTGAATTCATGATTGTCTATGAAAATATCAAAAGTATGCCAGCGAAGCAGCGACAGGACTGGATATGGGATAACATCATCTATGCCAATACCATAAAACCGATAGAAACTCTTGAAGCCCTCGATCGCTATAAACCTCTGGTAACCTTTGATAACAGCGAGGAGCTGAAAAAGATCAGGCAGCATGCACCTCACGCCGGCCTGGTCTTGCGGCTGAGGGTCCCCAACACCGGTTCTATGGTCGAACTCTCTTCCAAGTTTGGGGCTGACCCGGGTGAAGCCGTTGATTTGATTGCCAGCGCCTTTGCCATGGACCTCGTTGTGGAGGGCTTAAGTTTCCACGTGGGAAGCCAGTGCACCAATTTTGAAAATTACATACAGGCCCTGCATCTGTCCGCAAATATCATCAAGGAAATCGAGGAACGGACGGGACGGAAGATCAGGATTCTTGACATCGGGGGAGGTTTCCCGGTAAAGTACCATCCCGGGATCAAGACGCTGACACCTCTTGCAAAAAAACTGACGGTCGAGATTAAGCGCCTCTTCCCGGAAGATATGCAGATACTCGCAGAGCCCGGCAGATTTCTCGTGGCAAATACCTGTTCACTGGTATCAAAGGTGATCGGGAAAGCATATCGTGACGGTAAACCTTCCTATTACATCAACGATGGCGTGTATCACACCTATTCGGGCCAGATTTTTGATCATGTGAATTATCCGGTTCTGGCTTTCAAAGAAGGCCCAACACAGATCTCCGCAGTGTTCGGGCCGACCTGTGATGCATTTGATACCATCACGCTCTCGGCAGAACTACCGGAACTTGAGATCAATGATCTTGTCTATTCTGAAAATATGGGAGCTTATACGATTGCCTCGTCCACGTTCTTCAACGGGTTCCCGCCGGCAAAAGTAGTACATATTAACCAGTAATTTTTGTTTTTTTTCATGGTGCAGAGTTCCTGCAGGCAGGACAGTTCAAGGCATAATCACGGATTCCTTCATTCCACGGCGTGAACCCGGTGCAGATTTTCGGTTTTGCGGCATGTATCCTACAGTATACCTTTCCATCCTCTGCCCGATAGAAAAAAGGGCAACTGGTTAACTTTTTGCCATCTGTGTCCACCCAATAGTCGATGCGGAGAGGTACGGACAGATCCTCAACTGCAATATCGGTCCCCCGGTATCGTTTTCCACCTGGAAATGTTACTGAGACGTGCTGCAGGATATCAAGGCGCCTTTCCTTCAGCCACGGGATGAGGTCTTCAATAACACCTTTCTGGCCCCACCCCCATTTCTCGCAACAGCGCCCGCATTGCAGGCATTCCTGATCGGAAGGCACGATATTTTCCCTGAACAGAGAATGGCCTCCATGGTAGTTATTGGTTTTCAGCCCGGTTCTCTCAGTCAGACCGAAAGGATGGATCCCCATTACTTGTCCATAGAGCATCCGGATCAGACCGCCACCTCTTTTATACGCCATCCTACAATAATGTCAATGGAATACCCGGGAAGCAGGGACCAGGATCTTACAGTAACTGCTTGCACCAGGAAATTTGCAGGAATGATTCACTACGGCAACACAATGGAACGGATGAAATACGGATCCCTCATCCAGGTGAATGCGATCTAATCCATCCATCCGCCTGCACAAACCGAAACCGGACAGATACGAAATGAAGATAAACAGTATCCTTGACAGCATTAGAAGGGTCTTTCACCCATGCGGAGGCGGGATTCCCTACCGTGTAATCGCACTCCTCCTGCCTGCACTCCTGGTACTTGTTCACCTTGCAGTCATGTATTTTACCCTCACATACGACCAGTTCCTGATCGTTACCGGGCTCATAGTTGCATACCTGCTTCCCCCTGCAGGAAAAGAGACCGTGATTCCCCTGGGGATTGCACTCGGGATCCCCTGGTGGTACATCGCTCTTGCAATCACGGTCGTTGATTCAGAGACCGGCCTTTTCATGGCCCTTAATTTCGATCTGGCGTACCGCATTCCCTGGCTCGGCGGGCTCCTCGCCCGATTCACGGATAAAACGTCACTGTTTTTGAAAGATCACCTCTGGATTGAGGGACTTTCAGTGTTTGGTATCTTGCTGATGGTAATGGTGCCGTTCCTCGGGAGCGGGGGCATACGGGGTTCAGTCGCAGGAAAGCTTCTTGGCCTTAAGGCATATCTTGTCTTCATTGCTATTGTTTCAGGGGCGCTCATCGGGTGTATCGGCATAGCACTCGGATCGGATGTTATAATCAGCATGCTCTGTTCGAATGGCATTCTGCCTCCGGATATCTTCGCAATCTGCAAAGGGAGTTAAAGACCTCACTATCGGATAATGACAGGAATGGCTGTTGGCCTCAATGTATCCAATTGAAGGTAGAGATATCGTTCATGAAATGAAAACGAGTATAGGGTACTGTTACCATCGATATACCCATTTATGATGAACGCCGCCGCCCCCGATGGGACGCCCCCGCGGCGGTTCAGTAACTAATAGCTCTCTAACAACCTCCTTGACCTGCCGTACTTCGAAGAGGCCTTGAGGCTGGGAATATTCATAAATTGCGAGATTTTATTGACCAGGACATGAACGGTGAAATTGCATCCTGAATCATTCAAAATCACTCTCCGTTATTATATCGAACTGATTGCCCTTCATCGTCCTGAAAAAATGATGAATGCAATCGCCCAGATAGAACACTCCCATTGGTGGTTCAGTAACTGATAATTCTCAAACAACCTACACGCCCGCCGTGCCTCGAAAAGGCCCTGAGGCGGGGGATCCTCATAATTTTAATTACTAAGAAAAATTTCTGAAAAAATATCATCTCAATTTCCTGTCAAGAATTTCCATGAATAAACAGTCATTCTATAAGTAAATTACACAAAAAATTGTATTACCGCTCGATCAGGCGGATATGCTCATCGGTTTTTTTGGCCAGGTCGCAACGACCCTGCAGACGGGCAACATCTGATATCGCCTCAAGCACATGTACCGATTCTTCAAGAAATGAGAGCACGTCTGCGGGAAACATTTCGATCCCGTACTCATCGAGCATGAACGCGGCAATCTGCCGGTGATCAAGACCGTTCTCACGGAGTTCGATCACTTTTTTTGCAAATTTTTTCTCCGGACAGCCGCACAGGGGTGAATCCTTGCATTCGCAGCGAAGGAAATCATTAAAAAAAGCGAGGATCTGTTCCCTGACGGCAAAATCAAGCGCGTCATAATCAAGGCGCGACGAGAGGGTCTCGAGCATGGTTCCCGAAAATGCCAGTTCGGGGAGACGAAAACCTGCCAGCCGCTCTAACTTTTTTGCATGGCGGAACCGTGCCCGGTCTGCGATCACTCCTCGTCCCCAGTACCTTCGTCAAAGTTTTTAAGAGAGGCCATTGCCTCACCCATCCGCTCGCATTCGATCAGCCATTCATCGAAAAGCGTCGTCTGTTCAACATCGTCTTTTAAGAATTTACCGCAACAGGATGCACCGTCGATAACACTGGAACCGATATTTGCAGCCACCTCAAGAGCCAGCTCCATGTCCTTTTCAATCGCAGCCCTTCCCTTTTTGACAAGCGATTTGATGTCTTTATCAAAACCTCCGGCAAGGTATAACCGGCATGAGGCAAAGAGCGCAAGTTTGGGGAGCTGGAGGATCTCAATAATTTCACCGAGATCGCCTTCCGGTGCTGCAGACATCACTATCGTTTCAACCTGCGAAAGCTTATCGACCGCTTCTTCAAACGTGTAGCGTTTATTCTGGTAGAGCCTGATAATTTTCAGGACCGAGACGGTGATGTCGACTGAGAAATTGTCAAGCACGCGGAAACCTTCGGGAAGTTCATCACTCTTTGGATCTGCCTCAAAACTGGATTCAGCGAGGGTTTTTAACCAGTTGTCCCAGCGTTCCTGGTTGTAAAAAATATAAAACAACTTGAGCGGTTCCTCTTCAGTTTTTTTAATCGCCTTTTTTACCATTTCAGTACACTATTCATTTGCGAAATTAAAGGGTTTCGTTGTCGATGCAGAAAATGGACAATCTCAATGAGACGAATAGGCAAATTCAGCTGTCACCGTGCAGAAACATCTCCACCAACCGTTATCTCTCTTGACGGTCAATATTCCCGGCAAAGGTGATGTGGTGGACAGAGCAGAAAGACTTGTAATGGCCAGATACGGGGAGTTATTTTTAAAAAGCGAGCCGGTAAAACGCCATTTTATTGGTATGCTCCTGCGCAACATGGGAAAAGCGCTTTCTGCTTCCGGCCTTTCCTGTCATTTTGAAACACCCCGCGGGCGCATCCTGATCCATGGTGACCACCCTGAGGCAATCGCTGATGTGGTCTCACGGATTTTTGGTATCGTTGATGTCAGTATCTGTTCGCGAACAAGCTCCCGGCTTGAAGATATCTGTGAGGAAGCAGTCTCCCAGGCATCAGCCAGCCTTAAGGCAGGGATGAGTTTTGCCGTCCGTGCAAAACGGCAACAGAAAACAGGCCCCGACAGCCAGGAACTTGGTACCCTGATAGGTTCGGCAGTCTATGACCATATTCCTGGCCTTGAAGTTGATCTGGATACTCCTGACTATGAACTTTTTGTTGAAGTGCGGGACTTTGGCGGACTTGTGTATAGTACCCGCATCGCCGGACCAGGTGGATTGCCATGGGGCACCCAGGGGAGGGTGCTTGCATTACTCTCGTCAGGTATTGATTCACCGGTGGCATCCTGGCTGATGATGAAACGCGGGTGCGAGATCACCCATCTGCATCTCGGTGCAGGAAGGTGGGCGGGAAAGGATGTCCCCATGGCGGCAATCGAAAATCACCGCAGGTTGTCTCGCTGGTGCCCGGGTAATCCCCTGTCTCTGGTAATTGCCAACAGCGAACCCCTGTATGACAGCATGGATAAGCTCCGTATCCCCCCCCGGTACCGCTGTGTCATCTGCAAACGATTCATGCAGCACGTGGCAGGCTGCCTGATGGAAAAGGAGGGTGCGCTGGCGATAATTACCGGCGAGAATCTCGGCCAGGTAGCTTCCCAGACACTGGCAAACCTGTCAGTTATTTCAGAAGCAGTCACGGTACCGGTTCTGCGCCCGCTCATAACCTACGACAAGGAAGAGACCATCACCCTCGCCCGCCGTATCGGGACCTTTGATGCTCACCCGGGGGACCTGTCATGCCGGGCAGTACCTTCCATGCCGGCAACAGCAGCAGCCCTTGAGACGGTAAAGAAATGCGAGGTGGAGATGAATATTGATGAAATCATACAGGGAACGCTTTCTTCATTACGGTTCGTCACTGCCCTGAACGGTGAAATCGTAGAGGAGTTCCAGGTCTGACAGGCATAAGCGACATCGTGGGTACTGATGAACGGACCGGGTTGATGCGATGCAGGGAGATGATTATCCATCCTATATCAGAAGCGCTGAATCCGGCGAACTGGCGGACCGGATCGAGCGGGCGTATGCACTCCTTGAATCCTGCACGGTATGTCCCAGAAAATGCAGGGTTAACCGGCTTCATGACGAGAGGGGATACTGCCGGACGGGGCTCCTCCCGGTGATTTCCTCGTACGGGCCTCATTTTGGCGAAGAACCACCGCTGGTGGGACGCAACGGATCCGGGACAATCTTCGTAACCCACTGCAACCTTGCCTGCGAGTTCTGCCAGAATTATAATATCAGCCAGTGCGCACACGGAGAAGAAGTATCCTGTGAAGGGCTGGCAGACATGATGATGTCCCTTCAGAGGCAGGGATGTCATAACATCAACCTGGTCACTCCTACCCATATCGTACCCCAGATTCTCGCGGGTCTTGAGGTTGCGGCACGGCAGGGATTACGAATTCCTCTTGTCTATAATTGCGGGGGATATGATTCTGTGGACACTCTCCGCCTTCTCGATGGCATCGTTGATATCTATATGCCGGATGCGAAATATGGCAATGACGAGATTGCCCGTAACCTTTCTGATGCACAGGACTATGTTGGCTCCATGAAAGCAGGTATTGTGGAGATGCACCGCCAGGTCGGCGACCTGGTAATCGACAAGGGTATCGCCGTTCGCGGAATGATTATCCGTCATCTTGTCCTACCGGAAAATCTTGCAGGAAGTGACCTCGTCTTACCGTGGATTGCCCGGGAAATTTCACCTTACACTTATGTAAATATCATGGACCAGTATCATCCGTCATGGCATGCCGATTATAAGGACACCGGTTCTCTTCCCCGTTCGCTCCACCGCAGACTATTGCCCCGGGAATACCGGTTTGCGGTACAATGTGCGCGGGAGAGTGGCCTGCACCGCGGCTTTTGACAGGTTTCCGGTTTGGATGGCCCTGGTGACAGCGTGTGAGTTCCCCTGACTTCCTTTCTGAATGCCGTTATTCTTTTTCCGATGGGGTTTGAGTTTTCACGTTGCATATATTTCAAACCTGATATCAGGCATCTGCCAGGTAATTATTCAGAATATGGAGCCACCAGTGAAGACTATCAGAAAGAATGCAGCCCGATTCCGTACCATGCGTCTGGATGTGAATTGCCTGCAGGCAGATCAAAAAGGCATATCAGGTATACGTCGTTTTTTAATCATTGGATGAACAATTCGCGCTGACAAGGGTCATTCAGCAATACCTGTCAGGACAGGTGCCAGAGTTCCGGACCTTTACCCGGGAACCGGAGTTGTTTCAGATTTTGTTATAAAATCTGATCCACAGAAAACGTTTTATAAAATTCCTGAATAATGGAATCGGTACCCGGTGCTACTACCA
>Ga0105103_10001772_pt1 | contig 11546 bp, 9 predicted proteins | sample PPLLaktember2015_2_FD_79107 | JGI IMG/M metagenome (GOLD analysis project Ga0105103, IMG submission 79107) | Freshwater sediment microbial communities from Prairie Pothole Lake near Jamestown, North Dakota, USA - PPLs Lake P7 Core (6) Depth... | ecosystem: Environmental > Aquatic > Freshwater >...
AGGATGAACGCGCCAAGATTGAAATTTGGATTCGCGCTCATTATGATGATTTTGTCACGCGGGTCGCGGAAGGGCGAAAGATGACCAAGGAAGATGTCGATAAAGTCGGCCAGGGGCGATTTTACGCCGGCGTTGATGGTCGGAAGGCGGGTTTGGTGGATGACATCGGCGGGATGATGATGGCGCTCGATTTTGCCAGAAAAGATGCCGGCATCGCCGACGATGAAGAGATCGAGATTCTCGAGATCCCGCGTTCTCGCGGTTTGATGTCGCTTTTACCCCTGCAGACAACCGTCGATAAGCTGGCTGATGATCCAGTGATCCAGTATATCAAAACAATGGCAAAGAATCCTTACGAACCGGTTCCTGTTCTGGCGCCCGGGAGCTATCCGATGTTTGAAAATTAGAACGGAGACATTATGAAAAAAATCCCGATTGTCCTGACAGCTGTTCTGCTTTTCGCAAATTGTGTACATAAACAAAAGGTGAATGGAATCATGTTTAAGGATGATGTGGCTTTTCTACAAAAGTACATGGATGTCATTTTGTTGTCAAATCAAAATGCCCAGGCGCAAATCGCTGTCATTCCCGGCCTGCAGGGACGAGTGATGACCAGCACCGCTGCCGGAGCCGACGGTCTGAGCTTCGGCTGGATGAATCGCGAACTCATCGCTTCGGGTGAAAACAATAAACACATCAACGCCTTTGGCGGTGAAGACCGTTTCTGGCTGGGTCCCGAGGGCGGTCAATTCTCAATCTTTTTCAAGCCCGGTGAGCCGTTCGACCTGGACCATTGGTGGACGCCGGAACCGATCAATGAAGGCGCCTATGCGGTGGTTGAACAAAACGATCGATCAGTGCATTTTCAAAAAGAAATGTCGCTGCTGAATTACTCAAACACGATATTTACGCTGTTGTTGGATCGCACAGTGCGGCTGCTGGATTTGCAGGATGTCGGCGACCGTTTCAATTATAGGTTTCCGCCGCAGCTTCAGGCCGTCGCGTTCGAGTCGCAGAATGTCATCAAGAATATCGGCCCGAAAAGCTGGGTCAAAGAGAGCGGACTTTTGTCGATCTGGATTCTGGGAATGTATCTGCCCTCACCCTCGACCACCATTGTTATACCCTTTCGCGCCGGATCGGAGCAGGAATTAGGTCCGAAAGTCAATGATGCCTATTTCGGCAAAGTGCCGGCGGATCGGCTGGCCCTGAGAGACAGTGTATTATTTTTCAGCGGTGATGGGCAATATCGAAGCAAAATCGGTATTTCTCCCCAGCGCGCCAAAAAAGTGTTGGGGAGCTATGACGCTCTCAACCACGTTTTAACCCTGGTGACTTTTTCAAAGCCTGAGCAGGCGTTTGATTATGTGAACTCGATGTGGGAAATCCAGGAAAATCCTTACGCGGGTGATGCGGTCAACAGCTATAATGACGGACCGGCCTCCCCGGGCGCCAAACCAATGGGCCCCTTTTATGAATTGGAAACGTCTTCTCCTGCCGCTGCCTTGGCGCCTGAGGAATCGATGGAGCACACCCATACAACGCTGCATCTTCAGGCATCTCCGGAACAATTGTCTCCGATTGCGCGGGCGTTGTTGGGAGTCGAGCTTGCGGAAATAACCTCAGCTTTGCCCTGATAAATCACCAGGTGCACATAACGGATCGTTGTTGGATTGATATCTAGATTTTCGCGGGAGTTGGTGTGTCGAAAAAGATAAAATTACTTTTTAAAATCGGATATGTCTATCATAAAGCCGCTTTTGATCCGGTGATCGAATTGCTGCTTGACAATCCGCAATATGACGTCTGGTTTTCGCTTGATATGGAGAAGAAGCGGCGATTCTTTTTTGACTTTCCCTATCGGGCCCACATCATCTCCGAATGGGAACAACAGGGTTATCGCTTTACGCGGGAGACAAGAGGCTTTGACATTGTCATTGCGGGCGATACCCTGCGGAACTCTGCCGATTATGGCGTCGCCATGCTTTGCTTTTTGAATCACGGCACCGGCATCAAAACGATCCTCTATCGTAATCTGGCGCGCGTTCCCCATGACAAATATCAGATATTTGTCGAAGGCCGTCATCGGGTCGAGGCACTCGCACGATCCGGACGCATAGGCAAAAATGAAGTTCATCTCATTGGTTTGCCCAAGCTCGATTATTATTTTCAGGGTCGATTCGATGATCGAGATTCGCTGCTCAGGCGATGGGGACTTGACCCTGTGAAAAAGAGCGTTTTATTCGCGCCCACCTACAAGCCGACCTGTCTCTATGAGGTAAAAGATGAGATTTTTGAACAGACCCGCGAGTATAATCTGATCATCAAGCTTCATCCGTACAGCTGGATGGGGAAATATGCCCCTCATCGTCAACATCGTATTTATGAACGGCGAGTGAAAAAGTATCCTCATGCGGTGCTGCTGCCGTTCAGTGAATATAATATTGTCCCTTACTATGCCGTCGCTGATACACTCATCAGCGAAGCATCGAGTACGGTTTTTGATTTTTTGGCGCTGCGGAAATTCGGCATTGTCTATGATCTCCCCTGCGATCGGCTGAACCATTCTGACGGTGAACCGTTGCTGGAAATAGACAATCGCACCTTTTTAGAGGGTGCTTTTCCTCATATCAGCGAACCTCGGCACATCCAAGAAGCCGTGCATCTGGCACTGCATCCCTCCGAAGAGATGAAACAGCGAGCGGATGCTTATCGAGATGCTTTGTTCTATCAATTGGACGGCAAAGCAGCGCAGCGATTTGTTGAAAAAATGGAATCGTTATTTCATCAAGGCGGGCATGAAAATGTCCCCACTATGGAGTGAGCCATGAAAGCAGTCATTATTGCGGCAGGACAGAGCAGCCGCTTGTGGAAAAAAACAGATAAAACGCCGAAAACCCTGTTGCCCTATGGGAAAAAGACGATCTTGTCCACCATCATTCAAAATCTCAAAAAGAGCGGCATTTCCGAGATCATTTTGGTCATTGGTTGGGAGAAAGAGCGGATCATTGAGTACATAAAAAGCCATAAATCCTTTGGCTTGCCCATTCAATTTGTGGAAAATCCTGAATGGCGCCGAGGAAATGGGCTTTCGGTCTATGCGGTGAAGCAGGCGGTCGGCAATGAGCCGTTTATTCTTTCCATGTGCGATCATATCGTGAGCCCTCAAGCCATCAAACGGCTCGTCAAATCGGGGAAACGAAAGAATCTGCTGCTGGTGGACAAGCAGGTGGAGAAGGTATTCGACATTGATGACGCGACCAAAGTGGAAGTGAAAAAGAAAAAAATCGTCGCCATCGGCAAAGAATTAATTTATTATAACGCCATTGATTGCGGTATCTTTCGTCTGAATAAAAAATTCTTTCGCGCGATGAAAAAGCAGCTCGATGAGGGACAGGAATCGATCAGCGCCGCGGTGACCGGGCTGATCGAAATGAATAATATGGCGGCTGTTAAGCTGAAAAAGTCAGAGTTTTGGATTGATATCGATACTCCGGAATCCTATCAATTTGCTTTGGAGAGGCTGAAAGAGGGCGAAGAGCCGATTATGGAAGCGGGGGAAAGCAAATCTTCAAGTGATCAGGTGAGCAAGAAAGATCACGCAAAGACGCAAAGAGCGCCAAGAAATCCCAAAGGAAGCAACTGATTATTGTTTCCTAATCATGACCATTGAATAGACGGCAATACATTAATTTAAGAAGCGTCCTTTGGCTCAATAACAGCGTTGCTTTCCCCAAAAAATATCCGTTATTCCGATTTTTCGACAGCGCGGAATGATCTGCAGCAGCGCCTCGATAACGGCGGTTGTATCCAGCACACTCACTGTTTATTCGGCATTTCCAGCCCAAAGCCGGAGACCTTGTCCTCCCGCTTGAGCAGAACAGCGAAAACCACACCCAGAACGCCCAAGAATGCCAGCATGATCAGGGGATTGGTATAATTATAGACAGCCCGACCTTCCCTGATCGCTTCTGCCGTGACGCCGGGATTGGAGATGTCCAGAACTTTGCCGATGAGGAGGGGAAATGCCCAGAGGCCGATATTCTGAATCGAAAACATGAGTCCATAGGCAGAACCGAGTCGCTGAGACGGCACCAATTTGGTCACTGACGGCCACATTGCTGCAGGGATCAACGAAAATGAGACGCCTAAAAGGAACATGGGGAAATATGGATTAATCGATGTGAATGCGAACATCAGATGAACAATGACCAAAAGAATCGAGCCGTAGATCATCAGCGATGCACTTTTCCCCTTGCGATCCGTGATGGTGCCGAACAGGGGAGTAAATAAGATGGTGCCGAAGGGCAGAATCGAAACGATCAGTCCGGCCTGTTTGCTGCCCATGGTGAATTTATTGGCCAGCAGGTCCGGGGCATATTTGAGAAATGGAAAAACGGCGCTGTAAAATGTCACGCAGAGCAGGGTGATGAATATAAACGATTTATTGGTGATGATTTTCCCCAAATCCGCTATTCGGAAAACTTCAGCATCATCAGGAGGGTGAGTGCTGCTGATGAGATTATCCAGCTTACGGTCAAATATCATGTAGAAGGCAAATGTCAGCAATCCGATGAATAAGAGCAGAGCTCCGAACCAAATGGCGATCGTCCAGTCGCCCGTTGGATTCAGTTTCGTCCAGCCGGCGACGGGTGAGGCGAGGTTGGGGGAGAGGATCATGGCGGCTGCCTGTCCCAATCGTCCAAAGGCCAAATTCATTCCCAATGCCAGCGCCAATTCCTTGCCGCTGAACCATTTGACAATGGCTTTTGAAAAGACCACCGAACTGGTTTCTGCTCCCAATCCGAAGAAGAAGAATCCCAGTGACATCATTTTCAGAGAAGGGGAGATGCCGGGCAAAAAGGAGGACATCAGCCGATAACCTGGGCCACCGTTGAGAAACAAGCTGCCGGCGCCATAAGCCGTCAACGCGGCGCCCAGCACCATGAACGCCGAGAACGCAAACCCGGTGATTCTAATCCCCAGCTTATCGAGGATGATCCCGCCGATGACCGCCATCAGCAGGAAAACATTGGATATGCTGTAGGTGGACATGAAAAAACCATAATCAGTCGATGTCCACAGCAGTTTTTCCTGAATGAGGCTTTTTAAGGGTGACAAGGCATCATAAAAATAATAACTCGCGAACATGGACATGCTGATCAATATCAGAATGGACCAGCGGTGAAGAACCGATGGTTGAAACGGAGGGCGGAGATGATGATCGGTCATAAGGATTCCTATTGTTTATGCAGTGGAAGAAACAAAACTATTTGGTTTAAAACAAGAGTTTTTTAACCGGCATTAAATAATGATTTGAATGAACAGCTTTTTCAAGGAGGAGAAGCGGCTCACTCCATAAGCTTTGGTTCATCCGGGCGCCGGACACGGACATGTCACTCCTACGGAGTTTCTCGGCTTTATTTTTGTCCGGTTATAAACATTCCACTCCTGACGGAGTGGGCAAGTTCTGCCGAACTCACAAATCAAGTTGAAAGGAATTCATGGCGATTTTTAATCAACCTGACGTTATCTCTTTCCAATCCCGTAGGGATGGAATGTTTATAGCAAATCAATACCCAAAAGTCGGAACTCCGTAGGAGTGAAATGTTCTTATGTTTGTTTGACCGACCCCGGGGTCGGTAAGAGAGCTGTTACTGCCGCCGTCTCAAGTGGGGGAGAACTCTTCTTGGTCTTTCTGCAAAATTTGGGGGGATATCCTGGATTTCTCTTCGTTTGGAATTTTCATTATTTATTGTTATCTTTATCAAATAAATTTAATAGGTTAGCCGTTCATACAGATTTCACTCATGACATTGAATCTCCTTAGGTCGTTTAAAATCGAACAGGCCCTGGCACTTGCCGCGCGCGCGCATGAGGGTCAGCGGCGCAAGTCGGGCGATGTACCCTATATTGTTCATCCGTTGGCTGTGGGTTTCATTCTTCACGAGCAGGCCTGCGATGAGGATGTCATCATTACGGGCTTGCTTCATGATAGTGTTGAGGACAGTTTTGTGACGCTGAAACTGATCGAGCAGGATTTCGGCAGTCGCGTGGCCGAATGGGTTGATATCGTCACTGAGCATGATAAATCCGCGGTTTGGGAAATTCGTAAAAGGCGATTGTTGCTGGCGGTCAGCACAGCGCCCGTGGAAGCCAAGTATGTTTATTGTGCCGACAAACTGCACAATCTGCTGAGCATGAAGAGAATGTTCGACGAGCATGGTCAGGAGATGTGGCGCCGTTTTTCCCGCGGGTATGAACAACAAAAATGGTATGCCGGTGCAGCGCTTGAATCGATCAGCGCGAATGTCGCCGAACCAGAGCGCAAACCGATGTTTGCTGAATTTGAACGGCTGGTCAACGAGTTCTTCAATGATAAGGAATAGAGCTGAATGAGTCCTTGGTCAATGATTTGGTTGAATCCTCGTCTGGTTATCCGCCAGGTGCTTCTGGAAAATCCTCATTATTCAATGAAGCGTCTGATTATCGGCGGAGGGATAGGCCAGGCCTTCAGCTATGCGGTCTCTTTTGGATTAGGACAAGTGTATTCGACGGCAGAGGTCATTGCCATTGTGCTTTTGCTGGGTCCGATCAGCGCGTTCATTTCTCTCGCCTTGTGGGCATGGCTGTTGAGTCTTATCTGTCGCTGGTTTGGCGGAAAAGCTTCTCGTCAGGAGCTTCGCGTCGCTGTTGCCTGGTCATGGGCGCCGATCGTCTATTTATTGCCGATGTGGGGAGTTCGCTATATCCTGTTTCGCGATGAGCTGTTTCTACCGCATCATCCATTTGTCGAAGCACACGCAATATTAAATGGTATTTATTCATTTTTTAACGGCATCGATTTTCTGATCTCTTTTGTTTCGCTCTTTATCCTGTTCCAGACCATCGCCGAGGTCAATTCATTTACCGTCTGGCGCAGTTTAGGTTCAGTTGCTGTGATGATGCTTCTGTTGATGCTGCCGGTATTGTTCCTTGTCAAGTATGTCTTGCCGATTTGATGAACGGATTAAATATAGAATTCTATTTTCTCATGGAAAAACGTAAACTGGGTCAAAATGGACCGGAATTGTCGGTGATTGGTCTCGGCGCCTGGGCAATCGGCGGCGCGTGGCGGTGGGGCTGGGGCGCAGCAGATGACAAAGAATCGATCCGAACCATTCATCGGGCAATAGAGCTGGGTGTGAACTGGATTGACACTGCAGCCGTGTATGGATTGGGTCATTCAGAGACCATTATCGGTCAGGCGCTCAGGGATATTCGGGAAGAGGTTTTTATCGCCAGCAAATGCGGATTGGTCTGGAATGATTCCGGAAAAGTGTGGAACGACATCTCGCCGGCGAGCATTCGCAATGAAGTCGAGAAGAGTCTGAAGCGGCTGCAGGTCGAGACAATCGATTTGTATCAGATTCATTGGCCGCACGATAATCAAAGTGAAATTCGAGCCTGGCAGGAGATGGTCAAGCTTGTAAAAGAAGGCAAGGTGCGGTGGATTGGTGTTTCCAATTTCACTTTAAAACACCTCGAGCAATGCGAAAGGGTATATCATATCGACAGTCTGCAGCCTCCGTATAACCTCTTCGAACGCGAGGCTGAGGAGGAACTGCTGCCGTTTTGTCTTTCGCGCAAAATCGGCGTCATTGCCTACAGTCCCATGGCGTCCGGCTTGTTGTCCGGAAGATTTAATATCAAAAACCTGGCGGCAGATGACTGGCGCTCTTCGAATCCCAAATTCAGGGAACCCTTTTTGACAAAAGCATTGGTTCTGGTTGAAAAGATGCGAAATGTTGCGGAGCTGTACGGCAAGACGCCGGGACAATTGGCAGTCAATTGGGTACTGCAGCATCCGGCAATCACCAGCGCAATCGTCGGCGCCCGACGGGTGGCGCAAGTGGAGGAAAATGTGTCGGCTGCCGGATGGTCACTCGACCAAGGACATTATCAAGTCATTGAAGCATTTGTTGATGAGCTGATGCTTTCTTGAGAATAGTTTTCTGCAATCTGAGGAGATAAATGTAATTTTGTTCGTTTATCTGTTTAATCTTGGAGTCTTTTTTGAAATCAATCCCAGCAGACGTATTGAGTATCGCTTTTATCGATCATGATTTGTGCACACGATGCGGCACGTGCATCGGTATTTGTCCCACCCAGGCACTTTCTCTTGATCATGCTTTTTTCCCCAAGATTGATGAGTCTTTATGTATTGAATGCGGATTATGCAAAGCTGTATGCCCGGGCGGCGAGGTGCGATTTGCCGAGCTGGAAAAAACCACTTTCGGAAAAGCCGCTGAGAGTTCATCATTTGACGGTCATGTCGAGCAGACTTTTGTAGGTTATGCCGGAAATCCTGCATTCCGGTCCGGCGGCGCCGGTGGCGGTGCAGTCACCGCATTGGCGTGGCATTTATTGCATTCAGGTCAAGTCGATGGATGCGTGGTGACGCGTATGAATCCACAAAAGCCATGGCTGGGTGAGGTTTTTATCGCGCGCACTTGGCAAGATTTATTGTCCAGCCAGCAGTCTAAATACATCATCATTCCAGTCAATACAATACTGCAGGAACTGAGCAAATTGGAGGGGCGATTTGCTGTTGTGGCTCTCCCCTGCCAAATCCACGGCTTGCGCAAGTTGCAGCAAAAGAACCTGTCGATCGCCAGGAAAATCAAGGTCATCATCGGATTGTTTTGTGCGTCGAGTTTGGAACCCCTGGTCGCTGAGGAAATGCTCAAAATCAAGGGCATTCCCCGTGATGCGATTGCTAATTTTCAATTTCGCGGCGGCAGGTGGCCGGGAAGAATCAGGGCTATTCTGCGCGACGGCGGCATTAAAAACCTGCATTACTCCAATTTTAAGGATGGCGCCATCAATTATCTCACCTATCTCTACAGCCCGTCGCGTTGTCAGACCTGCATTGACGGCTCATCCGAACTATCCGATATTTCAGTATCGGATGCCTGGACGCGCGATAACCGGGGAAAATATATTTACGAGTCGCAGTCGCGTCTCCTGGTGCGGACGCCTGTCGGCCAAGCGACGATGACGGCGGCCATTTCTGCCGGTGATTTGATTGCCGAAGACGTCACCCAGGATGTCCATTATCAGACCCACCGACTGCATGCGCGAAAAAAGGGATTAACCGCCTATGTTCGTGTGGAGCGCTTGCGAAGAGCCGGTGTTCTGACGCCGAGCTATGATCGCGGTACCCCGCCGATCGAGCGTATTGATGTCCGAACAGAGCGTATTGAATCGATGCTGATGCGATGGGGAAGAATCAGCGCCCTGCGACTGCCGCTGTTCAAGTTTTTAATCTCCCGCTATGGTATCCCGTTGATTACGCTGCGGCAAAAACGGAAGCAAAAAAAGTATCGACGGGCATGAAATCGGTTATTCAACTTCTGTCGAGAATTTTAATTCAATCCTCCGGTTCAAACTCCTGCACCTGCAGATAGTGGTTCAACCTGTGAAAATGACTAAATATTGTCCGATGAAAAGAAAAATCTTGTAATTCTTGCATTGATTGTTTATCTTTAAAAACATCTTGGCATCTCGAGAGTATGAGGTTTGAACTCTGCATTTATAGGAAGGGAAGAAGATGGGTGCGAGATGTTTTGCAGCAGCGGTCTTGCTTCTTGTAGTCGGCTTTAATTGCGCTTTTGAAGAACCAAAAGCCCCTTCTTGGCAAGTAAGCATCAACATCCCTATCACCTCACAGAATATCTCCATTCAAAACCTTATCGAAGAGGATCATGCACTATTTTCGTATGGAGATGGTCTGCTCGGTTTGCGGGTGGAAGGAGATTTAGAACCCATTCAGATGGGTGATGCCCTTGTGCTTGAAGATATTGAGGACAATTTCCAGGTAGATATCCCGAATGTCACCATGCAGCGGCTCAATGCCGATCTGGTCAAATTTCCATTTTCATCAGTTTCCGGTCTTTCTTCGGTCAACGGCCCTCAGGTTGTTGCACCGTTCTCCTTTCAGAATGTCAAAGGGGAGTTAAAACCCGAGCAGGACATCGAATCCATCAAGCTTAACCAGGGGTCTGCCCGACTGGTCTATAAAAATAAACTGCCGGTCGATTTGAATAATGTGGTTTTTCATCTTTTCGATCCAGGCGATAACGAATTTGATCTTAAATCGCCCATCATTCAAACCATACCCGCCGGGAAAACCGATAGTCTCGATCTGGATATCAGCGGCAAAGAATTGAGCCGGTGGGGTGAATGGTACATGACCGGCAGCTCACCGGGTTCGAGGGGCCGGACGGTGGCCATTGACAGCAGCATGAAAGTGGCGCTGACTGTTGATTTTGTCAATTTTCGCGTGACCACTGTTCATGGACGCAACCAATCCTTCTATGTTGAAGATCATCAGGAAATGCCGATCGATCAGCAGGTTTCGTTGGAAGAAGCGGTATTCGGAAAAGGATTTTTGAGTTTAGACGTCACGAACGATCTGGACCTTGACTTGGATTTAGCCATCGATGTCAATGATATTCGACTGCCTGCCGAAGATGCTCCGCTCACGGTGAATACGCGAGTGGCGGCAAACAGTAGTCGTCAAGTGGTTGTGCCTTTGGCTTCGCACAAGATGGCTCTTGATCCTTCCCCAGGAATACAATCGTTGTCGTTATCCATCACGGCCAATGGCGCCAGTCGAAGAGATGAAATGATCACCATCAATGAGACAGACGCCATTCGTATGAAAATGGAAATTCGTGATGCATCGCTAACCTATTTTCGCGGGAGTCTTGATCATTACACCGTCGCCTTTGGCCCCTATCATCGCACCATCAGTTTGCCGCAAGTTGATCGCTTTGCCGGACTCAATTTATCGGATGGCCGTTTACGATTGGATCTCATCAGCAGCATTGATATGCCGATTTGGCTTGATGGATTCCTGCATGCCGAGAACGGACAGGGACGAGCCGTGGATGTTCACATGGAAACGCAGATCGAGACCGGCTCAGAAAATCAACCGGTGACTTCTTCCTTTATTCTGCAGACGCCTGAAAATCCTGCGATATTGGATTTAATGAATCTTCCGCCGAAATCGATTCGAATTTATGGAGAGGCTCAGGTTGGCGATGGCATTCATTCAGGTATTATTCTGCCTTCGTCGTCGCTCAAGACGCACTATGTATTGGAAACTCCTGCCAATTTAGCCTGGGAAGAGAGTCTATTGGAATCGGACACGCTGTTGATAAAGATTTATCCCGAAGATACCTCCTACAGCAAAAACGATGAATATGCGCAGCTTTCAGCAAACGACACCAATCATCTGCTCTCCTTTTCCCTGAATACCGAAATTGAAAACCATCTGCCTGTCGGTGCAGTGATCGAGTTCTGCATTGTGGATGCTGCAGCACCGGAGAGTGAGCGCCTTTCGCTATTGGCGCCGATCGATATTCTTCCCGCCTTGACCGACAGCCGTGGTCGTACAAAAACTCCGCAAAAGATTGTTTCCCGCATCAATTTCAGCGAGGAGCAAATGGCCAAGCTGAAGAATCACGGCGATCAGGTTCGTTCGATTTCTTTTATCGCCT
>Ga0105103_10001774_pt1 | contig 11541 bp, 7 predicted proteins | sample PPLLaktember2015_2_FD_79107 | JGI IMG/M metagenome (GOLD analysis project Ga0105103, IMG submission 79107) | Freshwater sediment microbial communities from Prairie Pothole Lake near Jamestown, North Dakota, USA - PPLs Lake P7 Core (6) Depth... | ecosystem: Environmental > Aquatic > Freshwater >...
AACGGCAGTGCCTTAACAGAAAAATTAAATAAATCAAAAATTAAAAATCTAGTTTTAGAAGTAAAGAGACTTCATAATAAATATTTCTATAAAACCTTATTAAAATCAATTTTTTCTTTACATAATTATATTTTTTTTATTACCAGAAAATATAAATATGATCGCATAAAATACATTATCACCTGGTTTGTTCGATATTTTTCGAAGATAATAAAGCTTAAGAATTAATGAAAACTATTCGAAAAAATATAATGATAAAAGACTGCAATATGAATAAAAAAATACGGATTTTGGTTTGTGATCCAACTTACTCGCCAAGCGTTAATAGAGTTGCCATGATATTGAGAATAAAATATTGGCAGAAAAAAGGTTTGATTGTTTCAATTTTATGTTCTTCTGAAGCTGAAATATTTTATCGATCTCATATAAAAAAAATCACCTATTATACTTTTTCTTTTCATTGGAAAGCCAGAGAATATTATTCTGCTATTTGGGATTTTCTTAGGGCAAATATATACGCGTTTCCTTTAACACTTCGGGTATCTTACAAATTTGATATTGTTTTCTCATTATCTTCGGTTTTAGATATAATTTTTTTGCCATTTATCATGAAATCAATTAATAAAAATTTACGTTGGTACGTAAGAGTGGACAATACAGTTCCCAAACCATGGGAAAGACCTGGTAACCTGATTTTAAAAACCGTACCATATATTGCCTTTTTATTTTCAAACATTTTATTAAAAAAATGTGATGGTATTATTGTAGTGGTAAATTACCTGAAGAAATATTACGAACAAAAAGGTATAAAAGTCATAAAAACCAGTGATGCATATGGATTCGAAACAGAAATATTAAAAGGGAAAATTTCCTCTAATACCCCCAAATTCAATGCTCTTTTTGGAGGAAGGCTTCATCCCGCCAAAGGTATCTTCGATTTAGTTAAAATTATGCAGAAAATTTGTGCACAAAAAAAGAATTTTACTTTAGGAATTATGGGTGATGGTGCCTATTATCACAAAGATGAGCTTCTAAGTAAAATTAAGAAAGCGAATTTAGATGCAAATATTCACCTATTGGGATATAAAATTGGAAAACAGAGAGGAGATTTGTATAGAAATTGTGATTTTTTTTTATTTCCCAGTTATGCAGAAGGTTTAACCATTGTTGTTTTGGAAGCTTTAGCAGCCAATAAGCAAGTTGTAGCTTATGATTCACCCGAATATCAGGATGTATTTCAAAAATATATTAAAACTGGGCAATTAAAATTATTTCCGAAAGGAGACACTGATGCGATTGCCAAGTATGTTTTAACAGGTAAGTATTTACTGAGAAAATATCATAATAAATTATCAGACTATAGTTGGAGAAAAAATTTTAAAGCAGAATATGAAGCATTTTTAGGATTAAATAAATAAAAAATTCACAAAAAGAAACCATATGTTAATTATTATTATGTGCGCTTTAAGTTAGAGAAACAAATTTCATCAAGAAGTTTAAAAAAAAGAGAATCCTTGGGTTATTAATCATGATAAGATATGTTTTATTCTTCAAAAGGTGGGGGGAGATAAAAAGTTCTCGAATTGGGATATAATGAGGGCTATAGTGGAGAATTGCTTATCAAGAAAAAAATCTTTTATGGACGCGATATCGTTAATAAAAACCTAAGAACCACAAAAAAAGAGAATTAATCGTTAATAAAGTAGACGTGGAGAATGAATCATTACTATACAATAAAAACTTTTTCGATTTTATAATATTGTGAGATATTATCGAACATTTATTTGATATAGACAAACTCTTGCAAAAGCGTTATAAGGTTTTAAAACCAGGCGGATATCTTATAATTACTACTCCCAACATTGCCTCTTTTGGCAGAAGAACAATGCTGTTATTTGGAAAAAATTCTTTTCTTGAATATTCTACACGAATAGGCATAAATGGTTTACCTTCTGTTGGGCATATCAGATATTATACGGTGAATAATCTGATCAATCAACTGGAAAGCCATAAATTTCGTGTTGAGCAAGTTGAGGGAAATTGCCTTAATCTATTTTTATTTAGCACTCGATTATTAAATAAAATTATACCTTCTTTGTGCATGATGATTTTATGTTCTGCGATCAAAAAATAAATAATTAATAATGATAAAACAAAATATATCTCACATTATTATAATTATCTTTGGATTATTTGTTTTTTTATCATTATGGAACCGGAATTATTATATAGGCGGAGATTTAATTTTTCCAATTAAACCAGCGGATAATCTTGTTAGATATTTTTATACCTGGGAAGAAGTAAACGCCGGCAGGTATTTTTTTAATTACATGCATCTTGCCTGGCAATTTATTTTTTACTTTTTAACCCTAATTAAAATCCCTCCTGATATTGGTATTAAAATATATATCTTGTTGCTCTATTTTTTAGGGGTGGTCTTTACTTATTTATCTTATCGGGAAATATTTCATCAAAGCCGTTATGATAATAAATATTTAGCAATTTTTGCCGCTGCGGTTTTTATGTTTAATCCGGGGGCGCTTCTCGTAGTCTTGGGATTTCATCCCCTGTATGTTTTCCCCGCGTGTTTATATTTTTTATTAAAATTTTTAAATCGAAAAAAGTTTTTATACCTTATCCCCCTTGCTCTCTTTTTTAGCATTGGTTATCTTCCGGATCTGCCGCAAGCCAAATACTTTGTCGTTTTTTCCCTTTCACTGATTTGCGCGGCGTTAATTAACAGCTGGGTTCGAAAAGAAAAAATATTTAATACAATTTTGGGTCTAATTACCGCGTTTATCTTTTTATTTTTGATAAACGCTTACTTACTGCTGCCGTTTATCAACAACGCCTTTTTAAATGATAATTTAATTTCCAATTTCTCAAAAACAGTGACGAGTTATAATGGTGAAGTTGATATCCCTTCGGCCGCGCTTCCCTTCACCCAAAGATTTTTTAATACCAATTTGATCAATGAAAGCACTACCGGTAAATTTTTACATCATCCGGTTTTCATTATTTGGTCTTTTGTCTTGTGGATATTTATATTTATTGCTCTGCTTTTTGAAAAAGACAAACAGAAAAAAAGGTTGTGCTATCTTCTGCTTGGGATTACATGGATCGTCTTTTTTTTAGCCAAAGGCGCCAATCCGCCTTTTGGATTTATCTATAAATTTCTGGTATTGAATATCCCTGTTTTCAAAATCTTCCGCACTACTTCCACGGTGGCAATTGCCGGTATATTTTTTTACGCGATCTTGTTAGCGTTATCCGCGCAAAAAATTCTTCATAAATCAAAAAAAATATTTTTTATCTTTCTGGTCTTTAATATTGTTCTGTTTTACCCTGTTTATTTGATGTCAAATTCCGAAAAAACAATTTCCGGCAATATTCAAAAAGGTATAACGATTCCCGCAGAATATTCAAAAATTGGTAGTCTGTTGAATAATTTATCTGATAACCGGAAGATTCTTGCTTATCCGCTTACCGATGGTTACAGTAATAAGGATTGGGGTTATATGGGAATTTCTCTTGTCGGTTATCTTACGCATAAGCCTCTCATCACCTCCGATTATGCTGAAAAATATTCACAGACGAGTAGTGAAATGCTAAAAAGGTTGACTGAAGAAGAGCTTTGTCTCTGGTTTTCAATGCATAGCGTGGGTTATTTGCTGGAAGAAAAAGATTCCAATAACCGCTTATTGATAAATAACGCCATTAAATTATCAAAATCCATATACTCCGATCAGTATTTTAATTTATTAAAAATAAAAGACACATGTGTCTATCCTCAGGTTTACACACCCGCAAGTATTTATAATTATGCCGGTAACCCCCTTGACCTGACATTTCTGCCGGAAATACAAGAAAAGATTATTGCTTCCTCAGATTTCTCAAAAGATGATGCAGATTTATCACTAATCCAGGTTACAGTTGTTCAGGGAAAAAGTTCCCAGGTTGCCGGTTTATCACTTCCAACCGGAATTGTCCCCAATGGACTATTTGTAGATACCTCAAATTACGAATTCGATTTAACAGATTCCGGAGATTATTATCTATCTGCTGATAAACCGGAATTAATCAAAAGCATTTTCTCTAGAGATAATAATTATATTCTCAATAATCAGTCCTTTTACTTAAAGGGTAAACACCACGTTACGGTTAATCTTCAAGAAGAAGCCAATTTACTAGGCGACTGGTTTTACTCCGCAGCTGGAGGCTATTCACAATTGCAACCACCATCTAATCCTGCCCTAAAAAACCCTGTTATTTTTCAAAATATAAACAATTGGGAAAAGGGGAATACTTACCTTTTGGAAATTTCTTTAATTGCTGGTAGGGGTAGAAAAATAGGTATCTTAATTGACGAAACCAAAGAGGTTTACAATGGCCGAAATCCGGTTTTTCAAATAAATCAAAGCCCGTTAGTGGCAGATATTATTGGTGCCGGAAATGAAACAAAAGTTACATATTTGCTTAAGTCTGACATAAACAGTCTGGGCGCTAGGCTTTATATTTCAAATTTACAAAACAAAACAAAAATTACTAACATAAGTTTAAAAAAAATCACCTACCCAAAGTTATTTTTAATAGAAAGAACTTTGGAATCAACCGGAAAAAAGGCAATTTCTTATAAAAAAATTAATCCGACTAAATATGAAGTAACCATTCCTTATGCAAAGCAGTCCAAACTAATTGTTCTTTCTGAAAATTTTAATAACGGTTGGAGGATAATCGGTAAAAAAACCGGGGAGCAATATCAGACTGACGATGTCAGGCATGTTCAGACAAATGGTTTCAGTAACGGCTGGATAGTAAATCATAAAATATTAAATAAAAAGGAAAATAAATTTATTATCGAATTTTTCCCGCAGCAGCTTATAAATATTGGTGCTATAATATCGGTAATTTCCATAATCATAATTATTACATTGGATTTATTTCTTACTGTTCGTTATAGAAATTATAAAAATAACAATGTTTAAAAATCTTTCTTTAATTAAATTAATTTTTCTTTCTTTACCGATAATAATTTTTTCACTTTTTATCATTTCTGTTTGGGATAATAATTTTTATGTCGGCGGTGATCTTATTTTTCCCTTAAACCCGCCAAATAATTTCTGGAAAACTTTTTCCATATGGGATGAAGAAAACGGGGGATTTAGTGGTTTTCGCTACTTATTATTATTTTGGGAACTTCCTTTCTATTTACTCTCACAATTAAATATTCCACCGCAAATAATAATCAAAATTTTTATTTTTAGTTTATATGTTTGCGGATTTACATTCACCATTTTATGTTATAAAACCCTTTTTACTAAAACCAAATTTGATAATCTAATTCTGGCAATAATTTCTTCTTTCCTTTTTTTTCTAAGTGCTTCCTCACTTCTTGTGATTCCCGGAGCAATTCCTTTATATGCTTTTCCAATATGTTTTTATTTCATCTTGAAATATTTAGAAAACAAAAATCTTTTCTATGTTATTTTATTTGCCTTTTCGGTAAATATATCCTTTTTTCCCGATTTAAATCAGGGTAAACTGCCGGCAGTTTTTATCGCGAGCTTATTATTTTTAATCCTTATCTATCATGAAATCAGAAAAATCAGCTACCGAATTATCTTTAAAAGATTGTTCGTACTTATCATAATTTCCATAGTCTTAAATTCTTTTGCTCTTCTACCTTTTATCTATGATGAATTTGGCGGGGGGGGAGCTTTTTCCTATTACACAAAAAATGTAGTTGTTTATGACGGTAATGCGGACCTGCACACTGCCGCCTTGCCTTTTATCTCCCGCTTTTTTTGCTCAAACCTGATTGACAAAGTTTCTCCGATGGGAAAATTCTTAGCCAGTCCGATTTTTATAATTTGGTCATTCCTGCTTTGGTTAATTTCACTTTTAGGACTTTTATTTGTTAAAGACCAAAAAGACAAAAAAATATTGTATCTTCTGTTAATTGCGGTAATCTTTTTTATTTTTTGGGCAAAAGGTCCAAACCCGCCATTTGGTAATCTATACCGTTATTTGCTGTTTAATTTACCAATATTTAAATTTTTCCGTACTACCGCCACTATCGTAATCGGGGGAGCCATATTTTATTCTTTTTTCACTACGCTTTCAGCATGGCATCTCTTTAAAGCAAAATATAAAATTTTATTAGCCATTCTGGTTGTTCATCTCATAATTTTTCACCCCGTTTATTTAGGATACAAACTTCTCAACATCTCGACAGGCGGCATTGGTAAAAAAGGTTTCACAATACCTCCTTCTTACTATGAGCTGGGAACCACCCTGGACAATCTTGAGTGTAATCGAAAAATTTTAAGCCTTCCTTGGGATAATGCTTATTCTACAAAACTCTGGGGTTATTACGGACAATCACTGATGAGCTGGATCACTAAAAAACCTTTTATTCATTATGAGATAAAAGGACTGGAGGATCTTTCTGTAGTTACTCAAAAAGAAGCTTGTCTTGCGACCCGCCTGAATAATATTGGATACACATTATGGGAAAAAGATTCGATGGGCAGTAGTCAGGTCGACATGAATCAATTTGGAAAAGAAACGATTATTGATAACGTTTATTTCCAGTTAAATAAAACCGCTGAATCTTGTTTTTTACCTCCGATATATATTCCGGAAAAAACAGTTAGATACGTAAATGACAATACTAAAATGTTAAGTACCGCCAATTTTTATACGTCACCAGCGAAAGTAGCCTACATTATGGATAGTGCTCAAATCAAAAATACCTTTGGCACGGATAAGTTTTTAAATAATTATTTTTCGAAAAGCGACCTTATTATTAATGCCAAATTAAAAAATGAAGTTAAGCTGATTAACCAAAATTATAAAAAAGAAAATTATGGAGGTGAAATTGCTGAGGTATTTTATCCTTATGTAAGGATTCCTCCCGATTCTTTATTATACCCTCTTGTAGAATTTAAAGAAAAAAGTGACGAAGACAAATATTTTCCGAATAAAGAAAAATATTACAAAACCGAACTTTTATATGCATCAAAAAGGATAAGTGAAATCGAGAAATGGGGAGTAGACAATAATTGGTCGGATAATCTGGTTGGCAAATATAAAACAAAGATGCTAAACGCTATCGAGGCTGTAAAAGGGGATTGTGATGACTGTGTAAAAAACTTGACAGAAATTTACGGACAACTGAACAATCATCGTGAAAAAATAGAAAACTTAGCCTTAAAAAATTCCTGGTCACTTGAAAGAAGAAATCGGTGGGTCAAAGAGCTAGATCAAATCTCCAAAAAACTGGATTCACTTTACCAGGTTACGGATTATCAAAATCTAAAATATGAAGTAGAAATTCCTGAAACTGGAAATTATTCTTTGATTTTAAATCAAAATGCAAATTCTATTACGGATTATAATTCGTCCTGGAATATAAATCTTGATAATCATAAACTTTCTACTCTGACAAATGTATTTAAAGAAAATACCATAAATGGGGGAAAAATTACTCTTCAAAAAAAATCTCATGAAATTGAAATTGAAACTAACCCCAAAAACCTCATTAATCTGGGAGCCTGGGAAAAATTTGAATACAGTAATATTGATTACGGAAATAAAGGATTATTCTTTAAAGAAAATTCATTTATTCAGGAAAAGACTCAGGGAGTATATCAGCCTGTTATTGATTGGAAGAGTAACAGTATCTATTACCTAAGCGTAGATTATGAAGGAGAGCAAAACGCGTCATTCGGAATTGTTGTTGCGGAAGATTTAGATATCCCTAATATCAAAAACCAGATAGAAAGAAAAACTTTTATTATCGGTAAGGACAGTCTAAAAATATTATCCACCGGAAAAGGAAAATACACCGCTATTTTTAAATCCCATAAAAATTCATTAGATGGAAAATTATACTTTGTAAATCTGGTTGGAAACAGCAGTATAAAAGATGTCAAGCTTTATAGAATAATTACTCCGCAGGTATATATTTCTAAAATTAACGACTCCTTAGATTTATCGGTTTCCCCAACTTTATTATCAATTGACAAAATAAAACCCACAAAATATCAGCTTAATCTAAAAGGAGTCAATTCACCCTTTTTTCTGGTACTTTCTCAAGCTTACGCCCCTGGATGGACCGTATATGAAGAATCAAATAATCAGCCTCATATTTCCGCAAATTATCATTTAGTAGTTAATGGTAATATGAATGGCTGGTTAATAAACCCCCTTGAAATAAAAGATAAAAAAGAAACTACTTTAATTATCGAATATCAACCACAACGTTATTTTACAATCGGTAAATATATTTCCGTAATTAGTTTATTAATAATAATTTTTATTAAATTATTTTATGACTATCGGGAAAGGAGAAAAACAAATGTCAAAATCTAAACTTATGGTTCTTTTCACTGGAGGGATTATAAATTTAGTGATTGTTTTATATTATAATACCCCTCCGGACGTAATTTTGCTTTTGATAATAATTTTTTGGTTGATTGTAGGAAAATTATATGCGTTGAAAGATCAGCTATTTATTATTTTAGCGATTTGTTTTTTGATTCTTACTCCCTTTCCTCTTTTTTTTGATAACCAGCCGCTCGCCAATAGATTTGCCATCTGGCAATTTATTTATATTATTATTGCCATCGGTAATTGGATATTTTCAGAATTACCGCTTTTATCAATAAAAAAAGCCTCCACTTTCCCAATAAATTTTATCAATAAAATAAAAAAAATATTTTAGTATGATTCCGTGGTTGTTATTATTTGGAAGCATCATTGTTGTTTTTCGTAACTGGTTTTCTTTACTTCCGGTTAGCGCCGGCGATTTAAGTTTTTTCTACTCGGAATGGATTGTCAACTATCTCAATCCGCCCTTTTACTGGGAAACCTTTAGAAATGCCGGTCTGGGAGGCAGATCCTTTCTTTTTCAAGGTGTTTATTTTTATAATTTACCCTTAGGCTTTTTAGGGCAGTATTTTAATTATGCCCTTCTTGAAAGAATTGTTTGGTTTTTTCCACTGCTTCTTATTGGTGTTATTTCCGCATATGCCCTGGTACGAGAAATAAACCTTTTTCCCAAAAAATACTATCCTCTTTCCGTCTTTATTTTTTTATTAAACACTTATTTTTTAATGGTTATTTCAGGCGGACAGCTAACAGTTGCTTTAGCCTATGTTTTTGTGCCGGCAACACTTGCTTATTATTTAAAACTTCTTAAAGCTTATTCTTTCCGGAATTCTTTGATCTTTTCAATCCTTTTGGCTTTATTAATTGCCTGGGATTTCCGGTTGACCTATTTGGCAATTATCATTATGGTTTTTATTTCTCTCGGTTATTTCCTTGTCTTACCAAAGAAAAGGGTCAAAGTCATACTGAATAACTTAAAAATATTAATTTCTTCAGCCCCGTTTATTATTGGTATTCATTTCTTTTGGTTATTCCCTTATTTATTATTTTACCGCAGTCCGGTTGCCGAATTGACTCCGGCGCATCAAAGTATAACCGGCATAAAATATTTTTCTTCCGCTGATTTTTCCCATGCCTTTTCCCTGCTTCAGCCTAATTGGCCGGAGAATCTTTTTGGTCTCACCCATTTTCAGGAGCCCGGATTTTTACTGTTGCCCCTTATCGCGTTTTCCTCACTTTTATTTAATGCTAAAAAGAAAATTATTTTCTTTTCACTGCTTTCTCTTTTAGGTGTTTTTTTAGCCAAAGGGGCAAACGCTCCTTTTGGAAATATCTATCTTTGGCTTTTTGCACATCTTCCGGGCTTTATCATGTTTCGGGATCCGACCAAATGGTATCTTTTTACTGTCCTATCCTATATGGTACTTATTCCATATGCGGTTTTTCAAATCTCTCTGTTCCTGCAAAAAAGAAAACTTATTTCCGGTATTCCGTATCTTTTGGTCTATATATTATTAATAGTACTGATTTTTCCTGCGGTTACGGGTAAAGTAGGGGGGACTTTAAAAAATATTGCCATCCCACAGGAATACATTTCTTTAAAAGATAAATTGGCAAAAGACAATAATTTTTCCCGCACGCTTTGGTTTCCATCCTTACAGCGTTTTGGATACTATGATTTTAATCATCCGGCCATTGCCGGTGACGTTTTATTAGGCAGCACGGATCCAAATAAAATAATTCAAATATTGAAAAGTAAAACCACCGAAAATAAAATAAAAGCCTTAGGTGTCAAATACGTCATTATTCCAAATGATAGTTTAGGTGAGATCTTTCTAACTGAAAGAAAATATGATCCCCAAAAAAGAATAAGCTTTGAAAAAGAATTGGATAAAATCCCGTGGTTAAAAAATAAAAAAGATTTGGGAGGTGTAACGTTTTATGAAATTCCTAATCCTAATCCGCGTTTTTATGATCTTGATCATCAGGTAAGTATAAAATCATTATTGGTAAATCCTACCAAATACGAAGTTTCTTTTACTTTGGAAAAAAAGTCCACGCTAATTTTTGCGGAAATGTATGATCCTTTATGGGAACTGAAAACTAATAAAGGAAATTTTAAATCGATAAAAACTAATAATTCATTAAATAGTTTTTCTTTGGAAAAAGGCACCTATCAGGGGACGGTAGAGTTTATACCGCAAGCATTTTGGCTTTTCGCGTCTGTTGTAAGTTTATTAACTTTAGTCATGATGATCCTATTATATTTTTTGACTTTTACAAAATATCGGTTGTTTAAGTGATTGTAATTTGTACCTCAAATATTTATAATGACTGCTATAAAAGATTAGTTTTCTTATGATAAATTCATTACTCAAAAAATTTACTCCCGGGATTTTTAATGACGGTTTGGAAAAATGTGTTAAGCTCGGAAAAAAATTGATTACCAAAAAAAAGATTGAAAATTTTTTGGATGTTGGCTGTTCTGATGGTAACCTCACTTTGGAATTCGCCAAAATTTTAAAAGCGAAAAACATTTACGGTTTGGAATACGTAAACGATTATCAAACAGAACTTCGCAAAAAAGGTATAAAGTGCTTACAGCAGGATGCCAATCTAAAATGGCAGTATGAAAGTAATTTTTTTGATTTTATTCTCTCCAGTCAAAATATTGAGCATGTACACAATACCAGACTGTATTTGGAAGAATGTTACCGTATTCTAAAACCAGGTGGTCAAGTTGTAATTCTTACCGAAAATCTTTCTTCCTGGATCAATATTCTTGCTCTTGTTTTCGGTTGGCAGCCATTTTCTTTGATAGGAATTGACGGTTTGGCAGTCGGAAATCCTTTACATACAGAAGTTGATATCGATCGCAAACTTCAACAAAAGAATGACTTTTTAGAAAAAGCTTATCAGGAATCCGGTATCAGCGGTGTAGCGGGGCATGTTAGAGTACTTGCTTATCGGGGACTAAAGGATTTGATGATTTTAACCGGTTTTAAAAATGTTAAAATGTATACCACCGGTTACCTGCCATTAAAAGGCGCATTATCTGATCTTATGTGCCGCTTGGATAGCCGTCATGGGCATTTTCTCATTTGCACCGCAGAAAAATGAAAATCCAGGACACAATTTTTATTATAG
>Ga0105103_10001777_pt1 | contig 11529 bp, 10 predicted proteins | sample PPLLaktember2015_2_FD_79107 | JGI IMG/M metagenome (GOLD analysis project Ga0105103, IMG submission 79107) | Freshwater sediment microbial communities from Prairie Pothole Lake near Jamestown, North Dakota, USA - PPLs Lake P7 Core (6) Depth... | ecosystem: Environmental > Aquatic > Freshwater >...
GTCTACGCTGAGTTCCTTGTCTCCGAAGTCCTGCTGAAGCCCATTCGCGCCGTCGGCCTGAAGCTCCAGGTCCTTTCTCCCTACGGGAAGGTCATGCTCTACATGGAGACCGTGATCGTTGCGGGACTCATCATCAGCATGCCTTGGATCCTATGGTCGCTCTGGCGTTTCATCGCGCCCGGGCTTCTGCCGCGCGAACGCCGCTACGTGTCGCGCATCGTTGCCTTGACGTCGCTCTGTTTCTTCTCCGGTGTCAGCTTCGCTTATTTTGTGCTCGTCCCCGCTGCGCTCTCGTTCTTCTCGACCTTCGGCGATCCGACCATCGAGCTGAATATCGCGGTCGATCAGTATGTCAGCTTCATTCTCGCGCTCATCATTGGTGCTGGACTCGTCTTCGAACTCCCGATGGTCTCGTACTTTCTGACAAAGATGGGGATCCTGACGCCGGCGTTCCTCCGACGCTATCGCCGCCACGCCATCGTGGTCATTCTGATCATTTCAGCCGTCGTGACCCCCTCCCCCGACATCGTGACCCAGGTCCTGCTGGCGTTCCCGCTCTTCGTCCTCTATGAGGTGAGCATCTTCATATCGAAATACTCCATGCGACGCACCGCGTCGGATGCCGGCCAAACTCCGGAGAGTGCATGATGGATCGGATCCCCAATCTCGACCGCCTCAGACGGCCCGTCACGCGCGAGCTCAAAGGATTCGAATCCCATTTTCGTGAGGCAATGACCTCTCGTGTTCCCCTGGTTGACCTCGTCGCCCGCTATATCATTCGCCAAAAGGGGAAGCGTGTCCGTCCGATGCTTGTGCTCCTGAGCGCAAAACTGTGCGGCGCCGTCACCACCGCGACGTATCGCGGGGCCACGTTGATCGAGATCCTGCACACGGCGACGTTGGTACACGATGACGTCGTCGACGACGCAAACACGCGTCGTGGCCTTGCCTCCATCAACGCTGTGTGGAAGAACAAGGTCGCCGTGCTCATGGGGGACTATCTTCTCTCGCGCGGGCTCCTCCTCTCCCTGGACCATTCGGACTATCTCTTCCTCCACGCGACCTCGACCGCCGTTCGCCGGATGAGCGAAGGGGAACTCCTGCAGATCCAGAAGAGCCGTCATCTCAATCTGACGGAAGAGACCTATCTCCAGATCATTGGAGACAAGACCGCATCGCTCTTCTCCGCTTGCACGCTCGTCGGAGCCGCCAGCGTCACCGATGATCCGGCTGTTCACCGCCATCTCGAACGGTATGGGGAACATGTGGGAATGGCATTCCAGATCCAGGACGATCTCCTCGACTACCTCGGAACGCAGAAGATCATCGGCAAACCGACCGGCATCGATATCAAGGAAAAGAAGTTGACCCTTCCGCTGATCTATGCGCTTCGCATGGGCGACCGCCACGATGCCCGTCATGCATTGAAGCTGGTGAAGAAAGGCGCATCGAATGACGACGTTCGCTGGATCGTCGATTTTGTGACTCGGGCGGGGGGACTTGATTACGCGAAGCGCCGCGCCGCTGAATTTGGCACGCGCGCGAAAGAGGAACTCTCGGGATTCCGTGACACGGAGGCGAAGCGATCGCTTGTCGCGTTCGTGGATTACGTCATCGCCCGCGAAAAGTAACTCCGTCGTCTACTTCTTTCTGCTTCCCCCTTTCCGCAGCAGTTCGATTTGCGCGGTCAATTCTGCGATCATCTTCTCCCCACCGTCGAATCCGACTGATTTGAACCGAATCCGTCCAGTTCCATCAAGGACGAATTTCGTCGGAATCCCTTCAACCCCGAATTTCTCAACGAAGCCCTCGTCAAACAGGACAGGAAACGTGTACTTATTGTCTGCCATGAACCTGCGTACGAGATCCTCTCGTTCCTGCCCCTTTTTGTTCTCCCACGTGTTCACGGCTAAGATCACGACGAAAGGATCTTGACGATACTTCTCATAGACCTTCTGGAGAAACGGGAACGATGCCTTGCAGGGCCCGCACCATGTTGCCCAGAAATCAACGATGACCACTTTCCCTTTGAGCGATTCAAGGCTTACCGTTGTTCCGCTGAGGTCTTTGAGCGCAAACGGGATCGCCGGCTTGTCGATCATCGCCTTGACGACCTCCGCTCGATGTGCATCCTGCGCGGCGCCAGTGAGTGTTGCGAGTTGATCGTCGAATCCGCTCGCAGTGCCGTGCTTCGCCACATACGCCTTCCGGTACTGGGCGATCATCCCGTCATTCGAAGACACCTTCCGAATGAAATCCGCGGACCGCTTCAGAGCCGTGTCGTAGCGCTCCGTCTCATTGAGGGCAGAAATATAGCGCTCATTGATCTCCGCCTCCTTTCCTCCCAATAGTTCAACGGCCTCTTCGAATGCCGCGACCGCTTTCGTATGATTTCCCTGCTTCGTGAGAATGAACCCATACGTATCAAGCACCATACCCAGGCTCGACGCTCGCGATCTATCCCAATCGCGCGTGCTCATATATCCTGGTTTCTCAAGCTTGCCGTTCTTCCGCAGAATGGCGATCGCGCGCTGGGCAAGGGTTGAAGCCGTATCCAACGATGCGTTCGTCTCGGCCATGCTCCAAGCCGCATCGTTCATTGACATTGGAGCGGACATATCCAATCGCGTTGCCGTCTCGATCGCCGTGAATGCCCGCTCGTATGCCCCCGCCCGGATCGCCGTTGCAATAAACTGGATCTCGAGGAACTTCCGTTGGGCTTCGGGGTATGATGGTGCCTTCAGCACTTCCTCCAGCAATGGCAAACGCTTTGCCGGGTCGCGCTCCATCATGGCGTTGTTCTGTTTCGCGAATTGTGCCAGAACACCTTCCGGATGCTTTGCGAGCTCGATCGCCCGCAACGAGTCCCCGGTGGTTTTCGCACCGATCCGGTCGTAGATGGAGAGCAAAGTCGCTGTCGCTTCCTGGTCTTCCGCGTGGACCCCTCGTAGTCGTTCCAGTGAGGCTGAGATCATCTGCACAGCATCCCGTGTCTTCGATCGCAGCAGCGCATTCCAATACATCATCTGCGTGCGCCAGTCATCGGGGAATCGCTTAATCGTTTCCGCCAGGAGTTTTATCCCCGCTTCCGGATCCCGTTTGACCTTGAATCCCGGGACCCCGTTGAATAGCAGGAATTGGGCCTTGAGGCGCCCGGCGCTTGGCAATGGAGAACCAGCCGCATCACGAAGAGCGATCGTCCAGACGTTTTCCCCATTGTCGTCATTCTTCTCCCCATCGGTGAAGCGAACTTGAATCAAGATGGCTTTCGGATCGAGGTGCACCGTGCTGGTCCATCGCAATCCCCTTTTCTTCAACACCGATTCGCAGATCGTTGGTGTGCCTTCGTCCGAAAACTGCAGATATTCCGCTGTGATCTGCGATGCCCGATTCAATACGGCACCGGGCGCTCCTGCATCGTATGAAATCGTGATCGCCACACCCTGCATGGGATCAGGCGGGGCGATCACGACATGGTTTTGCGCGTGGAGTGTCTGAACGAGAATCCACAGTACGGCAATGATGCGAACAGGATTGCGCAGAGGGAACCCCCGTGATGATGAGTGATGGTCCTGCAGACTACGAGCGAACAAATTCGCGTTCACCCTTCCGTACGACGAGAACCGGGCAAGGCGCTTTGCGAACGACCTTCTCCGCCGTGCTTCCGAACAAGATATGTTCAACACCGGAATGGCCATGCGTCGCGATGATGATCAGATTGATCCGTTCCTCGGCGGCATACTCGTTGATTTCGTAGAACGGTTTTCCGGTCCGCACGACCCGCTTCGCGGTGACTCGCGTCCCGATCGCATTCTTGATCAACGCATCGAGTTCCTGGGCGCCGCGTGCGCGCAGTTCTTCCTCGACATTCGGAAATCCGATCTGACCGAAACTGAAATCTGCCGGGTAAATGGTGGGTTCGACAACGTACAACAGATCAATGGAAGCGCGGAACTGCTCCGCGAAGGGGATGGCGTATTTCAGCGCATTCTTCGAATGCTCGGAAAAATCAATGGGAACGAGAATACGCTTCAACTGGATCGGAACACGGGCTTTTGCTGCCGTCCGTGCGCGCGGCTTACTTCGGGAGGGCACCTTCTTCTGTTTTGGCATGGGAGTCCCTTTCCGTTTGTTGCTGCAGACGTTCAAACTGACTCTTGATCTTCGACAACTCCTTGTCTGTCTTGCGCAGGCGTTCCGCAACGATCTCAGCGAGCTTCAGCAGGATCTTGATGCCCAATTCCTGCTTCCGTTCGATGAGTTCGAACAGGTCCGGTCGGAAAAATCCCAACAGCAGACAATCCGTCTTGCAGAATGCATCCGCAGAACGGGGCGATTCGTCCAACAACGCCAGTTCCCCGAAGAAATCCCCGTCCGTCAACACGATCAATTCCCGCCGCTCACCCTCTTTGGTCGCGATCTGGATGGAGACCTCGCCGTCCTGGATGATGTACATGCCGAGGCCGGGGTCTCCCTGATAGAACACCGGTTCCCCGCTGCGGTACTCCCGGCGGTGAATTATCGCCGCAACCTCCTTCAATTCCCGCGCGGAGAGGTCCGCGAAAGCCGGAACCTTCGTCAGGATCTCCTCCACCGACCCTTCACGCGCAACGCGTTGGGAGAAGATGTTCTTCCAAACTGCCCCGCTTGTCGTTTTGCCGTTTGTCATGTTCGTCTGTGTTGGAGGAGAATCAGAGCAGCGTCAGCCAACCGTGGGAATCTGTTCCATCATTGATGATCGCGAAGAACGCCTGCTGGAGTTTGCGGGTCAGCGGTCCTGCGATTCCGTTTCCCACCGTGATCCGGTCGACGGAACGCACCGGGGTCAACTCCGCAGCGGTCCCTGTCAGAAAGATCTCATCTGCAATGTACAACATCTCACGCGGAATCTCCATTTCTTTCACGGGAATTCCCAGCTCCCCGGCGAGCGTCATGACCGATGCACGAGTGATACCGGGGAGAAGCCCCGTGGACATCGGAGGCGTATAGATCATCCCATCCCGAATCACGAAGATATTCTCACCACTTCCTTCGCTCACCGAGCCGTTCACGTCGAGCGAGATCCCCTCTGCATAGCCATTCTGGAGGGCTTCCATCTTGATGAGCTGTGCATTGAGGTAGTTTCCACCGGACTTTGCCAACGTCGGAATCGTATCCATCGCCGGTCGGCGCCATGAGGAAACGCACGCGTCGATACCTTGTTCGATCGATTCCGCGCCCAGGTAGGCACCCCATTCCCAGACCGCGACCATCACATCCACGGGGCATCCGAGCGGATTGAGCCCCATTTCCGCATATCCACGATACACAAGCGGGCGGATATAGCAGGAGGTGAGCTTGTTTGCCCGGATGGTCTCCATAACGGCCGATGTGAGTTGATCCACCGAGTAGGGAACCTGCGCGCGGTAGATCTTCGCCGAATCGACGATCCGACGGAGATGGTCGTCCAGGCGGAACACCGCCGGCCCGCGTTTCGTGGGATAACACCGGATACCCTCGAACCAGCTGGATCCATAATGCAACGCGTGCGTGAGTATATGCACGTTGGCATCGTTCCATTTCACCAAGGCACCGTTCATCCAGATGAATTCGGTCGATTTGATCGGCATACGCTACCTATCGGGATGTGTCCGCAAATGGACGGGTGATCGGGAGTTCGTAGATACGGTACCGCTTGTAGATCTTCCCCTTCAGTAATTCTGCGGCACGGTTCATCATGACGTTGTCCTCGAGGATCCAACTCGCCTCTCCATACGCATATCCCAACGCTTTCGCATTCCGTGCCACTTCATAGAAAAGAACACCCGCCGCTCCGCTGTTCAGATATTCCGGCACCACTCCGAGCACGATGACGCGTACGCAACTGATCTCCTTGCTCTTCGTCATCATGTGGTACAACCCTGGCAACAAACGCCCGCTCCGATTGTACTTCAGCGGAACATTGATATCCGGCAGTGCCAGCGCAAACCCGACAACCTTGCCCTGCGTTTCCGCCATGATGATCAACTCCGGCTTGACGATGGCCTTGAGGTCCTTCGCCAACGCGTCAAACTCGGCATCGGTCATCGGGACAGCGCCCCAATTCTTCTGCCATGCTTTGTTATACACGACTTTGATCCGGTCGACCTCTTCGTAGTAGTGCTTCATGTCCAACATTCGGAAGGTCATCCGCGCGCGCTGCTTCACCAGATTCACCGCCCGCTCCAGACGTTCGGTGTACACTTCGGCCTGCGACATCCAATAGGCGTAGAGGTCCTTCGCCTTTCGGAATCCGTACGTCTCCGTCAGCGTCTGATAGTAGGGGGGATTATGCGTCATCAGCACCGTGGGACTCGTATCGAATCCCTCGACGAGCATGCCGTACTCATCGTTCACCGAAGGATTCGCCGGACCACGCAGCGCAGTCGCATTGAACCGGGCGACGTAGTTGCGCGCGGCATCGAAGAGCGCGTTCGCAACCTCCTGGTCATTGATGCAATCGAAGAAGCCGAAGAATCCGATATTTTCTTCATGCTCCTTGTTATGATTGTAGTTCATGATGGCCGCGATGCGTCCCACCGTTTCGCCACTGCGTTCCGCAAGAAAGAACTCCGCATCCGCATGTTGGTAGAACGGATTCTTCTTGCGGTCGACGAGCTTCCGGCGATCCATCAGCAACGGAGGCACCCACGCCGGATCGTTCGCCATGATCTTCCATGGCAATGTGATGAACGCTTTCATGTCTCGTGCAGACGAAACAGGACGCACTAGAACCGAATTCACGCGAATGACCTCATGCTCGTGTTCGAAAAAACAAAAAGCCGCAGTGACCGTTCACCGCGGCTTTGGGAGTCCTTCCCGTACTCACACACACCCTTCATGTCAATTGGCAACGCCGAACTGCTTGCCGACGGCGCGGAATGTTTCGAGAATTCTGTCGAGATGCTGCTTTTCGTGCGTCGCCATGAAGCTCGTTCGCAGCAATTCCATGCCCGGAGGCACTCCAGGGCGAATGAAGGCATTCACGAAAACGCCGGCATCGAAGAGCGCGCGCCACATCGCCAGCACCTTCTCCGTATCGCCGATGATCACCGGCACAACCGCCGAATCATGCTCCCCGACGCGGTATCCCATTTGGCTCAAGTGGGTCCGCATGTAGCGGGCATTCTGCATCAACCGGTCAACTCGCTCGGGTTCCTTTTCGAGGACATCCAGGGCGGCAAGCGCAGACGCGACGGACGCGGGCGTTGGACTGGCGCTGAAGATGAGCGCTGCGGCATGATGCTTCAGAAAATTGATCACCGAACGGTCGCCGACCACGAATCCACCGAGTGATGCAAACGTCTTGCTGAACGTTCCCATCGTCAAGTCCGTTTCCTTGACGAGATTGAAATGGCTCGCCGTCCCTCGGCCGCCGACCCCGATCACGCCGACCGCGTGCGCATCGTCGACCATAATGCGTGCATTGTACGCACGGGCGATCTTCACCATATCTGGAAGGTTCACGATCTCTCCGGATGTACTGAAGACGCCGTCCGTCACGATCAACTTCGGAGCATCCTTCGGCAATCCGGAAATCATCTGTTCCAGATGCTTCATGTCGTTGTGCTTGTACCGAACAATCGACTGACTGCCGTCTCCCGTGTACGAGGCCATACCCGCCGCCACGAGATTGCCCGTGACGATCGAAGCATGGTTGTCCTTGTCCGAGAGAACATACTCCCCCTTCTGGACAAGCACCGGCACGACGCCCTGTGCGGTCTGGAAGCCCGTGCTGAAGAGCAGGCAATCTTCCTTCCCCATGAACTTTGCAAGCCGCTCTTCCATTTCGACGTGCAGATCAAGCGTGCCCGTGAGATAGCGGGAACCGGAACACCCCGTCCCATACTTCTTCACGGCATTGATGGCGGCTTCTTTCACCTTCGGATGAGCCGTAAGCCCAAGGTAATTGTTGGACCCGGCCATGATGACCTTTCGTCCTTCGATCTGAACGACCGGACCTTCGCTCTCTTCGATCGCATGGAAGTACGGGTAGAGGTTGAGGGCTTTGATCTCATCTGCTTTGGTAAAGCTGGCGCATTTCTCGAAAAGGTCCAACGATTCGCTCCGGGGAAAATGGAATGGAAGTAGTTCAAACTTTTCAATATACTTGAATATCGTTCGAAAGTCAACGAAACCCGCAGGAGGTACTATTTCGTCCGTCTTTGTAACCGGTGGTACTGGCTTCGTAGGAAGCCACACCGTTGAGCATCTTCTCGCCCGAGGCCATTCTGTCCGCTGTCTTGTCCGCCCAGGCCGTACGTCTCTAGGGTGGCTTGAAGGCCTTCCCGTGGAAATCGTGCATTCGGACTTGACCTCCCCTGCCGCACTCAAAGAGGCACTCATAGATATCGAGCTTGTCGTACACGTTGCCGGCATCACCAAGGCACGCACGCAGGCCGAGTACTACTCCGGGAATGTCGAAACCACGCGCGCATTGCTCAGCGCGGCCGCCAGTCGTCCGACGATCAGGCGTTTTCTTCACATGAGCAGTCTGACCGTCGTGGGTCCAAGTGCTGACGGGCGTCTACTCGACGAAACGTCCGACTGTCGTCCAATCACGGCCTACGGACGCTCAAAGCTTGAAGCGGAGCGGCTCGTCCGTGACACACCCCTTCCGTTCCCCGTGACAATCCTCCGTCCGCCGGCGGTGTACGGCCCTCGCGACACCGATATCCTCGAACTGTTTCGATGGGTCAACTATGGATTTCGACCGTTGCTCGGAGGGCACGCGAAGAACGTCAGCTTGATCTACGGTCCGGAATTGGCACGCGCCATCGGCGACACACTTGAGAGTTCTGTTGCTGAAGGGAAGACATACCATGTCGCGGACGACGCACCCTATCAATTCGACGAGTTGCTCCAGCAGGTCGCCAGGATTGAAGGGAAGCGTACCGTTCCGCTTCTCCTCCCCCGGTCCGTGGTGTACGCAATCGCAGGCATATCGCAAGGGATTGCCACCCTCTTCCACGCACCCGCGATACTGAATGTCGAAAAGGCACGTGACCTTCTTCAGGCCCATTGGGTGTGCGATGCCAGCAAGATCAAGCGTGAGATCGGATTCAGTCCGGAGATCAAGGTTCCGACAGGACTTCAGTTGACGTGGGACTGGTATCGCAAGCAGCGTTGGTTGTAGCGAAAGAAAAAGCCCGCCGGCGAGCTGCCAGACGGGCTTCCAGGGGATTCCGATCCAGCTGCACGCTCACATGAACATGCTCACCACCCAGTAACATCCTGCCGCCACTGCCGCGGACATCGGTATCGTGAGAATCCAAGCGCTGATGATTCGTCCGGCGACTCCCCAACGAACAGCAGACATTCGGCGCGTTGCGCCAACCCCCATGATGGCCCCAGCGATCGTGTGCGTGGTGCTGACAGGTATTCCGAATAACGCGGTCCCCAAGAGAACGAATGCTCCCCCGGTCTCTGCACAAAATCCACCAATCGGTTTCAGGTGGGTCAGCTTCACACCCATCGTGCGAATGACCTTCCATCCACCCAAGAGCGTCCCGAGACCGATTGCCGTGTGTGCCACGAGGATGACCCACATGGGGACGTAGAATCCCTGCGATCGATCATATAGCCACTCCGGGAGTTCCACGTTTGACGAAAAGAGGAGCACGGCGATGATTCCCATCGTTTTCTGCGCATCGTTGGTCCCATGCCCCAGGCTGTAGGCAGCGGATGACAACAACTGTCCGAATCGAAAAGCGCGATCCACCTTCCTCACCGGCGAGTTCCTGAAGAACCACGTCACGACGACCATGAGTAAGAACGCCATTACCATTCCGACGAGCGGCGAAAGGAAGATGAACAGCACAACGCGTTCAATTCCCACCCACATGAGATGATCGGTGCCCGCCTTGATGATCGCAGCACCCGCCAATCCGCCAATGAGACTATGAGAAACGCTGATCGGCAGACCCAGTTGGGTGCAGACGTGGGTCCAGATGATCGCGCCGATCAGCGCTGAAAAAATAAGTTCCTGCGAAATGATGGCCGGATCGACGATCCCCTTTCCAATCGTCTGTGCCACGGCAACACCAAATCCGAACGCAGCGACGAAGTTGAAGAATGCAGCCCAGATCACCGCAAGCCGCGGACTGAGGACGCGGGTCGAAACCACCGTTGCGATGGAATTTGCGGCATCGTTCATTCCATTGAGAAAGTCGAACGCCAACGCAATGAGGATAATGATCGCGATCAGAAGCATGGGAATCCTCGTCGGTCAGGCGTTCTTGATCAAAATGCCTTCCAACACATTCGCGGCATCCTCGCACATATCGGTCGCCGTTTCCAAACCCACGAAAATCTCCTTCATTTTGATCACGGCAATGGGATCCTTTTCCTTCTCGAACAGCTCCGCCACTGCCGATTCGAATATCGCGTCGGCTTCGTTCTCATACTCATTGACCTTGCGCAGGACGACCTGCATCGCCTCATAATCGGTCAGATCTCGCAACAATGCGACGCCGGCGTGCAGCTGCTCGATCGACGACGAGATCACGTCGATCAGTTCGACCATCCGAGGCGGACACCGCTTCAGTTTGTACAGCGAGAATCGCCCTGCCGCTCCGTTCAAATGATCCAACACATCGTCGAGCGCCGATGCGAGTTCGTGGATATCCTCTCGATCGAGCGGCGTAACGAACTTTGCATTCAGTTCTGAGAAGAGCCGGTGCGTGATCGAATCGCCCTCGTGCTCAAGGTCCTTGACCAGCCTGACGATCTCGTCGCGCTGCTTGACGGTCGTGCACACGGCCAGTTTCTTCATCACGTGGCCCGCCTTCACAAGGTTCGATGTAGACTCTTCAAGCATGGCATACATGGTATCATCTTTGGGGAGCAGTTTCTTGATCCATCGATCGAGTATCATAGGAATTCCCGAAGTGTGGAGGTGAGCGGGAGTAAGTGGTTCAGCGGTGACGTAACCGGCTCCGGAATGCGCGGTGCTCGAGCCAGATCTCAGCCGGCATCCGTTCGCCGAATGGTTGAAAGAATTGTTCCATGCCATCGGCAGCCCGCTGCCATCCATCGCGATCAACGTAGAATAACTGTTCGATGGCGTGTGGCAGGAGCGTGAGGCCTGAGACGTCGAGGTCGCCGCGTCCTGGCATGAATCCCAGCGGCGTTTCCTCAGCACCGCCTGCGCCCCGCAGGCGTGAGAGGATCCATTTGAATACGCGGATATTTTCCCCGTAACCGGGCCAAAGAAACTTACCGGAATTATCCTTCAAAAACCAATTGACCCGGAAGATCCTAGGCGGATTCTTCATCCGCTTTCCCATGTCCAACCAGTGCCGAAAATAGTCCCCCATGTTGTATCCGCAGAAGGGGAGCATCGCCATGGGATCTCGCCGCACCACGCCCACCGCGCCTGTCGCCGCAGCCGTGGTCTCCGATCCCAGCCCCGCGCCGACGAAGACCCCGTGTTGCCAGTCAAACGCCTCGTACACGAGCGGGATGAGCGATGACCGTCGACTGCCAAAGACGATCGCCGAGATCGGAACA
>Ga0105103_10001778_pt1 | contig 11528 bp, 12 predicted proteins | sample PPLLaktember2015_2_FD_79107 | JGI IMG/M metagenome (GOLD analysis project Ga0105103, IMG submission 79107) | Freshwater sediment microbial communities from Prairie Pothole Lake near Jamestown, North Dakota, USA - PPLs Lake P7 Core (6) Depth... | ecosystem: Environmental > Aquatic > Freshwater >...
CTGGCGCTCCTGTTTTAAGTCTTCCATATCCATGATTTTTTCCTCCTTTTGCCACACCCGGTGGCTGAACCTGACTCTTTCTGGCAGCATAATAAGAATTTGCAAACCTGAATTGCCGAACAGAGGATGATAGCAGGTCTGCCATGCAAATACCCTGTCAGGCGGTGAAGTCTCAGGGTACGGCAGGATACCGGCCCGGCTCCCCGCAGGAGCATTCCCTGTCGTGCACCCATCGTACTCCGGGAAAATGATTATCAGGCTGCCCAGCGAAGGAACCGTGGTGGACGGTTTATGCTGATTGGCGTCATGTCAGATACCCATGATAATATCCTGCAGGCAGAGCAGGCGGTATCCCTGTTCAACAACGAGGGCGTGGAGCAGGTTCTCCACGCGGGGGACTACATTGCCCCGTTCATGATTGATACGCTCAGTGAACTTGAGGCACCGCTCACCGGGGTATTCGGGAACAATGACGGGGACCGGGTCCTGCTGGAGAAGAAAGCGGCCGCGTTCCCCCTCCTGAAGATCGGGGGGGTGTTTGCCCGGGTGGATGCGGGGGACATGAAGATCGCCCTCCTGCACGGCCATGACCAGCAGCTGCTGCAGATGCTCATGGGTCTTGAGTCCCTTGACCTGCTGGTATACGGGCACACCCACCGCCCGGATATCCGGCGGAACGGCCCGCTCCTGATCGTGAATCCCGGCGAAGTGTACGGGCACCTGACCGGCAGGAGTACCGTTGCGCTGGTCGATACGGAAAAGAGGGCTGCCACGATCGTGGAGATATAAATCGTTGCACCGCGGACAGGGTGGTCCTACAAAACGGTGCTGGTGAAAAGAAAAGTGGTTCAGACCTCGCCAACATACATGGCGGTTGCGGTATCAAAGCATTTCATGGCCTCGGGGATCTTTCCGAGCTTTACCAGGGTTTCTCCCTTGTTGAATATTACATCGGCATCTTCCGGGACGATCTCCAGGGCACTGTCGTAGGCTGCAACCGCCTTCTCATACTTCCCCTGATTGTCGAACCTGTTCCCCTGCTCTACAAACTCCTGTTCCTGTTTCAAGTCTTCCATATTCATGGTGGTTTCCTCCTTTTTGCCACTCCCTGTGGCTGAACCTGATTCTTTCTGGCGGCATAATAAGAATTTGCAAACCTGAATTGCCGAACAGAGTCGTGTAGCAGGTCTGCCGTGCAAATACTCTGTCAGGCGGTGCGGCCATAACGAACCGCTAACGGGCATCATTCCACCGGGAAAAGTCCGCTCATCAGCAGGGCACCTCAGTTCACCGGTCCCGTATAAGATTGAATACGCTTTTCTGACCATTCGTCCATCATGATAATGGGTATCATCAGGAGAGCAGATAATGCTGAAGACCGGTTATTTTGCAAAGAGTACAAAGGAACCCGGCGCAGTCTCGATAGCCCGCTTCCCGCCGAAATGGTATACCGGAGCCCGCTACCTCCCGCTCGCACCCACAGCGGACATGCTCAAAATAATGGACTGGGACGAATACCGGCTCCGGTACCATGATGAGATCCTGTCCGTGCTCGACCCGGATGAGGTACTGCGGGACCTGAACGTGGAAAACGCAGACTACGACATCCTCCTGCTCTGCTTCGAGAAAGAGCGGGCGCACTGCCACCGGGGACTGGTGGCGGTGTGGTTCCAGGAAACCAGGGGGATTTGGGTCCCCGAGTTGGGAAACGAATCGGTAACACTGCTGCCGGTCTAATGAGTGCAGGATCAGTACCTGCACACCGGGAATACCCTGACCGGAATGCTACCCGGGTGAACGCGAATCAAACCGATTTTTCCCATCCCTGGCCCATATCAACGAGAGGCCGGACTTCCGTTACCTCAAAGGTGACCATGGCATGGATCATCTTCTTTGCCACGTCCGCCCCGATAACCTTTCCAATCTCGGTACGGTAGCCGTCCAGCCCGGGGCCACTGGTTGCCGCTGCTTTCATCCTGAGGTATACCCGGACCCCCTTCCATTCAGGAAGCGATTTTCCCGGTTCCATGATCAGAAAGACCGCATGGGGATTTTCCTGGAGATTTGCAAGGGAGCGGCCCTTCCCGAGACCCATAACCACGGTCTTTTCATCGGTCATCCGCGGCGAACCGAACACGGCTGAATCGACCTTCCCGTCTCTGGACGAGGTGCTCAGCGTTCCGAGCCTCGGCGATTTGTTGAAGTAGTCCATCAGTTTTGCTGGCATGAGATAAGAGCTCCTTACAGGATTTGCATTATCGCTCCTGCTTTATAAAAGTACTCCCCTGTAGAAAACATTCAGATCCTCTGACGCTCTTGGGGGTATGCAGGCAGGCATGCCCCCGCCGCTGTGGCATCCCAATAATGGGATATTGACGTATTACCTGTACGAGAAATCACACAATTTCCAGTAAATCTGAATCGTTGTATCACAATGCGCCCCGTCCCCCGACGGGTACTGGTGGTGCAAGAGGGGGGCTTCATAAAAAAAAAAGGTTTTCCTATGAAAATCGCAATAACTAATGTGATTTGAGGATTATTCACACTCTCAATTATTTGCGATGAACGCCGCCGTCCCGAAGGGACGCTCCCGCGGCGGGTCATATCCTGGAGCATTTTTAAAAAACACGGAACTGCCCCACCTTGCCGTACCGAGGCCCCAGAGGCGGGGAGCCCTCATAACTGCGATTTTCATGGTTCCGGTGTGAACTCACCAAGTTCATGCCCGTTTCACCAGAGCAAAAAATACCATACCGGATTGGTAGCACAGGGACCATGTTTACCGGGGCCGCGAATCGCTGTCTGACATTGTCTCGCCCGTCACCGTTCCGATACAGAGGGGAGAGCCTGAGATAAGTGCTTCGGTATCCGGTATCGTGGAATGCCCGAGCCCGGGTTGGATGCCACAAGGCACCTGACCTTCTGACAGACGGACAACCGGCACCTGAAGACCGGGAAGTAACCGTTCAGCAGCCGGACCCACGACCGGGCTTTACTGCCTTCCCCGCCTCGATCCTCCCCGCCATCTCAAATGACCCCTCCGCCTCCTTATCCCGGCCGAGACGCTTCAGGGCATTCCCGCGGGCCTTCCATGCTGCAGCATCGCCGCCACTCGCCGCAATCGCCCGTTCAAACGAAGATACCGCTTCCTCATCCCGGCCGAGCGCCCCGAGCGCCACGCCGCGGTTGTACCATGCATCCGCATACTCCGGCCTGAGTCCTGTCGCAATCCCGCAGGAGTCGATCGCCTCATCATACCGTTCCAGACAACTCAGGGCAGACCCGTGATTGCACCAGGCCTCGGCGTATTCCGGCCGGTACGACACGGCTGCGAAGTACGAGTCGACCGCTTCTTCCTGACGATCGAGAGCCATCAGCGAATTCCCGCGGTTGTTATGCGCCTCGGCATAGTCCGGGCGGAGGGCGAGAACCTTGTCATACGATTCCAGGGCGTCGGCATGCCGGCCGAGGGCTGCGAGGGTATTTGCCCGGTTGAACCACGCACCGGGCAGGAAGGGGCTGAGGGCGATCACCTGGTCGTATGAGCCAAGGGCATCCTCATACCGGACGAGAGCCATGAGCACGGTTCCCCGCATGTTCCACGCTTCAGCGTTGTCCGGGCCAAGCGCAACCGCCCGTTCGCAGGAGTCGAGGGCTTCAGGAAGCCGGCCCTGGTTCATGAGCGCCCACCCGCGGGTATGCCATGCTTCTGCATAGTCCGGGCAAAGGCTGATCGCCCGGTCGAGGGATTTGAGTGCTTCGGCATTGCAGCCGAGGTGCCCGAGCACCCACCCGCGGTTGCTCCATGCCCTGAAGTACCCCGGGTCCATGGCAACGGCGGTATCGCAGGCCTCAAGGGCTGTATCAAAATGCCCCAGGTTCGCAAGCACCGTACCACGGCCGTTCCATGCCCGGGCGGAGTCCGGATCAAGGGAGATTGCCCGGTCAAACAGTTCAAGTGCCTCTGGATACTGCCCCTGCCGGAAGCGGTTGACGGCCTCGGTAACATAATACTCCGCCCCTTCTTCCATGTATTACCCCTTCACAATAGAGTATATCACGCGTGCGGTCCCTGCCGGCATAAAAAACAGTTCCCGCTCCTTCCTGCGGGGAACCGGGACCGGTTCAGACCGGCCCTGCCGTTTCCGGTAGTTTACGGTGGATGCGTTTCACCACTTACATCAGGCTGCTTTGGAAGCATCTCAACGCTTCCATACTTCCCGAGTCCCCATGGACGGGATGTAATAGGTGATCTCGCTTGCCGTAAAGACCAGGATCACGAAGTCGGGATTGTCGACCGATTTGAAGTACCGGACGAACATCGGGTTCCAGTACTTCTTCTTGGTCGCGATATCGGGATGGATCTTCCCGTGCGCCTGGATCTCCACGTACGGGTCGGTAAACTCTTTTCCTGACCACACCGCAATGGCTACATCCGGGTTCTTCTCAAGCTGCGCTACCTTGCGGGAGCTCTTCATCGTCCCCCCGACAAGCGTCATGTCGGGAAAGCCTTTGAGGAGCATAAACCGCACCGCAGGCATGTTCCCGTCCAGTGTGGCGACCGCAGCCGTGTGGGGACCGCCGATGACATCCAGGATCTTCTCCTTCAGTTCCATAATGCAGAATCAGCCGCTCTGTATTGATAAACGTTCTCATGACCGCCACCAGTGCAACGGTATGGACGGCCTGCCGGACAAGAACCAGGTGTATGATTCGGTCATGTGCAACACCCGTGCTCTGCAGATCCCTGCGCAGGCCCCGTCCGCAACCATGCAGAAGAAAAGGAAAATCCGAAATAACGCCCGGAATATTTCAAACCCGAAACGGGACCGGATCGGAAAATAAAACCATCCGGAACTATTCCGGTATAAACCAGCCAGGTACGGACAATTGGCAGACTCTCGGATTTTCACGGCCCTTATGACACTCTGGATGCTACATGAGATCAAACGGCAGGAGCCGGTTTTGGAGAAAGAGCATGAGAAAATTCATATCTGGCACGGTCGTTGCCCTCGCCATCGCGGTGATCTGCCTGGCTGGCATTGCAGCGGCACAGGACGACACCTCAGGAACAGTACTGACGGATGATATCCAGCCATACGATGGCCCCATCGGCGCGGACAGCCCCCTGTACGGGCTGAAGCTTGCACTGGAAGACATGGACGAGACCTTCACAGCCAACGAGACCGAGCAGGTGGACAAGCAGATGAACCACGCACGGCTCCGGCTGTCGGAAGTGCGCCGCTCGCTCGAGCTGAACCAGAGCGACTCTGCAGAGCAGGCACTCAACAACTACTGGCTGAAGATGAACCTGACCAACACCACCATCTCCCGGTGGGAGTCCAATGCCACCGGGCTCCTCCATGCACAGGAAATGATCGTCAGGCACCAGTTCGTTCTGGAAAACCTGATGGAGACCCACCCCAACAACACCGGCCTCCGGCGGGCGTACAACAACAGCCTCCGGCTGGAAGAAAAGTTCGGGGAAAAGACCATGATCCGGTTCAACCGGACAGTCGAAAAGAACAACCAGACCATCATGAAGGCCATCCGGCTCGAGCAGAAAGAGTATAACCGTAAAGGCTGGCCGGAGACGACCACTCCTGTGACTGCCGCACAGACCGACGACAGGCAGAAAGGATGGGAGAAGGACAAGGGCAAAAATGCAGGGACACAGAACCCGCTCACCACCAGCCCCACGCAAGCACCCGCCACAGACCAGCAGCAGGGCCAGGGTCAGGAGCAGCAGGATAACCAGCAGGACGATAACGGGAAGGGAAAATCCGGCGACAGGGGAAACGGCAATTCCAGGAATAAATAATCGGGTCCCGGGACCCCTTTTCCAGTATACCTTTTTTCATGGTGTCTGATGAGTGTGTTCATTCTTTCACGGCACCGCTCTCATATTGAAAATACAGAGCGGGGGCAGGTATGAACCGAAGGTATACACGATTTTTTAACAAAAAGACGTTATAGTATTCATAAGGAACCCGCATGAGGCCGGCAACCAGGTACCCGATTCTTGCACTCATCGTGCTGCTGCTCTGTTCAGCATCAGCCGGCGCAGAACCGGCCTCTGCCACGACCTATACGATCACGGTACTGGAAGACAGCTCCGCCCTCTGGCAGATCGAGTACCGCACCCTCCTTGTAACAGAGAGCGACCTTGCGGCATTCAACAACTACACCCGCGACCTTCCCTCCATCTACCTCCCGCAGGTGCAGGATCTCATGCAGCGCTCCGCTGCCGGGGCATCGGTGGCCACGAGCCGTCCTATGGCCGTCAGCGACGTGGCTGGTACTGCTGCTGTCCAGACCTCCCCTACGGGGAGGTATGGGGTGGTCGTGTACTCCTTTGGCTGGTCGGGATTTGCGGAGCCGGACGGCACCCTGGCGGTGGGCGACGCGTTTGCCGGGGGGCTCTACCTTGCCCGGGACAATACCCTCATCCTCCGGTACCCTGCCGGCTGGACCGTAACCCGGGCGGAACCGGCACCCGATGACCGGCGGGACGGCCTTGCCTGGTACGGCCTGAGGGCGTTCAGCCCCGGGGAACCACGGGTCACGATCGAAAAACCCGGCTTCCCGCTCGTGCCGGTGATCATCCTTCTCTTCCTCGTCTCCCTCATACTCGCGGGCTACAGGGTATACCGGAAAAAGAAGGACCGGGAAATAACGGAAGTGCACCGGGATGGGCCGGACAACCATGATGAGCCGGAGGAACCAGCTGCCCCCCTCTCCGCGGTGGAATCGGCAGGACTCGAAGAGCGGATCACCTCCCTGCTTTCAGGTGCCGGCGGCGAGCAGTACCAGTCCGGGATCGTAAAGGCCCTCGGCTTACCCAAATCAACCGTGAGCTCCGCGCTCAACAACCTTCATGCAAAGGGCGTGATTGTCAAGGTAAAAAAGGGGCGGGAGAATCTCATCCGGCTTGTCAGAAGGCGGACGTAATACTCATCGCATTACAGGGAAACCGTGCTTTAGCAAAGAATCCAGCGGATTTCTCGCACTCCCAACTATCGCATTTTTAAAAAGCCCAAAGGCGTTTCTGCATATCACACCAATCCTTCGGCCAGGTGAACTGCTTCGCAGACCGCACCTGCACCATCTGATAGCTCAGTATTACGTTCCCAGCAATATCGCATTATATAAAAAAAAAGATCGTTATGAGATATCATTCGGGGTAATCGACGAGAGAATTCTCTCCCCCAGGTTGCGGTATTTCTGGATATTCTCATTATCTGAAACAAACGCGAATTCATAATTGTGGTGAACGGTGAAGAAATTTCTTATTGTATAGGACAGGGGATATGATTTAGTACCGACCGGCATCGTGACGCTGTAACGTATGGTCATGCTGTTGCCGCTCCGGTCATACCGGTAATCTCCCACGGCAGTCCCGGCAACATCCGGGTAATTTTCTGTCACTTTGTTCTTTACCCACTGGATATTGGGATCGATGCCGAAGTTCTGGTTCGCATTATCATGGAAATCGGAGATAAAAGCAACGACTTTCTGCCGGCCATCTGCACTGGTGAAGGTTACAATGCGGGCTGGTTTTTTTAAGCCATCCACCTCCCCGAAGTAAAAAGGACCGATGGTTCTCAGCTCGTTCTGGTAACACCAGGTCGTATCAGTCCGCCTGCAGATATAGGAAGTATAGGTTGATTTTGATACACTCCACGCTGAGGGATAATCCATACTGAAATCACTGTCTGTATATCGTCTGAACTGGATTTGGGATACATCAGCAGGATCTGCCATTGTCGCAGGTGTTATGTTAATGATGCCGGTTATTGTTGCAGGGCTTGTTGAGGGGATTATCGGTGTTCCAGGGACAGATGCCGGAACCGTTGTTATATCAGACGTGGGGATTATTGGAGGAGTCGTGGTGATTCCCGGCCCGGATGGCTTTGAAGGTGTCTGGGTACAACCGCATAGAAAAATCAGACATGTTATCAGGCATACGAACAACACCATTTTTCGAACCATGGTACGCTTCAATTATCCTTCTTTCTCGTTAACCTTGTGATTCATTTTTTTGCTCTGAAGAAACGGACATGAACCCTTCCGGTTCACTCCGGAACCATGAAAATCGGTGAAATACTGAGAATTGATATGAGGGCTCCCCGCCTCATGGCCCCTCGCGGGGCACGGCGGGGCGAGTATGGTTTCCAGGAAGTCCGGTAATTGAGGCTGCCGCGGGGCGCCCTTCGGGGCGGAGGCATCCATCTTAAAAGGGGGTAGGGGGGGGTTTACCCTATCAGATCCGGAAGCGATTGATTTTCACAAAAAAAACATTCAGAAACTCCGACGCTCTTTTTGGTCATGCAGGCATGCCCCGCCGCTGTGGCATCCCATTATGGGATAGAGACGCATTACCTGAACGAGAAATCACACAAATTCTAGGAAATCTGAATCGTTGTATCCCAATGCGCCCCGTCCCCCAACGGGGGACTGGTGGCGCATGAGGGGGGCCGCATCAAATACGTGTCGGATTTTCTCCGGAGCTAAAAAATTTACCTGATTCACCGTTACCTCAGGCTTCCCGCAGGTCAAAAAAAATTCGCCAATAGTCTGTTCCGGAGGGATTATTTCCCACCCTGTCCCAGTTTATCCTATGAAAGAGGAAACAAGGTGGAAACTTACCCTGGGGGCCGGGCTTGTCGTGCTCTCCCTTGCCCTGTACGCCACCCACTACCTGCTCTTCCACGACCTCCACCACATCATGGTCTTCGGCCTCCACGAACTGGCATTTATCCCCATCGAAGTGCTCGTGGTCACCCTCATCATCGACGAGTTGCTGGCAACGCGGGAGAAGAACCAGCGGATGGAGAAACTGAACATGGTCATCGGCACGTTCTTCTCAAGCACCGGGACCCCCCTGCTCGCTCTGCTGGTCCGGGCAGATCCCTGCCTCGATACCCTGCGCCAGCGCCTCGTTGTCCAGACCAGCTGGAAGAAGGACGACTTTTTGGAGATGAAGAAGGTCATGCAGGAGTATTCCTGCAGTGTTGATATCGATAAAATTGATCTCGTGGCTGCACGGGAATTCTGCCTGAAAAACGAGGAGTTCTTATTACGGCTGGTCGAGAACCCGATGGTCTTCGAGCACGAGTCGTTCACCGATCTCATCCTCGCGTTCAGCCACCTGACCGAGGAGTTAAAAGCCCGCCAAAATCTGTCTGCGCTCCCGAAGGATGACCGGGGCCATCTTGCCAAAGATTTCCGGCGGGTCTATTCCCTGCTCATTCCCGAGTGGCTGCGGTACATGGAGTACCTCCAGGCGCATTACCCATTCCTGTTCCACCTTGCCATGCGGAAGAACCCGTTCGACGCATCCGCATCGGTGGTCATCGGTAAGACGGAATAATCCCCCCTCCCTGTTTACGGCACTCCTGCCTGCTGACAACAAAAGCCCGGGGGTCTTCTGCCATCAACGCCCCTCACCAACAGGATGTTCCCTTCATTTCATTTTTTATAAACACACAAAAATTTTATTAAGATGTAAGATGTGTAAATTATCTGACGAAGAGCCGGTCAGGCGTGACGATCGGGTCTCACCCCCGTCAGGAAGAGTACAACTATGCTCATATGCCCAACATGCCACAGAGAAAGTGTTGTCCTCACTATTCGTTGCTGGAATTGCGGTCATGAATTTTCCTGGGAAGAGCTTTTTTCAAAACAGGCTCCTGAGGTATCGGCCAGTACAGGAGGTCTGCACCATTCCGGCAGGGGCGTCCATACCTGCTGATTTCTATCCAGCGGGTTCATCCATAAAAAAGCATCCGGATAAACCACAGGGCCGGTCACCTTATTTTCCCCCGCATCTACAGTACTGGATATGAAACCCGCCAGACCCGGCGCCCGCATACCTGCCCGGAAGGCAGCCGGAAAAGCATACTTCCCCGCCCGTCCTTCCCGTGCAGATACCTTTACCGAATCGGTCATCAGGGAGATGACCCGGCTCTCCCTGCAGCACAACGCGATCAACCTTGCGCAGGGATTCCCGGACTTTCCCTGCCCTGCCGAACTGAAGGCTGCGGCCTGCGAAGCGGTCAGCGAAGACTTCAACCAGTACGCCATCACGTGGGGGGCAAAAGACCTGCGCGAGGCGCTCGCAAGGCGGGTGAAGGAGTACAACGGCATGACTTTTGATTCGGAGACGGAGATCACGGTCACCTGCGGTTCTACCGAAGCCATGATGGCCTCGATGCTCGCTGTCACCCGGCCGGGCGATGAGGTTATCGTGCCGGAGCCGTTCTACGAGAACTATGGCCCCGACGCACAGATTTCGGGTGCCGTACCCCTGTACATCCGTATCGAAGACGACTTCTCCATCAACGAGGAAGCATGGGAGGCTGCGATCACGAAGAAGAGCCGGGCAATCATCATCAACACCCCCAACAACCCGACCGGCAAGGTCTTTTCAAAACAGGAACTCAGGTTCATCGCCGACCTCTGCATCGATCACAACATGGTTGCAATCACGGACGAGATCTACGAGCATATCCTGTATGACGGGAAGAAGCATGTCTCGATCGGGTCGCTTTCCGGCATGCGGGACCGGACCATCACCATCGGGAGTTTCTCCAAGACCTACAGCGTGACCGGGTGGCGGGTCGGGTACGCACTGGCAGGGAGGGCAATCACCGCACGCCTCCGGAAGATCCACGACTTCCTGACCGTCGGGGCACCTGCTCCCCTCCAGCATGCCTGCGTAGCAGCGCTCAGCCTCCCGGAGTCCTACTACCGCGGACTTGCAGAAGATTATGACCGGAAGCGGAAGATCCTGTACAACGGTCTTTTGAACGCCGGGTTCTCCTGCCGGCTCCCGGAAGGGGCGTACTATATCTTTACGGATATTGCGGAGTCCGGTATGACCGACGTTGCATTTGCACAAAGACTCGTGGAAACGGCCGGTGTCGCGGCGGTACCGGGGTCGTCGTTCTGCCACGAAGGGGGAGAGACGAAACTCCGGTTCACCTTCTCCAAGAAGGACGAGACGCTTGAGGAAGCGTGCAGGAGGCTTGAGAAGGCTGACCTCTGGTCAGGGAACGGGAACCAGTTCACTTCTCAAACTGCTTCACGGCATCCGGCAGGCAGGCTACAACCCCGCGGATACCGGAAACCGTCAGCGTCATGAGGATCGCGTCCACAACCTCCTCTTTTGTCGCCCCGGCGGCCTTAGCCATCGGAACGTGAGCATGCACGGCCATCACATCGCCCATGGAGGCTTTCATGGCAATGTAGATCAGCTGCTTCGTCTTCTGGTCAATACCCTTCGATGCCACAAGCGACTGGATCAGGCCGTTGAAGGCTGCAGCCACTTCCGGCGCTTCTTTTAAGAAGACTTCCATCGGGTTTGCGTTCATGGTTCACCAGATCAATGGTTATCATGACCAATGATGAATGCAGGTGTCTGCTGGGTGAAACTGGCACCGGGTGAGGTAGAATTTCTTCAAAAAGAACGGTACCCTCTGTTCAGGATGCCTGAAAAACCCAAAAAGTAAGTGCCCCGAGAGGTC
>Ga0105103_10001782_pt1 | contig 11503 bp, 10 predicted proteins | sample PPLLaktember2015_2_FD_79107 | JGI IMG/M metagenome (GOLD analysis project Ga0105103, IMG submission 79107) | Freshwater sediment microbial communities from Prairie Pothole Lake near Jamestown, North Dakota, USA - PPLs Lake P7 Core (6) Depth... | ecosystem: Environmental > Aquatic > Freshwater >...
CCTGCACGCTGTTCGGCTGGTGGGGGTTGAACCTCTGGGTGCCGGCCTATCTGAATCTTCCGGTGGAGCGCGGCGGCATCGGCCTGTCGTCCTCAGCGATGTCGTGGTTCGTGATCGCGATGCAGGTGGGGATGTGGTTCGGCTACATCAGCTTCGGGTACATCGCGGACGCGATCGGCCGCAAGCGTGCTTACGTGATCTTCGTCCTGATGGCCAGCCTGCTGCTGCCGCTGTACGGCGTGATCCGCGAGCCGGCGCTGCTGCTGGTGCTGGGGCCATTCGTCGCGTTCTTCGGCACGGGGTACTACAGCGGCTTCGGCGCGGTGATCGCCGAGCTGTATCCGACCTCCGTTCGCGCCACGGCGGCCGGCGTCTGCTACAACGTCGGGCGCATCGCCAGTGCCGCGGCGCCGTTCGTGGTCGGTTCGTTGGCCGGCACACGGGGCTTTGGCGTGGCGTTCGCGATCACCGGCGCGGCGTTCCTGCTGGCGGCGCTGATGTGGATCGGTATCCCGGCGACGCAGAACCGCGAGCTGCAGGCGAACTAGCTTCGGAAACCAGGTGCTGCCGAGGGAGCTCGTCGATGTTTGAGTTGGTCCTGGTCACGATACTGGCCGGCTTCGAGCAGTCGCCGGCGCTCGCGGTGCCGGGCCTGTCTGCGCCGACGAAAGCAGCCGCGGCGCCGACCGACGTCGAGATGGCGCGGCTCCGCGCGGGGTACGCGCTCTTCGCCGAGAAGAAGTACGACGAGGCCATCGCCGTCTTCAAGGAGATGCTGGACGCGAATCCCCATAGCGTGGGTGCGATGTACGAGACCGCCCTGGCCCACCAGGCCAGGGGCGAGTACGCCCGCGCCCTCGAGATGGCCGCGCGTTGCGCGGAGTATCGATTTCCGGAGCTCGACAAGTGCCTCGCGCTCACCGGCACCGTCCTCGACCAGGCGGGACAGCCGGAAAAGGCGGTAGAAGCCTACGACCGCGGGATCGCGATCCTCCCGAGGGCGGCCACGTTGCACTACAACAAGGCCGTGACCCAGTTCGCGAGCCTGCACGATCGCGCCGGGGCGGTCGCGAGCCTGAAGCGGGCAGCCGCCGCCGATCCGAATCACGCCGCGACGCAGCAGATGCTCGGCCGCTACTTCTTCGAGGGAGACCTCCGAACGCCGGCCTTCATGGCGCTGTCGCGCTTCTTGATCCTCGAGCCTGCCACGGCTCGCACCCGCGAGAACTTCCGGCTGTGGTACACGGTCTTCAACAGCAACGTTCAGCCGCCCGGGCCGGATGGCCAGTACGAGATCGTCGTCAATCCCGACAAGGGAAAGGACGAGGGCGACCTGTCTCAGCTCGACATGTTCCTGGGCCTGAGCCAGATCGACGCGGTCGTCATCCCGTTCGCCACGCAGCCCGGGCCACGGCTGGTGCGGCAGTTCACCACCTACATGAGCGCGGTCGCGAAGCAGGAGCCGGGCGCCGACGCGTCCACGTTCCTCTGGAGCTATTACATCCCCTACTTCAAGGAGATGCTCGCGAAGAACCACGCCGAGCCATTCATCTATCACGTGACGCAGTCGTGGGGCTTCCCCGGCGTCCGCGAGTGGCTCGGCGCGCACCGGGCGGAGGTCGACGCCTTCCTGGCCTGGGACAAGGCGTATGAGTGGCGCGTAACGCCCTAGGCGGCGTCATTCGGGGATGGGATAGCAGTGATACCGGACCACGGACCCCGTTGAGTGCGAACGACCACACTCTGCGAGGATCGCCGACATGACCTCGGTGGGGACGCCCGCCGCGAGCACGCCTTCATACACGGTCCCATCCTGATACTCGATGTGGACCACGACCGACCACAGCGGCGACGCCCCTTCCGCAGCTCCACTCGTGGCATGGAACCCGATCAGCGCGGTGAGGGCGGCAGCGAACACGCCCGGCAGCATCAGCTTCTTCACGGCCTTCAACGTAGCGAGTCTCGACATCGTCAATCTCCTCTACAGGAGATATCGAGAACGGGCGACGAAAGCCGCCACCCGTCGCGATCTGATTCGCGCTCGACCAGTCGCGCCCGCCGTCGGATCGGCTACTTGATGCCAATCACCATCGAGTCGGGCCCGACCAGGTGCTCAACGCGAACGGCGGAAAATCCGGCCGCCTTCATCCACTCAGCGCAGTCGGCTCCGGTGTAGTCGAAGCCGCCCGGCGTCTCGATCAGCATGTTCAGGCTCATCATCAGACCGAAGGCGTTCGTCCTGCGCTCGTCGTCGATGATCGCCTCGTAGACGATGAGGGCGCCACCCGTGGGGAGGGCCTGGTAGGCCTTCGCAATCAGCATCTGCTTGGTCGGCAGATCCCAGTCGTGCAGGATGTGCCCCATCGTCACGACGTCGGCCTTCGGTAGATCGTGCTCGAAGAAGCTGCCGGGCACGAAACTCACACGGTCCCCCACGCCGACGGCCTGGGCGTACTCCTCGAAGATCGGCGCCACTTCGGGCAGGTCGAAGCCCATGCCCTGCAGGTGCGGGTTCGCCAGGGCAATCTGAACGGCGAGGTCGCCCTGCGCAGTGCCGACGTCCACGAACGTCCGGTGATCCTTCCAGGGGAACTGCCGCGCGATGGTCAGGTTCGCGCCATGGCTGATGCCGGTCATCGCCGCCAGGAACTGCTTCAGGCGGTCGGGATCCGCATAGAGCGTCTCGAACAAGCCGGGGCCGCCGTGTTTGACCTCGTTCTGCGGCTGCCCGGTGCGGAGCCCCTCGGTGAGGTGCCCCCAGAACGGATAGAGCCGGTGGTTCGCCATCTCGAGAATGCCACCCACGTACGACGGCTTCTTGCGATCGAGGAACAGGTCGGTTTCCGGCGTGTTGCGATAGCTGTCGCCGTCGCGCTCCAGGAACCCCAGGGCGACGAGCGTGTCGAGGAAGTCGCGCGCCGACCGCGGGTGCAGGCCGAGGCGGCCGTACAGCGGCTCGAAGGCCTCGGGCCCGCGTGCCAGTTCGGTGAAGACGCCCATCTCGATGGCGCTCAGCAGGGTCTTGGCAGGCCAGAACGCGAGTCCAGTCTGCAGGATCTTCTCGGGTGTCAGGGGGGCGCTCATATATCAGTCTCGTCTGCCTTGTGATGTGGGGTGGCGTCTACATCCAGCCCAGTTGCTTCAACGAGATCCCATCGTTCCAGATCTTCGTCATGTGACGAATCCGGTCGCCCTCGAACTTCATGACGTAGACGTAGTCCGCCTCCACCTGCTTTCCCGACGGAGCCACCGGCCCGCCGGGGCCCGAGTGCGTCCCGCGGAAGACGGCGTAGGCGATCACCGTGTTACGGCCTTCATCCACCGCAAATGCGCGCAGCTCGTAGCGGCCGTCGGGAACCGGCGTGAACAGCCCCTTCATCCATTCGGTATAGGCCTCGAGCGTCTCCACCCCGGCCAGCGCGCCGGTCTGTGCAGAGAACGTGGCTCCAGGGTGGCAATACGACTGGCACGCCGCCCAGCCCTTGCCGGTTTCGCACGCGTCGAAGAACCGTTCCGCCGTGTCTTTGATGGTCGCCATGGGGGGCTCCTTGTCGGGGGTGTCTGCGTCGGGTCGCGCTGCACTCTACCGTGAAATGGCGGCAGACGCCTGCAAGGAATTCCGGCGACGCCGTTCAGAGGACATGGGGCCGGTGGCGGCCCCGCTTTTCAAGGAGCGGTTCACATGTCTGCACGCACCTGGATCACCGCGGCGATGCTCGCCGCCGGCACCTTCGTCCTTCGCCCCGCGGCGCCCGCCGTTTCGGCCCTGCCCGCTGAGGTCCAGGATCAGACCACCACGCTGGACGACCAGACCGAGCTGGCGATCACCGTCTACAACTCCGACATCGCGCTGGTGCGCGACGTGCGGCAGATCCAACTGACGCGCGGCACCGCCAGCCTGCGTTTCATGGACATCGCCGCGACGGTGAACCCGGCCACGGTCCACTTCCGGTCGCTCACCGAGCCGGCGCGCGTGAGCGTGCTGGAGCAGAACTACGAGTATGACCTGCTCGAGCCGGACAAGCTGCTGCGGAAGTACGTCGGCCGCGACGTCACGCTGGTGCGGCGCCGGACGGAGGGTGGCACCACGCAGGAGGAGGAAGTGACGGCGCGCCTCCTCAGCTACAACGCCGCCCCGGTGTGGAAGATCGGCGACGAGATCGTCACCGGCATCGGCGCGGACCACATCCGCTTCCCTGAACTGCCGGACAGCCTGTTCTCGCGCCCGACCCTGATCTGGACGGTGGAGAACCAGGGCGCGGCGAAGCACCGCGTGGAAGCGTCGTACCTGGCAGGCAAGCTCGCCTGGAATGCGGACTACGTGCTGACCGTGGGCCGCGACGACAAGGCGGCGGACCTCGACGGCTGGGTGACGCTGTCGAACAGCAGCGGCACGGCGTTCCGCAACGCGAAGCTGCAGCTGGTGGCGGGCGATCTCAACCGCGTGCGCCAGCAGCTGGGCAAGATGGTGATGAGCGAGATGGCGGACTCCGGGCGGCAGGCCGCAGCGCCGATGGCGCAGGAGTCGTTCTCGGACTACCACCTCTACACGCTGGGGCGGAAGACCACCATCAACAACAACCAGACCAAGCAGGTGAGCATGCTCGCCGGCACCGGCGTGCCGGTCCAGAAGCGCTACGTGGTGAACGGACAGTCGTACTACTATCGCAACGCCGGCCAGCCTGGCGCGCCGATCAAGGACCAGGTGCAGGTGTTCTACCAGTTCAAGAACGAGGAGCGCGGCGGCCTCGGCATGCCGATGCCCTCCGGCACCGTGCGCGGGTATCAGGAGGAATCGAAGGGCGCCGTGCAGTTCGTCGGCGAGGACCGCATCAACCACACCCCCAAGGACGAAGTGCTGAACCTGAAAATCGGCAACGCCTTCGACGTGGTGAGCGAGCGCAAGCTGATCGACTTCGAGAAGATCGCCAGCAACGTCTACGAGATGGAATACGAGATCACGCTGCGCAACCACAAGGCCGTGCCGGTCTCGGTGGAAGTCAACGAACCGATCGGCGGCACCTGGCGCATGGTGCGCAACTCGCACGAGTTCACGAAGACGGCGGCATGGGCGGCGCAGTTCAACGTGCCGGTCGCGGTGGACGGCACGGCGGTGCTGAAGTACAGGGTGAGAGTGACGTACTGAGCGCTGGTCAGTTCAACGTTCAAGAGTGCAAGAGTTCAACAGTTCACACCGTCTCGTCGACTCGCTGACCGGTTCTGAAGACGAAACGTGTGGCTCCAATGACGACATCGTCTCCGTCGAGGAGCACTCTCGGCGCGGCCAGTCGCTGGCTGGACACTTCGGTGCCGTTCTTGGAGCCGAGGTCCTCGATCGTCACCTGCGCGCCGGTCACCACCAGGCGCGCATGGTGCCAGGAGGCGTGGCGTGATTCCAGCGGGATGGCCACGGCGGGGTCGCGGCCGATGATCAGCTCGCCATCGGTCAGCGGAAACGTCTGGGTGCCCGCGAGCAGCCACGCCACGACGCCATCGCCGTGAGCCGCGCTCCTGGCCGATGTGACATCGATGGCTTCTGCGGTGAACCCGTAGCCGTGGCCGTGAACGGTTCGAATCGTTCCGGCCGCGGCGCCGTCGCCGATCGCGTCCCGGATCTCGTGGATCGTCCGGGCGAGGCTGGCATCGGTCACGAAGGTGCCCGGCCACACGCGCTCCAGGATCTCGGTCTTGGGAACCGCGCGCGGTCGCTCCTGCAGCAGCAGCCGCAGCACCTCGAACGCCCGAGGCGTGAGGTGCACCGTGAGCCCTCCGCGAGTCAGGATTCGAGCGTCGCTGTCGAACACGCAATCGAGGAATCGAGTCGCCAACTCAAGGGCTCCGCGTTGGTGTCTTGCGGCGGCCAGTATACGCGGCACACGGTGTCACGGCCCACATCGACGCGCGATGACGCGATCGATCTGGGTCGGCGTGGGTGGCCGCTCGCCCAGTCCCAGCGTGTGGAGCAGTTCGTGAATCACGGTCAGTTCGGCATCCGGGCGGTTGAGCCGGCCGAAGCGGCTCCCGCAGATGATCACAACGCGGCTGCCAACACCTGTGAATGCCGCGATTCGTCCCGATTGGCAGGAGAGGCTGTCTCGCCCGTCCCTGAAAATGATCCGCGACAGCGAGCCAGCGGGCGAAAGTGACAGCGCCGACAGCACCTCGTGAAGTGACCGGCCGTGGCTGTCGCTGAAGTCGTGCAGCACCCGTGAGCATTCCTCCAGTTCGAGCCGCCGCCGCGCGCCTCTGACGGCACGCTCGATGGCCGCGCGTAGTTCACCATCCTTCGTGCCCAGAACGTTGGCCGAGAGCCCGGCGTTGCCCCCGGCGTGCTCGGGTTGCGCCGCGGCACTGCGGATCAGTTTGGGGTTCACGGCCGAGCTGAGCGACAACGCGCAGGCCAATCCCGTTGTCGTGACGACACGAGCGAACATGGCGGCTCCTTGTGAGAGCCGCCTGGCCAGGCGGGCGTAGGAACTCGGGAAGCATCATCGGCTTCCCGCGCGCCCAGGTCCTGACGGAGTTCTTCGCTATTTCTGAATTCCGCGGGACGATGCGGTGTGCGGAGCTGAGCCGCCTTGTCCCGCGAGACTGTTACCGGGGCGCCTGCGGCCCCACACCGACGGGTTGGGTCCACGCGACGGCGCCATTCGACTCGAGCACCTTGGCGCGCACGTAGCCTTCATCGCCCTTGAAGGTGTAGGTGCCCTCCGCCGTTGCCACTTCCTGCAGCACCCGACCGCCGCGGCCGATGAACTGGATCCGATACTTGCTCGCTCCGGCCTGCTTCACCACCACTCGCAGGCGGTCGACACCGGCGTCGACCGCGTCGAGGACCACGCCGGTGGACGAGTAGAAATCACCGCGTTCCAGCGCGTCGACCAGCGGCCGCGGCTCGAGCGTCGTGCTGCGCACGTAGACCCACCCGTGACCGGGCGATGACGCGGTCGGATCCCACGGCCGTTTGAAGTGGTGGGCATCATCCACCGCGATGCCGTACAGCAGCTTGCCGCCCGTGAGCAGCCGGTCCCACACTTCCTCCAGGCCCGGCACACCGCCGCCGCCCTCGTTGTTGACCTGTGGGTGGCCGTTGTAGACCTCGAAGAGTTTCGTCCGCTGCACACTCGCCAGTTCGTCCGCGGTGATCGCCCACCCGAAATTCGGGTGGTTGATGCTCGGGACGCCGTCCGCGGCCCTGATGCCCTCGACCATACCCTGCAGCATCGACACCACCGTGGAGGCCTGCGGCGGTTCCACGAATCGGCGCACGTCGAGGCCGTTGACGTGCATCGGCTTTCGGTCCACGCTGCTGGTGACCTCTTCGCCGCGCACCACCAGGAACCTGCCTGCCGCCCCCTGCAAGGCGTTCAGCCCGTCCACGCCAGTCAGGAAGTTGTGATCGGTGAGCACCAGGAAGTCGTAGCCGTGCTCGCGGTACCAGCGGACCACGTCTTCCGGCGTGGAGTCGCCGTCGCTGTTGAGCGTGTGTGTGTGAAGGTTGCCCTTGTACCAGCGGGGAGCACCGGAGCCCGCGACCTGCTCCGAGGCAGGGCGCGCATCGGCGGAGGTCAGCCAGATGAGCGCCGTGCCAGCACCCATCAGCAGAGCAAGAACGATCACCCGTTGGGACAGAAGCATTTGAACTCTTGAACTTTGAACTTTGAACTTTGAACTTTGAACTTTGAACTAACTCGTGGCCTTCCCCACCAGCAGCCTGCCGCGCGTGAAGGTGAGCGCGAGCACTTCGCCCGCCTTCTTCACGACCGGTTCACAGGCGGCTGTACCCGGATGGCAGAGGACTCCTTCGAAACTCCGCGCGGCCTTGAGCGAGTAGGTGCCAGGCGGGCCGTCGATGGTGTACGCGAAGCGGCCATCGGCGGCGAGGGCCCCGTCCACCCGCACGTCCCCTCGCGCCTCGAGTACCCGGATCGCACCAGACGAGGGACCTGAGTGGTGGCGCGTCTCGTAACGCATCACGTCGCGTGGCAGGAGCTGAACCGCCTTCGGGACGCTGTGGAAGCCCGCCTCAGTGGCGAGTCCACGATCGATCTTGACGCCCTCGCCCGAGAACCAGACGAACGCCTGTCGCGCGATCAGGCTGGCAATCGCAAGAAGCCCCACCGCTTCGTCGTCCAGTTCGTCCTTGTTCTCGGTGACGGAGACCAACGCGCCGTTACCCGGGGGTTCACTGTTGAGGCCGAGCGGCCGTCGAGGCCCGGGCCCGTCGCTTCGCGTGATGCTGGAGATGTGGCGTCGCTTGTCCCACGAGTGCCCGTCGCGAAACGAGTGCACATCGAAGGCGTCGGCCGGGTCGATGCTGTAGGCGTCGAGCTCGTGCCGCTCCTCGGTCCGCGGCGACGTGAGCGTCTTCAGCGCCCGGCCACCGGCCGCCGCATAGAAGCCGACGCACTCCGCCAGCACCGCCGGGGCAGGATGGTCGTCCCGCTGCCACACTTCGTTGCCGCAATCGATCCAGTCGATCACGCCGTACTCCGCGTCCAGCCCTGCGATGCGGGTCATGAAATCGCGCCGGTCGCCGATGACCTGCACGTCGCCCTGCGACCAGACCGCCCGCAGCTGCCGCGTCTTGAGCGCCGCGAAGAAGCGCCCGACGTGCGCGTAGTAGTCCGGTGTCAGCTGAGGGCCCACCTCGGCTCCGCGCCAATAGGACGGCTCTCCGTCTTCACCTCGTTCGGGGCATGGCTCGGTCGGGCTGCAGCCAAGCGCCGACCAGACGCGCACACCGTGGTAGCCCGCGCGAGCCACGGCGTCGAGTTCGGCCAGCGCACGCGCCTGATTCCTGGTGAACAGCGAAAACAAATCGCCGGCGTGCGCGTAGATCGGCAACACCGGCCCACGATCGTCGACGAAGGCAACGCCGTCGATGCGCAGCCGTCCCACGAGCGGCCCATCCGGCACGGATGCGGCCGCGCCCGCGTGTTCCTGTGGCGCCGGCGCGAACCCCGAACCCGTCAGCGTGGCAACAGCCACCACAACCGTCGCCGCGATCCCCCTCCGGTTCCCCATCGACTGACGCTAACCGAGGAAAGGGGTGGACGAGAAGTTCAAAGTTCAAAGTTCAAGAGTGCAAAGTTGATCGTGGCCAGCAGCTGAATGCGCCCGGTCGCCGAGTCGTGGCCAGCTGGCGGTCACGACCGACCACAAACTTTGAACTCTTGAACTCTTGAACTCTTGAACTTTGAACTTTGAGTTTCCGGCGTCCCGCTATCCTTCCATCTTCGTCGGCTTCACCAGGTGCCACTTCGCCGCGTCCTGGTAGGCCTTGGCGAGCGCGAGGATCTCCATCTCGCGATACGGCTGCGCGAAGATCGTCGCATTGGTGGGCGTGCCGGTGTCGGCGAAGCCATTCGGCAGGTTGATCGCCGGATAGCAGGCCAGGTTCGCCATGTTGGAGTGACGCTGCGCCGGGGTCTGCGGGCGATCGGGAGGCCGCGGCCCGGCGGTTGGCGCGCCAGGCCCTCGGCCACCTGGTCCGCCGGGGCCACCGACACCCGTGTTGTTCGACGCCGCGATGTAGACATCGACGTGCGACGTGGCCCTGGCCAGTTCCATCATCATCATCATGCGGACCCGCTGCGTCTGCAGGTAGTCCACCGCCGGCACGAGGCGGCCGTTGGGCCGCGCGCTGCGCGTGTCCTTCATGCGGCCGGCGCGCGCGTGCTCGTCGAAGAACACCGCGGATTCCACCGAGATCGCACTGGGGTTCATCAAGTTCTCGGGCACTCGGACCGGGATGAACTCCTTGACGCCGATCGCCCGCAGCGTCTCGAGCGTCCTGGCCGCGTTCGCCTTCGCCGATCCGTTGGTCAGTTCGTCGAACGACTCCTGGATGATGCCCACCCGCAGCGTCTTGATGTCGAAGTCCGCGTTCCAGTTGAACGGCAGCTCGGTGACGCTCATGTCGCGGCCGTCGGGCTTCGCCACCGCCTGCATCACGAGCGCGCAGTCTTCGGCATACCGGCAGATGGGCCCCAGGCGATCCTGCGTCCACGACAGCGCCATGCAGCCGTAGCGGCTGATGCGCCCGAACGTGGGCCGCAGGCCCGCCAGGCCGCAGCGCGCGGCGGGGCTGAGAATCGAACCGCTCGTCTCCGTGCCGATGGCAAAGCCGACGCAGCCCGCGGCCGTGGCAGACGAGGGCCCGGCCGACGAGCCGCTCGACCCCTGGGCGGGATCCCATGGGCTCTTGGTCTGCCCGCCAAACCAGTTGTCCCCCGCCGCCAGCTCGCCGGTCGACAGCTTCGCGATCAGCACGGCGCCGGCGTCGCGCAGCATCTCGACAACGCTTGCGTCGTAGTCGAACACCTGCTCCTTGAACACCGCGGCGCCCCACGTGGTCTTGTAGCCCTTCACCGAGATGATGTCCTTGGCGCCCCACGGGATGCCGTGCAGCGGCCCTTTGTAGCGGCCGGCCGCGATCTCCGCGTCGGCCTTCGCGGCCTCGGCCAGCCCGTGGTCATCAAGGAAGGTGACGACGTTGTTGAGGGTCGGGTTGTAGCGGTGCAGCCGCGCGAGATACATGCGCGTGAGCTCGACGGACGAGACCTGCTTCGTGCGCACGAGCTCCGCCAGGTGCCGCACCGGCCAGAACGCCACCTCCTCGAGGCTCGCTGGACGCTTCACCGCCACCTTGCTGACCTTGAACGGCCTGGCGGTCTTCTCCACCTTCATGCCTGGCACCACAGGGCTGAAATGGAACGGCGGCGACACGTCGTTCGGAATGTGCAACTCGCGCAGTTCCTTGTACTGCGTCAGGTTCCGGTTGGCCGACTCGACCATGGCTTGACGATCGGTTTCCGGCAGCTCGATGCCCGACAGCTGCAGCGCTTCGGTGACCATCGCCAGCGTGATGGTCTGGGTTCCCGCATCCTGCATCCGCGCCCAGACGATGCCCGGCGCGAGCGTGGTGCCCAGCCCAATGCTGGCGAAGTGGGTCATGAAGCGACGGCGGGATTCGTGGAGGTCGGCCATGCGCGGCATTATCCGATATTCGGCCGAGCGCCGAACGCAACCGGCAGATGGGAACGATGCCGCTAGCTCGTGGGCGATGGCGCGCAGAGCACGCCGAACGCGAAGCCGCGCCGTCGCAGCAGGGGGATGAGCTGGGCGGTGGCGTCCACCGTGCGCTGACGGTCGGCGCGTGGGTTCTTGTGGTGGCCGTCGTGCATCACGACAATCGAGCCGTCCGAGGCGCGCTCGGCCAGGCGCGGCGCGATGCGCTCCGGTCGCGTCGCACGCCACCAGTTCCAGTCCCACATCCGGAGGCTCCACCCGGCCAGCGTGTAGCCGGCGCGGTCCAGCCCTTCATACATCTGTCCGCCCCGCCAACCCGCGTGCGGCCGAAACAGCTGGCAAGGGCGGCCGCCTGTCATCGCCTCGATGGCGTCGGCCTGCTCGGCGAGCAGCGCCGCCAGTGCCTGCGGCGTGTCGAGCATCCGCGCGCGCGTGCTCGAATGCAGCGCCACGCCATGCCCTTCGTTGA
>Ga0105103_10001784_pt1 | contig 11492 bp, 9 predicted proteins | sample PPLLaktember2015_2_FD_79107 | JGI IMG/M metagenome (GOLD analysis project Ga0105103, IMG submission 79107) | Freshwater sediment microbial communities from Prairie Pothole Lake near Jamestown, North Dakota, USA - PPLs Lake P7 Core (6) Depth... | ecosystem: Environmental > Aquatic > Freshwater >...
CACGGTGCTGCACTTCGCCGCGCACACGATCGTGCCGGAGTCGGTGGCGGATCCCCTCAAGTATTACCGCAACAACACCTGCGCCACGCGCGCGCTGCTGCAGTGCTGCAGCGAGGCGGGCGTCGAGCACTTCGTGTTCTCCTCGACGGCCGCGGTCTACGGCATTCCCGACGGCGGCTTCGCCAGCGAGGAATCGCCCACCCGGCCGATCAATCCCTACGGCGCCTCCAAGCTCATGAGCGAGTGGATGCTGCGCGACCTCGCCGCCGCGACCGGGCTGCGGCACGTGACGCTGCGCTACTTCAATGTCGCCGGCAGCGACCCCGGCGGCACCACGGGTCATTCGCACCCGGAAGCCACGCTGCTCGTGAAGGTCGCCTGCCAGGCAGCCGTCGGTGCGCGGCCCGGGGTGCGCGTGTTCGGCAGCGACTACCCGACCCCGGACGGCACGGGCGTACGCGACTACATTCACGTCGAGGACCTCGCCGACGCCCACCTGCGCGCCGTGGACTACCTGCGCGGGGGCGGCAGTTCCACGACGCTCAACTGCGGCTACGGCCACGGCTACAGCGTCCGCGAGGTGCTGCGCATGGTCGAGCAGGTGCACGGCCAGCCGCTGAGCGTGACGGAGGAACCGCGTCGCGAGGGCGACCCGCCGACGCTCGTGGCGCGGGCCGACCGCATCCGCCAGCTGCTCGGCTGGCGACCGCATCACGACGACCTCGAGACCATCGTCGCCACGCAGCTCGCGTGGGAACGGACGCTCCAGGCCCATCCCGAGCTGTGCCGAAACTGAACGGCAACGAGGCGCGTGCCATGGTGCACCGCGACGTCCCTCCCCCGGGCTGGGACGCGTACGTGGCGCGGCACCCGCAGGCGAGCGCGTACCACGCTTCCGCATGGCCGCGCGCGGTTGCGAGCCTTTTCGAACTCGAGAGCTACTTTCTCGCGGCCGTCGGCACGGACGGAGAACTCTCCGGCGTGCTGCCGCTGGTCCGGCAGCGCAGCGTGCTGTTCGGCGACCGGCTGACCTCCCTGCCCTATTTCAATTACGGAGGCGCGCTCGCGGACGATCCGCAGACGCACGCCACGCTGATGGACTGCGCCGAGTCGCTCGGGCGCGACCTCGGGGTCGACCAGATCGAGTGCCGCGACGTCGCCCCGCCCCCGGTGGACTGGCCGTTGCGCACCGACAAGGTCACGCTGGTGCTCGATCTGCCGGAATCGGTTGCGGCACTCGACAAGCAGCTCGGCTCCAAGCTTCGCTCGCAGGTGAAGCGCGCGACGCGCGAGCAACCTGAAGTGCGGGTCGGCGGCGCCGAGCTGCTCGACGAGTTCTACGCGCCGTTCTGCGAGGTCATGCGCGACCTCGGCACGCCCGTGTATCCGCGGCGCTTCTTCGAGGCGCTGCTGCGCGCGGTGCCCGAGGCCTGCACGCTCGTGAGCGTGCGCATCGCTGGCCAGCCGATGGGCGCGGCGTGGCTGGTACAGCACCGCGACACGCTGGAGATTCCGTGGGCTGCCACGACGGCGGCGGCGAAGCCGAAGGCCGTGAACATGCTCATGTACCACGAGGTGCTGAAGGTCGCGGTCGAGCGCAGGCTCAAGCGCTTCGATTTCGGACGCTCGACCGTGGACAGCGGCCCCTACCGCTTCAAGCGGCAGTGGGGCGCAGAACCGGTGCAACTGCACTGGGCGCAATGGTCGGCAAACGACCGCAAGCAGGCCCCGGAAGCGCCGAGCCCACCGGGTGCCGGAGGCCTCATGCGGCGGGCGACGGACGCGTGGAGCCGGCTGCCCCTCGGGGTCGCCAATCGTCTCGGGCCGCTGATCAGCCCGAAGCTGCCCTGGTAGCGTTCGCCCGCCACCCGCGTCGCGCGGCGGCGCCGAGCAGGAGCAGCCCGAGCCCAGCGAGCCCAAGGCCCGTCGGCTCCGGGATACGGGTCGCCGAGAAACTCGCCGACCACGACGCCGACGGCTGACCGGTGCAGACGCCACCGCGGCCGAGGCAGGACCCCTGCCCCGTCCAGATGCCCGTGATGCCGCCGGGCCTGTAGTCGTTGCCCGTGACCTCGCCCCACACCCTGACCCGCAGCGAATCCTGGCAGACACCGCCCGCGCAGACGAAGCGCCTGCGCATGATGTTCTGCACGCCGAGGATGGTCAGCGTGAAGCCATCGACGTCGAACTGCCCGGCCTGAAGGGGCGGGTCGTTCAGGTCGATGGCCCGCGTCGCGGTGACGGGTGAACCGCCGAGCCCGGCGAACACGCCCGTACCCGCGGATGCCATGGCAGGGCTCGCGGCCGCCAGCAGCGTGAGCCTGGACACGATGAAGTCGTTGCCTGGCGCAATGCACCCGCCGCAATCGAAGGCACCGACGACAGAGAATGAGCCGCTGATATACCCGGCGGCCCGGGCTGCGGGCATGGCGAGCAAGCCCAGCAGCAACCCTGCCGCGATCCGTCGTCCGACCTGCTTCGCTGACATGGGGGCCATCCTCGTCGCTCGGACCCGTTGAATATGTCAAAGCAAAGCAAGTTTCGGGCCAGCCCCGTCGCGCTCCGTATTACGGCAGTTCGATTCGCTCACAAGGAGTTGAAAAACAAGCGGTCGGGAAACAGTCGCGGGCGGCCGTCCCGCCGCGCGGACGCTTGCGCGACCATGGACGGCGGCCAGGTTGTAAAGATTGGCGACGCTCGACTGATCAACCGACCCGGCGGCGACGCACCGCCACGCCAACCATGCCCAACGCCAGCAGGCCGAGTGACGCAGGCTCGGGAACCCTGGCGGGCGACGACAGGCTTGCCGACCACGACGCCGATGGCGCGCCCGTGCAGCGTGCGCCGCCGACATTGGAGCCGAGGCAGGAGCCCTGGCTGGTCCAGCGCAGGATGGCCCGCGTGTCGTCGAAACCTGCACGCTTCACCGTGCCCACCAGACTGAAGGTCAGGCTGTCCGAGCAGGCAGAGCTGGCGCATGACAGCGCACGACGGATGATGTTCGTCGCGTACTCGGCGAAGAACTCCGTTCCATCCGCTGCGAACTCGTACACCGGCTGCACGCCCGGGTAACCGGGCGCCAGCGGATCGAGAAGAATGGCTTGGGTGGCGACCAGGCCACCCGAACCCGCGTAGTCATCGAATCCGGCGCCGGCCGCCGCGAGACTCTGGGCGACGGTCGTGAGTTCCGAGACGATGCTCGTTCCACCGGCGGGGAAGACTTCATCGTAGAAGCCGATGATCGAAACGGACCCGGTGATGGCGCCCGCCGCGCTCGCGGTCGTCGCCCCGAGTGCGAGACCCGCCGCCGCCAATACGCCGGTCAAACGTCTCCTGGTACTCATCTGGTCGCTCCTCAATCGAATGTCTGGTCTGGTGATATCGAGTCCGGAAATCGCTTCCGGTGCTGGAGTCCAGACAATGCAATCGAGGTGCCATGCGCGGGCATCGGGCCGCCAGATGGCACGCACACGCGCAAAAACGTGATCCAGTCGTCAGAAAAGACGGGCGAGGCGCCCGTCGACGACGCGTGCGGCTGGATTCTGTCAGGCGTCCCGACGAGGTGGCATCGGGTGGTGTAAAGGCCTTCGACGCCGACGAACCAGCGCTCCGAGTCTCGACAGCGCCGCCGGGCGCACTCAGAAAACAAAAAATCCCCGCCCTTTCGGGCGGGGACTTCGGGTCCGTCAGGTCAAACGGAGAGTGCGACGATCAGGCGGCCTTGCGACGCCGCACCGCGAGGCCAACCAGGCCGAGGCCGAGCAGCGCGAGGCTGGTGGGCTCGGGCAGGCGTGCCGGCGAGGACAGGCTCGCCGACCACGACGCGGACGGCTCGCCCGTGCAGACGCCCGCCGCACCGAGGCATGAGCCCTGGCCCGTCCAGCGCAGCACGCCCGGCGTGGCGTCGAAGCCAGCGCGGACGACGGTGCCGACCAGCTTGAACTCGAGGCTGTCCTGGCAGACGCCGCCGGCACAGGCGAGCGCCCGGCGGAAGATCTGGGCAACGTCGACGGCGAAGAACTCGGTGCCGTCCGCGAGCGTGTAGACGGGCTGGACGCCCGGGAAGCCCGGCGCCATGGGATCGAGCAGGATGTCTTCGACCGGGGAGATCAAACCGACGGAGCCGGCATAGTCACCAAAGCCGGCGCCTGAGGTCGCCGGATCAAGCGACACGATCGTGGTCAGCTGCGACACGATCGAGGTGTCGCCAGGCGCGAAGCAGTCGCAGTCGAAGAAACCGATCATGGAGACCGACCCGGTGATGGCGGCGGCCTGGGCCGTGCCGGCACCCAGCCCGAGCCCCAGGAAGGCGACTGCGGAAATTAGAGTTCTCTTGATGATCACTGTCCGTCTCCTGAATCGACCTGAACTTTGACAACCCTTCGACCCTGCGGGCAAGACACTCTGTCAAAGCCCGTTGCATTCTGACAAAGCAAGAATCGCGCCAACCGATTGAGATTCTGCACAGCCGACGGGCCGGCGCTACGCAAGTGCCTGTGCAGAAATGGAAATCAGTGGGCCGCGAAGCACAACATGTAGTGTCCGGGTGAGCGCGCAGGCCAGATGAACGGAGCCCGACGACAGCCGTTGTAAAGAAGCCCGACGCAGGCCCGGAAAAAGAAAGGTCCCCGTCCTTGCGGACGGGGACCTCTTTGCCACTGAGAGCAGCCGAAACGGCTCGTTCAGGCAGCCTTGCGGCGACGGGCGGCAACACCGAGCAGGCCGAGGCCGAGGAGGCCCAGCGACGCCGGCTCAGGGATGCGCGCCGGCGACGAGAGGCTCGCCGACCAGGAGGCCGTCGGCTCGGACGTGCAGGTGCCGGCGGCGCCGAGGCACGAGCCCTGGCCCGTCCAGCGCAGCACGCCCGGCGTGTTGCTGAAGCCAGCGCGGCTCACGATGCCACCGAGACGGAACTCGAGGGCGTCGCTGCAGGCCGCGTCGGCGCACGCCAACGGCAGGCGCAGGATGTTGCGCACGGCGGTGGCGGTGAAGACCGTGCCGTCCGCGAAGGTGTAGATCATCGCCGGGAAATCCGACTCATCGAGGTTGATGTCGCCGATCGGGGTGACGAGGCCACCCGAGCCGACGTAGTCGCCGAAACCGCCGCCCGCGAGGCCCGGCGCCAGCGAAACGACGGTCGTGAGCTGCGACACGATCGAGCTGTCGCCGATCGCGAAACAGTCGCAGTCGAAGAAGCCGTTCACCGAAATCGATCCGGTGATTCCCGCTGCGCTGGCGGTGCCGGCACCGAGGCCCAGACCGGCCAGGGCCACTGCCGACATCATGGTCTTTTTGAAGTTCATCTTCCGTCTCCGTAAGTCTTGCTACTTGAGTTGAGCCGCAGCTTCCGACGCTCTCAGTGATGCCAAACGCTGCGTGCGAGATGAACAAAGCAAGTAGCATGCCAGCGCCCCCAACGTGGCCTGCCAGAGCGCCGGTCGGCCACCCCCGATAGACCGATAACCATCTGTTTCTTATTGAGTTATTTGCCGATGGCGAGGCACCGGAGAACGCCGTGGCAGGAGCGCCTCTGCCCGCCGGTTACCAGTGCCTCGACCCGCATATGTAAGCTCCCGCAACACTTTTGCCCCCCTCTTCCTGCCCGCAACGCAGCATTCAGCCAAAATACGGCCTATATATCAATCAGTTAGGCACGGCTTTCGGGGTGTAATAAATCCCGACGGTCCCCGCTGCGGCAGGCCTGAACCCCGGCTATGCTCTCGCGACCCGCCCGAACCTGAGCACCCATCCCAGTGCTGCCCTCGGTCCCCTCCGCCCTTCGCCCGCGCTCACTGACGGGCCTGATGGCACTGGCCTTCGCGGCCGTCGCCCTGCCGCTGCTGCTCGGCAGCGTCGTTGCGGCCGTCCAGATGCGCGATCTCGCCGCCGCCAGCGAGCGGCTGGTGCTGAACGGGGTGCTGGCCACCCGGCACACGCAAGCGATCGTACGGCAGGTCGCCGCCATGGAACGGGCGGCTCGCCTCTTCCAGATCCTGGGCCGGCCGCCACTGCTCGAAGCTGTCGAGCAGAACCGCCGAGCGCTCGAGACCACCCTCCTCGAGCTCGTCAAGCTGCCGGGCGACCCCGGGCGCGAGCAGCTCGTGGCCAAACTCCGGGAGTCGGCGGATCTTGCCACCCAGGCCACCGCCTCGGCTGCGCCCGGGGTGTCAACCGGAACCCTGCGCCAGTTCACCGACATGTCGCGGACCGCGGGCGAGCTGTCGCGCCAGGCCACCGACCAGACCCAGCGCGAACTTGCGGAACTGCGGGCGGAAACGGAGCGCGTGCGGCGGCGGCTCTACTGGCAGGCCGGAGCCCTGCTGCCGGTGACGCTCGGTCTGATACTGCTCTTCACCCGGCTGATCGGCCGGCCGCTCGGCGAGATCGACGCGGCGATCGCCAGCATCGGCCACGGCCAGCTCGCGGGCCCGATCCGGGTCCGCGGCCCGTCCGACCTGCAGGCACTGGGCCGCCAGCTCGAGTGGCTGCGGCAACGGCTGCTCGAGATCGCCGATGAGCGCAACCGGTTCCTCAGGCACATGTCCCACGAGCTGAAGACGCCGCTCGCCAACATACGGGAAGGCTCGGAGTTGCTGATCGAAGGTGCGGTCGGCGGACTCGCGCCCGAGCAGCGGGAAGTCGCCGGGATCCTGCGGGACAACAGCCTGCGGCTGCAGCGCCTGATCGAGAACCTGCTCTCCTTCAGCGAGTGGCAGGCGCGGCGCGGCAAGCTCGAGCTCAGCGAGTTCGACCTGCGGCCGCTCGTGCAGGCCACCATCGACAGCCACCAGCTTGCAATCGTCGCCCGTCGAATACGCGTCGAGTCCGATCTCGCCGACCTTCGGCTGCAGGCCGACCGTCCGAAGCTCAGGCTCGTCATCGACAACCTGCTTTCGAATGCCATCAAGTTCACGCCGGACGGCGGCACGATCACGTTGCGTGCCGCGGCGGACCAGGGCTGGCTGCAACTCGACGTGGCGGACACCGGACCGGGCATCGCCCCGGAGGACCGCGGGCACATCTTCGAGGCCTTCTACCAGGGCGCCACGCCGGCCGGCAGCCTGGTACGCGGCACGGGCATCGGGCTGTCCGTCGTCCAGGAGTTCGTCCGCGCCCAGGGGGGCTCGGTGGAACTGGTGGACGGCGAAACGAAGGGAGCGCGCTTCCGCGTTCGCATGCCGATGGTCGTTGCGACCGACGGCGTAGAATCGCAGGCATCATGAGACCCCTCGTCACCCTGCTCGCCTGCGCGCTGGCCGGCTGCGCAATGCGTGCTCCGAGCCCGTCCGTGCCTGCGGCGGTGCAGCCCGTCCAGGCCGCACCCACCATCACCGACCTCGCGCCCTACCTCGACCTGCTCGAGGAGATCACGGGCGCCGACGCCGAACGCGAGGCGGCGCTGCTCGGCGAACTCCAGGCCGAGCTCGCACAGGGATCCGGCAGTCGCGCGACGCTGCGCTATGCGATCGCACTCGGCTCGGCCGGCCACAAGTCGAGCGACCCGGTCGAAGCCCGCCGGCTGCTGCAGGCACTGCTCGCCTCGCCCGGCGACCTCGAACCGGCCGAGCTGAGGCTGGCCGCCACGATGCTGCGCGAGTTCGATGCGCGCGTGATCCTGTACGCCCAGCTCGCTCGACAGCGGGAGGAAGCCGATGAAAAGCTGGCTGCCTCCAACGAAGCCCACGCGAGAGCCCTGCAGTCGAACTCAGCCGAGACGGCACGATTGCGGCGCGCCCTGGCGCAGGCCGAGCAGAAGCTGCAGGCGATCACCGAGATGGAGCGCGAGCTGCTCGAGCAGGTCGAGGCGACTCCGCCCGTCGAGCCCTGATGGCGCGCCCGGCTTCGAAACGTGCCGCCCGGATTCTCGTGGTGGACGACGATCCGGGCCTGCTCCGGCTGCTAAGCATCCGGCTGCGCTCGGAGAAATACGAGGTCGAGCCGGCTGACAGCGCCGCCCGGGCCCTGTCGGTGATCGCCGGCTTCCGACCCGATCTGGTGGTCACCGACCTGCGCATGGCGCAGATGGACGGCCTCGCGCTGCTGAAGGAACTCAAGCGGCGCTGGCCGAGCCTCAACGTGATCATCCTGACGGCGCACGGCACGATCCCCGATGCCGTGCGCGCCACGCAGTCCGGCGCGTTCGCGTTCCTCACCAAGCCCGTCGAGAAAGAACAACTGCTTGCCGAGGTTCGGCGCGCCCTCCGGACGTCGGGCTTCGCGGGCGAGACCGACGACTGGAGCGCGGACTTCGCGACCCGAAGCCCGCTGGTCGAGAACGTGCTCGCGAGCGCACGTCTCGCGGCTGCGACCGATGCCCCCGTCCTGATCACCGGCGAGCCGGGCACGGGTCGCGAACCGCTGGCGAAGGCCATCCACCGCGGCAGCACGCGCCGCGACGGTCCGCTGGTGGAACTCGATTGCGCTGACGTCGAGGCGGATGCCGCGGGCCGCGACCGCCTGGCGAAGGCGCTCGAGCACGCGGTCGGCGGCACCCTGCTGTTGCACGACGTCGCCGAACTGGCCGGTCCACTGCAGGCCGAGTTGCTGGCCGGGCTCGAGCGCCACCCCGCCCAGCCTCGCCTGGTTGCGACGACGGACGTACCGCCCGAAGCGGGCCCCGGCGACCCGCGGATTTCCCAGGCGCTGCTCGACCGGCTGGCCGGCGTGCACCTGCAGATGCCGCCCTTGTCGAGGCGCCGCGAGGACATCCCGCTGCTCGCGGCCGAGGCTCTCGAGGAGTTGGCCCGCGAGTCGGCGCAGGACCCGAAGACCTGCTCGCCCGAAGCGATCGAGTTCCTGGCGGCCGCCGAGTGGCCCGGCAACGTGCGTCAGCTCCGCGCGGTGCTGCGCGAGGCCTCGGTGCTGGCGCCGGGCCCCGTCGTCACGGCGGAGCTGGTGCAGCAGGCCATGGGCGCCTCGACCCGCGTACCGTCGTTCGACGAGGCCCGCGACGAGTTCACTCGCAGCTACCTGGTGCAGCTGCTCAAGGTGACGCGCGGCAACGTGAGCCAGGCAGCCCGGCTCGCCCGGCGCAACCGCACCGACTTCTACAAGCTGTTGACCCGCTACGAGATCCTGCCCGAGCAGTTCAAGTGAGCCGCGGCGTGCGAGAGGCTGCTCACAGTTCCGGGACTGCATCCGCCGGCTGCGAAAACCGCGACTGCTAGAATCCCGCCAGAACGAGGCCCGACCCCGGAGCGGCGCAGACATCCCATGACGACGAGACTCGACGCGCCCATCGCGTTCGCGGCGCAACGCGACGGCGAACGTACCGCCCTGCTGCAGGACTCGGCCACGCTCAGCTATGCCGAGCTCGATCGGCTCGTCTCGAAGGTCGCCACGGGACTGCTCGCGCTCGGCCTCGGGAAGCAGGCACGCGTCGGCGTGTACCTGCCGAAGCGCTTCGAGACCGTCGCGGCCTTTTTCGGGGCCGCACGCGCCGGTCTCGTGTTCGTGCCGGTCAACCCGCTGCTCAAGGCGCAGCAGGTCAGCCACATCCTGAACGACTGCAACGTCCGCGTCCTCGTCACCCTGCCCGATCGGGCGCGCGACCTCGCGATTGCGCTCGCGGATTGCCCGGACCTCGAAACGCTGGTGCTGGTCGGCGACGGCGATGCCGGGGACACGCGCCAGCGCACGGTCCGCTGGACCGACCTCGTCGCCAACGACGGCCGCTACGCGCCGCATCGCGTGATCGACATCGACATGGCGTCGATCTTCTACACCTCGGGCAGCACCGGTCGCCCGAAGGGCGTGGTGCTGTCGCACCGGAACATGCTGGCCGGCGCCGAGAGCGTCTCGACGTACCTCGAGAACACGGCCGACGACCGGCTGCTCGCCGTGCTGCCGTTCAGCTTCGACTACGGCTTCAGCCAGCTCACCACGGCGTTCCGGGTCGGCGCGAGCGTGGTCCTGATGGATTACCTCTTCGCGCGCGACGTGCCCAAGGCCGTCGAGCGGCATCGCGTGACGGGGCTCGCGGCGGTGCCGCCGCTGTGGATCCAGCTCAGTGAGGTCCCGTGGCCCGCGGGCGCTGCAGAGGGTCTGCGCTATTTCACGAACTCCGGCGGCCGCATGCCCCGCGCCACGCTCGACCGGCTGCGCCAGTTGCTGCCCAAGGCGAAGCCCTACCTGATGTACGGCCTCACCGAGGCATTCCGCGGCACGTACCTGCCGCCAGACCAGGTGGACCTGCGACCCGACTCGATGGGCATGTCGATTCCGAATTCGGAGATCCTGGTGGTGCGGCCCGACGGCACGCCCTGCGATCCGGACGAGCCCGGCGAGCTCGTGCAGCGCGGCGCGCTGGTCGCACTCGGCTACTGGAACGACCCGGCCAAGACCGCCGAGCGCTTCAAGCCCCTACCGGGGCAGCGCGCCGAACTGCCGATCACGGAGATGGCAGTGTGGTCCGGCGACACCGTGCGGCGCGACGCCGAGGGCTATCTCTACTTCGTCGGGCGCCGCGACGAGATGATCAAGACCTCGGGCTACCGCGTCAGCCCGACCGAGGTCGAGGAAGTCGTCTATGCCTCCGGGCTGGTGGGCGACGCCGTCGCCGTCGCCGCGCCACACCCCGCGCTCGGGGAGGCGATCGTGCTGGTGTGCTCCGCGCCGGCCACGCGAGCCGCTGGCGACGAGCTCAGCGCCGCGCTGCTCACCCACTGCAAGGCGCAGATGCCGGGCTTCATGGTTCCGCATCGCATCGAGTGGCTCGACGAGCTGCCGCGCAACCCGAACGGCAAGTTCGACCGGCCGGCACTGGCCGCGCGCTGCCGCGGTACCTTTGAGGCGAGCCCATGACCGTCGAGTTTCCGCAGCACGCGTCGAGTCCGTACTACGAGGTGGACGGCGACTGCCTGGTCGTCGGCGGCCGCCGCCTCACCGAGATCGCCGCCGAGGTCGGTCACGCGCCGTTCTACGTCTACGACCGTGCGGTGATGAACCGCAGAGTGCAGGAACTCCGGTCCGCGATGCCTGCCGACCTCAAGCTGCACTATGCGATCAAGGCGAACCCGATGCCCGCGGTCGTCGATCACCTGGCGCGGCAGGTGGACGGCCTCGACGTCGCCTCGGGTCGGGAACTCGAGGTTGCGCTGGCGACGAGCACGCCGCGACATGAGATCAGCTTTGCCGGGCCCGGCAAGACCGACGCAGAACTCGAGGCCGCGGCGAGGGCCGGCATCGTCGTGAACCTCGAGTCCGAGGGAGAGATGCGCAGGTTGGCGCGCATCGGATCGCGACTCCGACTGCGGCCCGCCGTCGCCGTGCGCGTCAACCCGGACTTCGAACTCAAGACCAGCGGCATGAAGATGAGCGGCGGGCCCAAGCAGTTCGGCATCGATGCCGAACTCGTCCCCGCGGTGCTCGCCGAGCTGCGCGCCCTGCCGCTCGAGTTCGTGGGCTTCCACATCTACAGCGGCTCGCAGAACCTTCGGGTCGAGGCGCTCGTCGAGGCGCAGGACCAGACGGTCGACCTCGCGCTGCGGCTC